>FRDC01000996.1_pt1 | contig 37048 bp, 61 predicted proteins | sample 1106171 | NCBI WGS metagenome assembly FRDC01 (sample SAMEA3930566, study PRJEB13176) | freshwater metagenome | biome: Drinking water system; feature: drinking water; material: water | place: Singapore | collected 2014-12-20 | reverse complement strand
CTTTGAATTTAAGGATGGACTAGTTCAAAACACAGTTAAGTATCTACTGATCCAGACATTGCAAGAGACAAAAGGGAATAAGACACACGCTGCAAAGATTTTAGGAATATCTGTAAGGACCATGAGGAATTGGTGTCATAGGTTTAAATTAACAGAGTACATTTACCCTTACTATCCTCCAATCAGGAAGAAGGATTAGGGGTTGTGTTATGGTTTAATTATTCGTTTTGCTTCTGCTCGCGCCCATGTCTCAGCTTCTTCCATGCTTTCATGGCGCTGAAGTAATTTTCTCATTCATTTTTATCGGTATCCTCTAAAAATCTAATTGGTATCTCATGTTCCAAGCCATTATCTTTTAGATATTTAATATATTTAGATCTCTCAGATGGAAGAGACAATTCCCAATCTAACCACCATTCTATTTCATTATATTTACTGTCAATTTTATAAACTCCTATCCCATATTTATGAAAACCATAAACCGTTTCATCTGGGAACTCTGACCAATGTTTACGTCTCATGTAAGTTATCCATCAGCGCGGTCCTTTTTTGTGGGCGGAGGTTGTTTAGCGATTTCTTTTTCATGTTCAATACATTTCTTTTCGATTAAAACTGGTACTTCCATGTTTAAATCCCAGTATTGTTCACGGATATAAATTTCCTCATGGCAATTTGTACATGCACCGTTGAAACTTTTCTCCCCACAGTTTGCACAATAACTCTTGCTCATCTCTCCCCACTTTCACCGAAACATTTCTTGAGGGCATCGGATACGACTCGCTTAAATGTTTTAATTTGATAAATATGGTCAAATTCAGCTATTTCTTCATTATCAATATTTTCCAAAGCCTTGCGCAGGATGGCGAGTTGGGATTCTAATTCAGAAATATAATCTGTTAAATTTGAAACAGGATAATATTGGGCAAGGTCTTTCATATCTATTTTCTTTTCACTCATCTGATTTTCCCATCCAATCTTGCGTGATATACATATCTAAACACATTTTTATATACGCCAATTCTTTCCAGGTTAGATTTGACATGCATAGAATTGGATCGGAGTTATCATCAAGACCAATATAAATTGCTGGGCGGGTACCGCTTTGGATTATTGTCGGCATAAATTCCTGTAACCTTTTCTCGTTATCTTTAGAAAATTCAATTATTTTCATTCCGATTTCTCCTTCTCGACTAACCCAAAGTTTTGTAGTGCTTCAAGTTTTTCAATATTTCGATTCATGCCATTGTTCTGTGCGCGGATTCCTGCAATTACTACCGATTGTTCAGTTGGAGAGACTATGTTGAGATAACGATTTAACCATGCGACTAAAGAACGAACCTTAGACGGTGATAAGACATCATATGGTGTGATTTTTTGTTTAAATTTAAAATTATCTCTATTCATTATTATGCGAAGTTTTCCTTTATAAGTCTGAATTCTCCAAGAATGTTGTGCCTTCAATTGAAATTTCCTTGGATTACTCATCTCCTATCCCCCTCTTTCACGCGACGATACTTGATACAGGCGATTCGAGTAGGTGCAGAAACAGCATTTGCCTCTGCTTCAGACAACCAAACACTTCTACGTGCGCAATCGTGATGCGAATCATAAAAATTCACCCACACTTCCTCCGGCGGCTCGGGCTTGGATAAATCTGGAAACTTTTTCTTTTCATATTCTTCATTGAACCACGTCTTACCTTCCATCTCTCATCTCACCGCGCTTGGGGGTTATTTACCTGGAACAAGATGAACCTCTTTAAATTGACCAGTTCCATCTGCTTCTTCATATTTAATATGTCCAAATATAATTTCCTTTTGTAGTGCTATCCAAGATTGAAACTCTTTTGTTTCTGTCATTCTTTTGAAAGCTTTCTTTTTATTTTGAAGCTGATCACGTTCTTCACGCGATTCACCAACCGCACCACTTAGTTCATGAGTAACGCGAACACCAGAATTTACTTTATTCTGATTTTGTCCCCCCTTACCGCCAGACCTAAACGTGTCTATTCTTAAATCTTTTGCTGTCACACTAAATACATGTTGTCTATTTTTACCCACCCTACTCCCCCTCCACGAAACATTTCTTGAGGGCATCTTTCCAAGAATCACGTGCGCCTATACCGTAGCCGTTAAGTTTTAATTTTTCTAATTCAGCTATCGCTTGCTCCAAAGCCTCGCGCAGGATGGCGAGTTGGGATTCTAAAGTTTCAATTTGTTCACATGCTTTACTGAATGGTGTTTTAGCTCCAAACAACTCATCTTCAAGTGGAGTTGGAATATATCTAGCAGAACCATCATTTTGTATTTTTGGGTATACGATACATTGGCACACCGGTCCGGCATAACCATAAGCAACACCAGGTTCCATAATTAATTTTCCACATGATATACAATTATTCATTTTCCAATTTCTCCTTCTCCTTTTTTATGTCCAAGTTACATTTCTTGTCGGAAGTTGAATATTATTTGATTTGGCAAACTCCTCAGTCCAATCTTTCACTATTCGACTAACCGGATTGCTTTGAGGCGTGTCGCCTTCATTAATCCCCATAAAGAATCGCTCGGAAGGTTCATCTGAATCACACCTAAGATCTTTTAAGTCTTCAGGCTTAATGTGTCGTGCGTTGGCAATTGTGCCTTTAAGACATGCGCATTCACCTGAATATTGTGAGCCGTCTATTTTTCCGTCCATAATACATTTATAAAGTTCAATTACTTCATTCTTGGCGATTGTTAGAACTCTAAAGTAATCTTCTTTTATATCGCTGAGGTCCGCATAGCGGAGGTCCGCAGAGCGGAGGTCCGCAGAGCGGAGGTCCGCATAGCTGAGGTTCGCATAGCGGAGGTCCGCATAGCTGAGGTTCGCATAGCGGAGGTCCGCAGAGCGGAGGTCCGCATAGCTGAGGTCCGCATAGCTGAGGTCCGCAGAGCTGAGGTCCGCATAGCGGAGGTTCGCATTCGCCTTAATGGCCAGCTCAACGGCCATTTTAAAACTTTCAGTCTCAACTGAAAAAAGAACCTTTCCATTTAACCAAGATTTAATTTCGAATAGTTGTTTCATACCAGCTCCTTTCTTAAATCATGCGGGCAGGACTCGAAACCTGCTGCTATTATCCCTCTGTACTAGTGCACGAGATCTCAAGAGGTCTTTTAGTGAAATAACCATGCTTGCAAGGTCATTCTATGTTTCCTTCAACATCGCCGCATGAAAATTTATTCTTAATTCTCCTCCGGCATCTCAATCGTGATCATAATGACCACGACCGCGACCGCGACCACGACCCCGACCCCGACCGCGACCCCGACCGCGACCCCGACCGCGACCGCGACCGCGACCGCGACCGCGACCCCGACCCCGACCGCGACCCCGACCCCGACCGCGACCGCGACCGCGACCCCGACCACGACCCCGACCCCGACCGCGACCCCGACCACGACCCCGACCGCGACCACGACCCCGACCCCGACCAGTAATATCCCTCTCTAAGAATTGCTGCGTTCATTACTTTTGTTCTCTAGGCAGCGGATGTTTCCAAATAACAGCATCAATTAATGCTCCACGACCAACAGGCACTTCTTCATTATCTGGAAATGGCTCTACTTCATTTAATTTTCCATCCCGAATCGCTTGCATGAATCTCCCATCGTCTGCAACCCATGATGCATCCTTCAACCAAAGCTCCTTTGGAGTTACCTCAATCAAAGTCCCAACAAGATGATGGGTTACAGACCTGATAAAATAATTTTTACCAAGTTGCCAACGACCTTTGGATTCTCCTGGTCCTTTTAATAAAGATTGAATCTGCTTAACCTGTTTAATCGTCATTTCATCTATATTCATTTTCTTTCCTTTCGTTATTACTTCACTTGCAAATTTCTAGGCGCATCTGGCTTTCTCTGAGGTTCCACACAGCCTATGAGAGTCAGTCCAATTATGATGTTTAAAATAATTATGCTCATTTTATGTTCACATTCGACGGAGCTGGAGTTGCGTTCACAACATTGAATGGCACAGAAGTAAATGCACCTCGCACACCACTCGAACTCACACCCTCAGAAGCAAAATTATATTTACCATCAGGTAAGATCATGTTGACCGTTGGAACTGTCAGTGGGCTTGTATTTACTTTGTGAACTAATGTAGAGCTGATATCTATCACCTGATAAACACCACATGGGCTATCTGCTGCAATCCCTTGTGCAACGGTTGGAAATGGGTCATTTCCTGATTTCCAATAAGCATTATAAGTAACTCCCGTTATCGCCTCTCCTTTACAATTTGTTGTAAGTGGGTCCCATACCGCTGTTGGGTCAATACCCACTTCAGGCAAACTTCCTGGCTTAGTAGGTATTGTTGTACATCCTGTTAGAATTAATACTAGTAATGCGACTACTGATTTCATTTTGTTTCTCCTTTGGTTTATTTTATTAAAGCTAGATAGGCTACTGTAATACAGATAAAAAAAATAACTATTAAAATAGGCAAATCGACTTCATTTATCATTATCGGTTATTCCAATATTGATCATGCATTAAATCGTCCATCCACGATTGCATGTCGTCCTCTCGGTCTTGTTCCCATTTTATTAGATTTTTGTCTCTCGGTGTGTCTGGAAACAAAATGAGTTTACCCATTTTATTTGCAAACCCTGGCTTTAGTGAAGGGAGAATTCTATCTTCTCCTGATTCATATTTTTTTATAGCCTCTAATACTTTATCAATAGATTTCATATCTTTCGGTCTTTAGTATTATTTTCCTTTTTTAGGGATTCATAAAGAGGTTTTGTTGACGAAATAAATTCGTCAACACTTTGCTGATGCTCCTTTAAAAGGAGTTTCCAATGATTATCTGTAAATCGAACACCAATAGTATATCCAGCGAGGAACCATCCTAAATAAAAAATAAATTGATCCATTATAAACTCACGGAATAATCTTTATTGTAAAATTCGTTCTCTATATATTCAGATTTATTATTACCCCCTAAGAATACAACCTGATTTGCTAGAATTTCTGTCGTATAGTTCGTCTTCCCGTCTTTACTTTGCCATTGCCTAGTTTGAAGTTTTCCTTCGAAATAAGCTTGCCTCCCTTTAGAGAGGTACTGATTACAAAGTTCGGCAAGCTTCCCCCAAACGACTATACGATGCCACTCTGTGCGAGATTGTTTCTTACCATCTTTATCGGTCCAATCCTCGCTCGTAGCTACAGAAAAATTAGCAACAGCCTGTCCGCTTGGAGTATATTTTAATTCTGGGTTCTGCCCCAATCTTCCAATCAGTATGGCTTTATTAATGCTCATATAAATTTATCAAACTCCTGTAATTTATTTGTTTCATGATTAAATTGACCTAAAAACTCATCCGCTGTTTTATTAAAAATCCAATGTATAAGCTGGTTAATATTACCCTCATTTAATTTCATTAAATCCATTGTTCCAAAAGATTTATTCATTGCTTCTTTAACTTTTTCTAAATCCCATCCGCACATTTTTCTTTTATCAATCGCATCTAATATTTGATTTTTAGCTAATTTAGCTTGATCTATATTTGATTTATCTGAAGTTTTTGATTTAATGGGTTCTTTTATTTTTACTGAACTCTTAATGGGTGTATCTACAATTCTTTCTTCTTCATCTAATTCTAAAGCAAATTGAGTTCCATAACCGCACAAAGCTAAGGCGCGTCCTATAGCCGAAGTCGAAGCTTTTTCGTTTGCATCCTGGAAGTGTGCAAAATCTTCTCTCTTATAGGCATCAGCTAGTTTAATATATGGTAGATTAATAATGTTATCTTTGTTTGTTGGAGTAGGAATTGAAATTGTAGCCTTATAAACGACGTATTTATCGGTTTTTTCTACACACTCAGTATCTATTCTCCCGAGTGGGTTTTCGTCTCTCCACCATTGTATTCTATGCGCAACGAGAAGGTAATCTTTCCCTTTGAGATCTAATAGTGGGAGTTCTAATCCATTTTTTGTTTTAAAAGTCTTCATATTTATTGAGTTAATATATTTAAGATAAGAATAAGTAAACTATAAAAATCTTTTATTACGCAATATATACTATTAGGATATATTTTAATACTATACTTTTTATATAAACTATTTTATTATATTAATTATGAATAACTTAAAAACTTTAAAATTAAATGAAATTGACATTCAAGATCTTCTTTGTGCTATAGGTTCTTGGAGGAGAGAATGTCATGATAACCAATGGTTGACACATCCGGATGAAATTAAAGCATTGACAGATAATTTAAAAAAAATAGAATACAAATTAAGGAGTTTGAAATAATGGTCGATTTTAATATCTCATTAAATAGATTAAAAGATTTTATGAATAAAAATATCCCTAATTATATGCACGATGGAATTTTACTTTATTTAGAACATGGAATAAAACCTGGAAGTTTTTTATATTATATAATTTGTAATGATTTAGTTAATTCTATTGGTAGTGCTGATATAAATAATAAAAAATCAATATTCCAATATGTTGATATGATTTATAACTATTTTCCAAGTTCAGCTTGGGGTAGTAAGGAAAAAGTAGAGGAATGGATTAAGCATTGCGGATTTAAATATAAGGATAAAAATGATCTATGACATTTAAATTACCTAAAAAGAAACCAGCCAAAAAATCTGTTTTAATTAAGATTGATCAAAGTTTATATTTATCTCTCAAGAAATTCTGTAAAAGTAGAGACCCTAAAATTAGCATGAGATACTTCCTTGAAGAATGCATCAAGGAGATTTGTTTAAAACCATGAGAAAATCAGAATTTTATTACCCTATATTATTTTGTATCGCAATTATGGCTATATCTTTCTGGTTAGCACTGAGGGATGTTTTATGACGCAAACGAGGATTTTGATCCATTTAAATAGGTATAGGTAAATGAAATGGTTATGTGATGAAGATCAAGAAGATTTTGAACAGGAGAAATTAATTCATGAATGGATTAAATCGCAACGGAAGTCAGATATCGAATTTGATTTCAAACATATCAGTCGCAAAGGGACTGCTCGCAACACTCTCGTTAGAGCATCCTTCTCTTTGGACCAAAAAATATCAGAGGACACTAAAGGAACATTTGCGGATCTTATTGCTGGATGTGATGGAAGAGATTTATTCAGCGGAGCAGACATTGACTGCGATGCTGCAACATTAATTAGGATTTACTTAATGGAGTTAGGAATAAACGGGGGACTACAAGAATGGGTGATAAAGACGTTGCTTTGGTCAATGAATCAAAAAGGATGGCACTCGCTGACATCGGAGACAGATTCGGAGTGAAAGAAACAGTGAAACAATTACAAAACATGATGACAGAAGTTACTAAGGACAAGATTACACCGGACACGGTTAATGCCGCTTGTAATTGTGTTCAGAACTTAAACTTAACCATTAAAACCGCAATTCAAGCAGCGAAATTTTTAAGTGAAAAATAATTGTGAACACTGCAAATCAAAGCCTAAGCAAAAGCACCGCAATTCTAAATATTGCAAGAAATGTGCGATGGCGTTTCGGAAAAGGCCTCAGACTACTATGTCCGATGAGCAGATTGAAGAGGCTCGTTCAATGATTGGAACTATGCCTAGGTCAGAAATTGCACAAGAGCTTGGTGTTTCTGAATCAAATTTGAAGCGTGGACTTCGAGGGACTTCAATTTGGTTTCACAATGGAAAATACAAAAATAGACCAGAATTAGTTAAGCAAGTTATGGACTATTACTACAAACATGGAAAACCAGCGACGGTTAAGCAATTTCCTTCCGTGAATGTAAAATGCATCATTGAAAGACCTGAATATTACGGTATCAAAAAGAAGTTTCGCCAGAGGCGTTGGACCGATCAAGAGTTAATTGAACTTACGAAGATGGCTGGAATTATCAGTGAAACCGGACAGGCTAAATATTTCAAAAGACCTGGAGCTAACGAAGGCTCAATAAAATCGGTATGGATGAAACGCTTCCACCTTGGCAGCGGATTTATTCATGGCATGTCTGAATATATGGCCAAACACCTAGTGAACAAAAAAACTCCTTATGTCCAAACTGCTTTTTGGCAATCACGCCGTGACGGTGTCACATTTGGTCGAAAGCTTTACCTATGGGTTGATATGGAAAATAATTTACAACCCGAAATTCCTGAATTTATCCGAGATGCAATTGTTCAAATGGCCAAGTTTCAAAGATGGCTATTTGATTCTGAAAATCCGAAATCACAGATTCTTAAATTAATTAAAGCTAGGGAAGTGAAACTTTAATGGACTCCACGCTAAAAGAAAAACTCATGAAATGGCACGAGCAAATGGAAATAATCAAACCCATCGAATCTGAGTTTTTAACTTTTGAGGCCAATAAGAAGCCCATGTTTAGCCCAGATTAGGGAATGTTTTAGTTGCCACTCCGATTGGTGTATTGCTTGCATCATCATCATCATCATCATCATCATCATCAGTTCTCCGCCTTGTGGAGAAAAGACATAATAAGAAGCTTCATCTGAGAAATATTGAGACATTGAAAATAGATCAGCCCAAAGCTTCCCCATTTCTTCTACAGATCCAGTATCATTTTTAATTTCTTTACCGATAGCGTTCTTTACGATGCCGCCGTTCACGGCGGCATTTTTCTCGACATATGAAACTCCATAGGGCGGATCAGTCACCAAAAGATCTGCAATTTCGCTATCCATTAATAAATCCATGGCTTGGGGATCAACGCTAGATCCACACATGAGCCGGTGATTTCCTAATTGGTAAATGTCACCCAGCTTAGTCTTTGGTTCTACCTTCTCAGGAATTTCATCAGGATCGCATAGACCTTTCTCAGAAGCATCGAGAGTAAAATTCTCTATTCCTAAATAATCTAAATCGAAGTCGGGACCAAGATTCGCGATGTCTTCGTTAATGCCTGAGAGATCTAATTCTGCCCAGGAGGCGATTGAATTTTCTGAAACACCCGCTGCGTACTCTTGATCCTCGTCCTCGAAGTCTTGATAAATCACAGGTACAGATTCTAATTTTAATTTCTTAGCAGCCTCTAATCTCCCATGTCCTGAGACTAATAACCCAGATCGATTCGATATGATCAGAGGAGAACGGAATCCTTGATACTCAATAATTTTACAGAGTCGATCGATTTGTTCTTTCGTGTGTTTATTTCGATTCTTCGGATTCGGTTTGATTTGATTCAGGTGAATAAATTTGATGTCTTTACTTTGAATCGGGATTGTTTTTAGCTGCATCGAAGTGCCTCGTGATAGTATTAATACTAAATTCCATAATTTCGGAAATTCTTTTAAAAGAGAATCCTAGTTTATAAAGGTTAATTAAAGTTGGATAATGGCTCGGTAAAAAACGGGCATTAGCACCTTCAAAACCAGATTTGACAAACTTAACTCCTAGGATGTCTCTTGCATGCCTTACGTTTTCTTGCTGAGTAGCCCATTCTAAATTATCTACACGATTGTCATCTTTTAATCCGTTTTTATGATTTACTGTTTTTTTATTCTCTGGGTTTTCAATAAAAGTGTCGGCTATTAATCTATGAACCAAATAAGAAGTTTTAATAGTTCCATTCCCTTTGGTTAAACTTATTTGTAAATATCCGTGGCGAGTTTTCCATAGGTTTCTTTTCCTGCCTGTTTTTAAGCTATAAACCGATCCATCGACGTCACAAAATATATTAGTGAAAAAGGGATGTGATTTTGCTGTTGTTGGTATTAAATCCCTACCCATGAATTGGGTACAGAACACCACAATTATCTTAACAAGACAATTTAAATATTATAGATATGCCGCAAGGGGTAAAAAATAAAATGGAAATAGTCAAAATTGAGGTTTTAAATTGGGAAAAATACAATGGTCGAAAAGGCATTGTTAACCCACGTTGGTTCAGATTTGAGAACACCTTCTTTGAATCGATCGTGGGTTTAACCCTAACTGATACACAGTTGAAAGGGTTTTTATACATACTTAGTCGCTGTTCGAAGTCGAGTTCATCCCGAGTTGATCTCGATCTCATGTCGATCTATCGAGTTTTGAAGATAAAATCAAATAGATTTGATCAATTACTTAACAAGCTAGAATTATTAGGGGTTATAAAAATCCATGAACGGATCACGAACAAGACTGTGCAGAATCTGTGCACTACACAACAAGACATAACAAGACAAGACATAACAAAACATAACAAGACAGAAAATTCTTCTTTTTTTGAAAATCGGGAACGGGAGAAAACTACTCAACAAGGGGAGTCAGAACCAAAACCAATCACTCTCGACGATCCTCCCGTTGACACAACTCCTCCGAGAAAAGAACTGAAGTCAATCGTGCCAATGATCCAAACGGACCCGCATTTCAATCACGAGATTAATCCTGATCGAGTAGTTCAAGAAATCGGGAAGATTCGAAAAAAAATCGGACTTAAAGATTTATACAATATTTAGCAAATTCGGATCGTGATCTGAATCCAGAATCAAATTTTAATTCGTCTGGAAGCGATTCTTTGACCTTCTGGAGAATTAAAACATAAAATTAGGGGTAGACCCGCGAGGAAGTGACAAAACGGTTTTAAATCGATCCTAGGAGGCTTTCACTTCCGCGTCAAAGAATTCGGAATTATGCGAAGCGTAAAGTCTAGACATAGCCGAAAAAATTTTGTAGCCTAAATTCTATTCCACTTTGCAAGCCCAGTTATGAATTTGACTCTCATAATCGGGTTTTTTATTTTAAATAATCACGAAAACAAGAACGCCCAGCCAAAATCCATTTTAGCCAGGCGCGTCAGGAAAGAGAGCTGTGTTCAGTAGCTATCTTCGAATATTAAAAATCTATTTCTGAAATAAATAAAGACGAAGCGCGATAATTTCCGAGATTGCAAATTCTAAAACTTCGCTTATATAATAAAGACACAACCGAAGTATCTCAAAAACCTTAAATCCGACTATGGAGGTGGGATCTATGGCAAGGACGCCACAAGTAAGACTAAAACGTGTATTTAAAGACTCTGCAGAAATCATGCACGATGCCTTTAAATTGAAAACTGAAAAAGTAGCAAAAAATCAATCCTATACAAAACAAATAAGATTAGAATATTTTGATCATAATCATATTTTTCATTCCGTCGATTCATCTGGAATTCCTATGATGATTTCAAGTGAAGTAGCTGGACATTTTCATAAAGTAGAAATTTCTAATAAAAATACAGACTCAGTTCCAGAAATTATTTCTGTATCGCCCGCCATGCGATGGGTTTTAAGAAAAAATGAATTAACCGGAAATTTTGAAAAAGTAATGGAAGAGGTTCCTTGGGATTCGCATACACATGAGACACAATATTTATTTAGTGAACAATTTAAACCTAAAAAACTCAATCCAGAATTTGCTAAATTACAAGGAGAAATAGCTCAAAAAGAAGCATCTCTTAAAGTTCCTGGAATTATTGAGGCATAATTTAAATGGATGTGAAACATCTTTGTGTCCAATATTTTAAAGAGTATTTAGAACAAGTTGAAACTGATAGAGAACTAGTAAGAGCGCTCAAATCACACGAAAGAGTACCTGTATTTATTGATAATCTAGCGAGATCTCTTTATCATCTTCCTGTTCGTGTTAGTAAACAAACAATTAAAACCTGTGTATTTGATCTAACTAGAATATTTACAAATTGTTTAAAAATTAAAGCTAAAGAAATGTATATGAGTGATCTTGAAAAATCTCTTATTAAAAAGAAAGAAGAAGAAAAAATTATGGCTGATCAACTGGCTGATGCAATTTTTTCTCAAGGTAAAGAAGAAGTAGTAAAAAATGAAAATGGAACTACATACAAAGAAACGGTAAGGATTTAATATGTCATTAAAAAAAGGGAAATCTCAAAAAGTAATTTCATATAATATTAGACAAGAAATGAATTCCGGAAAATCTCAAAAACAATCTATTGCTATTGCCTTGTCTAAATATGGAAAAAAGAAAAAGAAATAATTCTTTATGCCTGGAGGAAGACCTACTAAATATAAAAAAGAGTATTGTAAACTCATTCAAGAATCAGGCGCAAACGGTGACACTCTTGAAATGTTTGCATCATCAATTAATGTTCATGTCGATTCCATTAGAGAATGGGCAAAAGTTTACCCAGAGTTTTCCGAGTCCCTTAAGAAAGCTAAGCAAAATGCACACGTTTATTTTCAGAAAATAGGTAGAGCTGGAGCTGTTGGGAAATTAAAAGGATTTAATGCTAGAACTTGGGAATTTTGGATGAAATGTAGATTTAACTGGAGTGAATTCGGTGATCAAGATCCAGACGATAATCGATTAGATATTTTAAATTTAGACGAAAATGAATAATCATGATCAGTCTTTCGTGGAAACGAAATAAACCTCAAAAAGAATTTGACGATGATGTTAAAACTTCTCAACTCGTATGGTTTGCAGGTTATGGAACCGGAAAATCTACGGCTCTTGCTTTTAAATCATTTCGTCTTAGTTATTTAAATCAACATATTAATGGTGGGCTCGTCTGTCCTTCTCTTGCCTCTTTCAAAAAAGATATGTTGCCTATTTATGAAGAAATCCTAGAAAGACATAATATTAAATATCGTTATCATAGATCTGAATATTGGTTTCAGTTCCCTTGGTCAAAAGGCAAACTTTACGTTGCTACTGCAGAAAAGGATATTAAAGGTCCAAACTGGGGATACGCATTAATTAATGAATTCTCACTGATATCTCGTGATAAATATAAACAAGTTTTAGGTCGTGTCAGAATTAAAAAATCTAAATATCCACAAATCGCAATGGCAGGTACTCCAGAAGGACTTGCTAATTGGACTTACGAGGATTTCGTAGAAAAACTTCCTTCTAATTGTAAAGTTATGTATGGTTCAACTTACGATAATAAAGATAATTTACATGAAACTTTCCTAAGAAATTTAACAGAAAATTATGATCCATTGATGCAACAAGCATTTCTTTATGGTCAGCATGTAAATCTTATCGGCAATAGATTTTATTATTCATTCGATAGCAAAGTAAATTGTGATGAGTTTATTAAGCAAATTCCTGGATTGCCTATTTGTGCTTTAGTTGATTTTAACGTTGATCCTTTTTGTATTACTTTAGGTCACATTATTGAACCGAATATGTCTAAATCTCGACAAAAAATGTTTATCGCTTTTGACCAAATTGAACTCACTGGAGGAGAAGGAGCAAATACTTATCAAGCAATCGAAGCTCTAAAATCTAGAGGTTATGGTCCAGATATTACAACAATTTACCCAGATCCTGCAGGTAACTCTAGGTCAACAAAAGGTAAATCAGATATTCAGATTTTTAAAGAAGCGGGCTATGAGATAAAAGCAAAATCTTCAGCTCCTAATTTTAGGAAGCGTCAACTCTCTACAAATAATATTTTAGCTAAAGGGTTAGTTGTTATTCATCCTGTTAAATGTAAAGGACTAAAAAAAGACTTTGAATCTGTAACTCAAAATACTGTTTCTATGGAGAAAGAAAAAGACAACCCGCGTCTTACTCATTTTAGTGATGGATTCGATTATTTCGTTGATATAGAATTTCCATTATCGGGGCAAAAACCTGACTCAAATTCAGTAAAATATAGATAATTTCACAAGGAAAGATGAAATTTTTATGAATCCATTTGAAATTTTAGACGAAAGTCAAATATTAAATCCAGTTTATAGAAAAAGGGTGATCGAATTCATCGAGAATAATAAGTCTAATCAATATCGTAAAAATGAATCGTATAAAAGATATGATTGCATGAAAGATAAGACGATTAAATATGTCTTAGAACTTCTTTTACAACAATTTGAACCACAAACTGTTTACGAGATGCAATACGCGATGAGTAATATTTCTGTTACAAGAAAAATCGTTGATAAATTAGCTCGAGTTTATTCAAACGGAGTTAAAAGATCTTATAATAAGAAAAAGGAAACAGTATCAATTGAGAAATTATCCGACCTCATGTCATTCAACAATGAAATGAAAAAAATAAATAAGCTTTTTAAATTAGACAAAAATACACTTATTCATTGTTTTCCTTTTGAGTCTAAAACAGGTTGGGAAATTGGAGTAAGAGCATATCCTATGTTTCTTTATGATGTGCTCTATAAGAAAACTCATACTTATCAGCCTAAAGTTATTATTTTATCTGATTATAATCCAAGATCGGTTATAAATTATTCACCAAATCCAGCAACCGCCGGAAGAATTGATAATAACTATATTCACGAATCACTTTCTGAATTAGACGATTATTGTCAAATGTCTAATAATGATAAATTTAAACAAGACAAAGAATATATTTGGTGGAGTGATTCTTATCATTTTACAACCGATTCATCTGGGGAAATAAAATCTAAAGGTGATAATAAGAATCCATTAGGCGAACTTCCATTTGTAGATTTTACCTTAGACAAAGACTGTGCATATTGGTCACAAGGTGGGAAAGATTTAGCAGACGGAGGTATTAAAATTAATGCTCTTCTTACCAATGTGAATCATGTTTCAATTACTCAAGGCTACGGTCAATTAGTAATGAAAGGAAAGGAACTTCCTAAATCTATAAAAACTGGCCCTAATCATTGTATTCAGCTTGTTCATCAAGATAAAGATGATCCAGAACCTAGCGCAGAATTTCTGTCTGCTAATCCACCCGTAGAAGAGCTCATGAAAACAGTTGAAATGATGACAGCACTTCTTCTCTCAACAAATAATCTTTCTACTTCTGGGTTTTCTATGAATCTTTCAGATTCTCGCCAATTTGCATCTGGAATAGCCATGTTAATTGATAAAGCAGAATCTATTGAAGACATCAAAGAACAACAAGAAGTTTATATTAAAAGTGAGCCTATTATTTGGGATAAAATATATAAATGGATCAATATCTATAAAGAAAAAAACCTATTATCTGATAATTTTAAACCAATTATTGTCCCCGAAGATCCTATGTCTGTTAAAATAGAATTTCCATCTGTTCAGACTATTATGAGTGAATCTGAAAAATTAGACATTATGTCTAAAAGAAAAGATTTAGGTATATCTACAAATATTGACCTCATTAGAATGGATAACCCATCTTTTACAGAGGAACAGGTATTAGAAAAGTTAGAACAAATTAATGAAGAAAAAAAAGCTAATATGGAAGCTTTCTCTGTAGATAAACAGATTTTTAAAAATGACGGTATAGGTAATCAAGAAGATGACAATCAAGATCAAGGTGACTGAAGCTAAAGGATCTTCTGATGAGACTTATTCTGAGTTAGATTTTTTGTCGGGGTTAGATGTTTCAGAATCTGTTAAAGATGAAATAAAAACAGATGTTGGTCAATTCTTAGTTGAGCAGGTTTTAAAAACCGTAAGCGGCGCATCTTCTCCTATTTCTGGGGAAGATTGGCCTAAATTATCTCCAGGTTATGCAAAATTTAAAAAATCACAAGGCGCAGGAACTAAAGCTAATATGGAATTAATAGGAGATATGCTTGATTCTCTAAAATATGAAGACACTAATGATGGGATAAAGATAGGTTTTTTTGATGAACAGGCAGCAAAAGCCGATGGCCATTTGAAATTTTCTGGTAAAGAAAACAATACACCTCAAAGAAGATTCTTACCCGCAGAAGGTCAGAAATTTGATAGCGAGATAGAATCTCAAGTAAAAAAGATTGTGGCCGACCATGTTATAGACTCAGAAAGAATTTCTAAATCAGATTTTAGAGATATTCAAAGTAGCTCAGCTCTTTATGAAACTCTAAAAGAATATTTTCCAAGTTTAACAAAAAATGAAATTAAACTTGCAGTATTAAGAAATGATATTTGGTCCGAGTTATTTGATGAACTTGATTTATTGGATCTACTCTAATGGCTAGAACAAAAATTACAGCGAGATTTGATATTACTAGGGATATTGAAAATTTTAGTGATGACCAATTAAAATCTTTAATTGGAAATACAATTATAAATGAATCAAAAGATTTTATTTCAAAAGGTATATCTCCAGTTAGTGGTATTAAAAGATTTGAAAGGTATAAGGATGTTAAAAAATATCCAGGTGGTAAAAAAGATAATAGACCTGTTAATTTAGAACTGACAGGTAAAATGTTAAAAGAATTAAATTGGAGAGAAATAGATAAAGATGTTATTTCATTTGGAATATTCCCAGATGCTCCAGAAGATGTAAGAATTAGAGCGGAGGTTCATAATAACGGAGTTCCAGAAATTGGAATTGTAGCTCGTCCTTTTATTCCTAGTAATAAAGGAGAAACTTTAATTGTATCAATTTTAAGAAAAATATTAGATATTTACGAAAAAAAAATGGATGCTATTATAAAAAAATCTAACAAGTAGTTTAACTAGGATGACTATGTCCACAAGGAGGTAGATATGTCAGACCAACAGACAATAAAAGAAACCGATAACAAACCAGACTCTACTACTCAAATAAGTAGAGACCAATATGATGCGCTTAATAAACAGTACTCCGAAATTAAAGAGAAATATTCACAAGTAGCTAAAACTCTTAAGGAACAAGAAGAACAGAAACTAAAAGAAACTGGTCAATGGAAAGAAGCATACGAGCGCGAAAAAGCAAATAGAGAAGAGAATGAGCAAAAAATTCAGAGATTAAATGAAACTTTCGTGACTCGCGAAAAATATATGGCTGTAAAAAGCGCAGCGCATAAAGCAGGTATTAAAAGTGAATCCGATCTTGAGTATTTAGATTTAAAAGACGTATTGCTAGAAACAACTAGTACTGGCAAGATTAATGTCATAGGTGCAGATGCATTTATTGAGAAAATAAAAACTCTCAAACCCCATTGGTTCGGCGACAAGAACCCTCCCAATGTAAATACGCAAACGCCTGGAGTATCTGTAGATACGACTGGAAAAATTACTACGGCCATGATTTTAGCCGCTGAAGTTGAAGGCAAAAAATCTGGAGATATGAGTAAATATTACGATTTAACAAAAAAATATATGCTCCAAAAAAAAGGGGCATAGAAATAGATCTTTAATCAAGGAGGATTAAAATGGATCAAATTATGACCGCTGCAAGTAATCTCACGGCAATTGTACCTGAGATTTGGTCTGCCCGTTGGTATGATGTTCTTTTAGCTGAATTACCTTTCAACTCTCTTATTGCTAGAGACTATGAAGGTGAAATTAAAGATTTAGGGGATACAGTTAATATCAGTTCATTTCCTGAATTTGACGACGCTATTGATCTAGCAGAAGATGCTAAATTAGATGCAAATGCAATTAGTGTAAGTGATCAGCAACTTGTCATTAATCATAGAATTGCAAAAGATTTTATAGTTACTAAACTTGCAATTGCTCAGAGTTTGCCAGCAATGGATAAACTTAGAGAAATGGCTATTTATTCAATTATGAAAAAAATGCAGGCAATTATTATTGCTGACATTGTTCCTTCTGCAGCTAGCCCAGATCATACTATCGCTTATGCATCTGGAACAACTTTGGCATTAGTCGATATCTTGGATGCAAAAGAGGCTCTTGATCTTCAAAATGTGCCAAGTGCTGATAGACATATGGTGTTAGGTTCGGCTCAATCCAACGATGTATTTAACATCACAGGATTTACGAGTTCGGATTTCTTAATCAGCGGTGCACCATTAAGCTCTGGGCAACTCCCAGCTGGACTTGTTGGATTTATGCCGCATTTAACCACAGTTGTAGGAAATACATCTTATTTCTTTCATAGAAGTTTTATGACTATGGCTGTACAACAAGATTTAAATATTGCTCAATATGATTTGGGTAATGAAGGTAAACGTCAAATGCGCGTCAATGTTGATTTGTTATTCGGTAATAAACAGCTTGATAGTAAACGCGTTTATACAAAATCTTAATTATAAGGAGATTAAATCATGGGTCTTGGTTCAAAAAATGAAGTCTGTTATCAAGAATACGTCTATGACTTTTCTGTAGACGGTGGAGCTGTTGGATCTATCAATCTAACAGCAAAAAATGGTTATGATCCAATCGATGTTGGATCTGTAGTTAAGTCTGTCACATATAAGCAACTTGTAGCATTTGCGTCTGGCGGTGCAGCCACTGTTGCTTTAGGTGATCAAGCTAGCGCCACTCGTTATAAAGCTGCTACAGCTTTCAACGATTCAACATATAATGCAAACGCTGTTGCAGCTGGGTCAGGAGTACCTGCACATGTAACAGCTGCTAATATTGGCCAAGTTAGCTTAACCATTGCCACAGCTGCTTTAACGGCAGGTAAAATGCTAGTTATGGTTGAGTTTTACAAGCCTACTCTTTAATTTAGAGTTATGCGATCAATCATAACTCGACTGAGTTATGTTTCTGCGCGGAAGCCTATAGATATTGTAATTTATTTACGTAAACTAGGCTTCCGTGTTCAGATATACAGCATTAATTTTGATGGTAAACGCTGGGTATGTTGGTTTGTTCCTGGCGAAGATTCGAAAGATGTTCCTCCGAAAGACTTATAATCAATCGGACCAACCATTGAGTTAACAAGGATAGTTGCCATTTTTTATTTGTGAAGCCAGGGAGGGCTTTCAATGGCTGTTGATGATCATGGTTTAGAAGTACTTAAAAAGTCTGGCGAGCAGGTCACGCCAGGTGATCGCTCTAATTATTACATAAAAACAAAAGTTATAAATTCAGGCGCAGAGCCTATTCCAATTACAGGCAGTATTAGTACAACGCCTGGACCGCTACAATTCGTAAAAGATACTGTTGATGTAGAAGTAGTTCTTGATACCGTAACACCATCCAATAATAAATCATTGCCTGTTGATCTATATGATTCAAATGGTCAAAGAGGAACTGTTAGTAACCCTATCGTTGTTTCTGCTACAATGTCAGAAAGCGCATTAGTAGCTGATGGTGCAGCTGTTCCAGCTCAGGCAAAAATGGTCGCTGGAACTGATGGCACAAATGCACAATATATTAAAACAGATATAGATGGTGAATTACAAATTGATGTGATTTCAAGCGCTCTCCCTACTGGAGCGGCAACCTCCGCTAAACAAGATACTGGAAATACTTCTTTATCAAGCATTGACGGTAAACTTAATAGCTTAGGACAGAAGACAATGACTAATAGTGTCCCAGTTGTTGTTTCTTCCGATCAATCTGCTATTCCAGTTAGTAAAAGTGGAACCTGGGATATTAATAATATTTCAGGAACAATTAGCCTTCCTACTGGGGCTTCTACGGCAGCAAAACAAGATATTGGAAATGCATCATTAGCAAATATAGACTCTGATTTAGATGTAGCATTATCTACCAGATCCAGTGAATCTACACTTTCAACATTAAACTCAAAAATTAAAGAATTTGATCTTGATACTGGAGGTGGAACTCAAAATGTTCAAGGTGTAAACCTTAGAAAGTCTGCTTCTGGCGGATCTGTAGAGTTTGGTACATCAACTGATCCAATTAGGGTTGATCCAACAGGAACAACAACGCAACCTGTGTCTGGAACTATTACAGCTAATCAAGGTGGAACTTGGAATATTAATAATATTTCAGGAACTATAAGTCTCCCAACTGGGGCTTCTACAGCGGCAAATCAGACAACAGGAAATACTTCTTTATCTAATATTGATGGTAAATTAAATACTCTAGGACAAAAAACAATGGCTAATTCAACTCCTGTTGTTTTAGCCTCAGATCAATCTGCTATACCTGTAAATCAAAACGGAACATGGACGGTTCAACCTGGGAATACAGCTAATACAACTCCTTGGCTTGTATCTAATAAAGAACTTCCTGACTCAACATCGACATTTTCACCTTCAAATAATACAGTTTCTGCATATGCAGCAAGTTTAGTTATAAAAGCATTAGCGGGCAATCTTTACGCACTTACGGGCTATAATTCAAAGAATCAAACTCAATTCATACAAATTCACAATTCAGCTTCTTTGCCAGCTGACGGCGCAGTACCTTCTGTAGTTTTTGCTGTTCCCGCTAATAGTAATTTTTCATATTCATCAACTAAATTTGGGAGATTTTTTTCTACAGGAATAACTGTTTGTAATTCTTCTACAGGACCAACCAAAACCATAGGAAGTGCGGATTGTTGGTTTGATGCACAATATTTATGAATATTAATATATCTGGAAATAATACTTCAAATATTACAACCCAAGATGAGGGCGTACTACTCAGTAGTTCTGTAAATACGTTAAATTTTACTGGGGCTGGAGTTACAGCAAGCGGAACTGGATCAACTACAACTATAAATATACCTGGCGGAGGTGGAGGCGGGTCTTCTTTCACAACAGGAGAAACAACTCTAGACTTCGGAGCTTTCCCAGGATCAAGCGATGCATCAATAATAATAACCGGTCAAACTGGAATTTTATCTACATCTTATATTGAAGCTTGGTTATTTCCAAAAGACACGGCGGATCATTTAGCTGATGAACATATTTATGAAAATATTAAAGTTGTAGCATGTAACATAGTTGCAGGAACTGGGTTTACCATTTATGCTGTAAACACAAACCAGATTAATGAACCAATATTAGAAGATTATGGGGTCAGCGTTTCTACTCTTGCCGGTAGTATTTTAAAACCGAGTTCTTTTCAAACTCACAAATCTGGAGGAAAAGGGACATTAATTTATGGTTTGTGGACTATTAGATGGAGATGGACTTAAAATAAAAAGGAGAATAAAAAAATGGCTAAAGCAATTGTTACTTATAAACAGGGTTTAAATAGACAAAATGAAAATGAATTTGAGCTTATAATTGGAGTTACATACTTTGGTTCAGATGTTCCTGAAGATGGTGCAATACAGGGTCCACACGAGGTTTATACTGGACCAATATCAAATACAGCATCAGTTGTTCAGATAGAGAATAAAATTAATGAAGTTGTTACTGCTCACGCTTTAACGTTGCCGACTCCATTAGTTATGGATTCTAACGAAACACTTCTTATGGGTGGATTAAAGAGAATTTAAGGGGATAATATGGCAATACAAATCCAAGGAACTAACGGTGTAGTTGCTGACGTAGGCGGAACTGGATTTAGATCTATTAAAGTTCAACAAATGCCTGTTGAAGTTGGATCTCTTGGCGCATATAGAAAATCTCTTTTAAGTGGAACAATGGCCGCAGGACTTGCTGCCAATTCTGAGATTTTTCAGTTTAGATGGACAGACGCTACAAGGATTTGTTTAGTTAGAAAAATATTGCTTAATGGTTTAGCTGGATCTGCCACTGCTTTTGCAGCTGGATTTTCTAAAGTTGATTTAGTTGTAGCAAGATCGTGGACAGTAGATGGTGCCGGCGGTACATCTGGTACATTGACTGGAAATAATTCAAAAATGAGAACCTCATTCGGAACTACTTTACTAGGTTCTATTAGAATTGCATCTACTGCAGCACTTACTATTGGAACTAAGACTTTAGATACAGATCCAGTTGGACTTTGTTCTTTCTCGATAGGAACTACTGCGAATGTTACTTATGTTCAAAATTGGGATTTATTAGGAGAAGATGTGGGTCCAGAACATCCGTTAGTATTAACTCAAAATGAAGGATTCATATTAAGGGCAACCGTTCCAGCTACAGGTACATGGCAATTCGGTGTCACTGTAATTTGGTCAGAAGTAGCATCTTATTAAAAGGAATTATTTATGCCAATATTTCCAGTTTTAGAAACAGAGAAAGAATTGCAAATAAATGATAAAACTAGATTTGATGCTACTAGATCTTTTATAAGTTTAGGTGAAACAGCTTTAAGTAATGTAAGAATTAAATCAGAACCAATTGGTTCATATATTTCTGTTTTTAACTCAGGAACATCTTCTCTGTGGAATTTAGATTGGTCTTATTCTTCTTTTACTATTGATATCGACTCAACAAATAATAAAATAGATTTTAAGGATGGATCTGGTTCAGAAGTGACGGCAACGCTAGCAAGCGGAAATTATACTCTCTCTGCTTTAGCGGCAGAAATTAAAACTAAAATGGATACAGTTGGTACTTTAATTCATACCGTTAATGTTTCAAATGATACATTTAGTATTTCTGCACCAAGTGATTTTTCACTTCTAGTAGCCAGCGGTACTAATTTAGCTACATCTATATTTTCTCATATCGGATTTTATTATGAAAATGTTTCAGGACTTGTCGTAGATCAAACAGGTAAGTCTATTTATACAGGAAGAAAAGTTGATTCAGTTGTTAAACAAGTAACTTTAGAGGTTACAAATGGAACCCCTGTAACTGCAATTTCAAATATTACTTTATATAGTGAATCTGGAGATAATCTTTACTCTACAGATGCTAGACTTCGTGAACATGAGCCAGAAATAATGAAATACCTTCCAAAAGGTAAATCTACTTATAAAAACATACATCGCAGAGCGCAAAAAAATATCCTAGCCTATCTAGATAAAGAGGGTTTTGTTGATTCTTATGGTAATAAATACACGAAAAGATCAATTTTAGATGTTGAAGAAGTAACAGAATGGTCTACGTATGAAGCATTAAAGCTTATATATACTGGGTTATCTAATGCAACTGATGATGTATTTTTTAAAAAGGCTTCAGAATATGCAAAACTTGCAGTCATTAACCGTGAACGAGCAGTATTAAGAATAGACAACAATGAAGATGGGGAAATTAGTTTAGGAGAACAATCTGACGTTAGGTCTGGAATTGTGGTTAGAAGATGAGTATTGCAACTGTTTTACCTTACGCCAGAGCTAGAATGAATTCATTGGGGTATGAAGAATGGACCGACGCTTTTAATTATAATAATATTTCTTCTACATCATATGACTCAACATATCATTTAGAGCTTCAAACAAGTATTGGCATTAAAAATAATCAAAATAGTCAGGATGTAGAATCTCCTTTTATTGTCAGACTTTTTTGGAGAGGTAAAAGAGATACGGGGGAAAATAGGGATACAGCCATAACAGCGGCTGATACAATTATTTCAGAATTTATTGATCCAACTAACAGACTCGTTGGGTCAATACTAAAAAATATCGTTTTTAATAGCATGACTATTGAAACGATTGCAGAATCTAATGATAATAGTATTATAATTAGACTAGATTTTACTGCTTTAGTAGTTTTTGACACGAGTCAATAAAATTTAAACGATTCATGCCAGGGTTGGCATGACGATAACTCTCACGGAGGAGTAAAAATGGGAACAGTAGGAAATATTAGCGTTGATCCAATTAATGCAATTTGGGGAGGCGTTGACTTAGGTTTTATAGATGGTGACGTAGAGGTCACTATGGAAGAACAATCGGTTGATATTACAGCCCACCAATATGGTACTAATGTTCTTTCTGCTATTAGAACAGGAAAATCTATGGAAGTTTCTCTAACATTAAAAGAAACTTCAGTAGCGCAACTTACTACGCTTATTAATCAAGGCGGCGCAGCTGGAACAGCAACGGCTGAAGTAAGTACAGTTGTTATTGGATCGGTTACTTCTATTAATTCTAAATATTTTGATATTTGGTCAGCAAACGATGCAATTGCTTATCGTGTCTGGTTTGACGTAAATAATACAGGAGTTGCTCCTAGTTCAACTGGAAAAACATTAGTAGAAGTTGATCTTGATGCTACACCAACTGTTGCGGAAGCGGTCACAGCTTTAACAGCGGCATTAGATGGTCTCGCTGCATTTACAGCTGTAGAATCAGGAGGGACAACAGTTACAATTACAAATGCATCAACAGGTGGTTCTAGTGATATTGTTGATGGAAATACAGGATTTACTTTTTCAGTAACAACTCAAGGTTCTGGAACTGCTCCAGGATGGGGAACGTCAAAGGATTTTACTTCAGTTTTAACTCAAGCTGCTAAACTTGTTCTTCATCCAGTTGTTTTAGGTTCAAGTGTTCAAACAAGAGATTTATGTTTTTGGAAAGCTTATCCAATGCTTGATAGTATTTCTCATTCTGGAGAAAATCCTAAATTAGTATCTGTTACATTTAAAGTTTATCCAGATTTAAATAGAAATGCACAAAGTCAATATTTTGTATTTGGTGAAAGCTATTAAGGAATAATAATGGAACTTAATCTAGGCTCTACATCTAAAATTAAAGTTATTTGGAATGGCATAGAATACTATGCAAGAAAACCAAAAACACAAGAATTAATCGATCTTGATTCTAAAACAGAATTAATGAAAGAAAAAGGCTCTAAAAGTACTGATATTATGATTGAGTTTCTAACTTCACTCGGACTTCCTAGAGATATGATTTTAGATTTAGATGTAGACGCCTTAAGTTTACTTGTTGAAGGATTAATGCCGTCTAAAAAAAAGTAACTCCGCTTATTTTTAAGCTGGCAAAAATCTGTCATTTTTATGGATGGACTGATGATTATGTCAGATCAATGGAGTTTGAAAGATTGCAAGAATATTGGGAGGCTATCACAATGATCGAATCTCAATATACTCTCATTAATTTTACTGTATCCGATTATCCTCATATGAAAAAGCAGGATAAGTCTAAACTTCATAAAAGTATTTATAAAAATGCTTATATAAAAGAAGACCGCCAAATAACCACAGAAGAATTAAATGATAAATTAAAAAGGATATTAATTGGCTAATCAAATAGTAGCAGAAATAGTATTAGATTTAGATACTCTTAAAGGTCAATTAAAAGAGGCTCAAGACGCTGGTAAGCAAGCTGGGAAAAAAGTAGGCGATAATTTAGGCGGAGATTTAGAAGCGGCTATGTCTAAATCTTTTGGTAAAATTGCAGCTTTAGCCGCAGCTGTAGGCAGTACTTTATTAGCTGCTTTCTCATTTAAAAAAGCAATTGAATCTGCAAGCAAACAAGAAGATGCTATTAACTCATTAAATTCTGCACTACAGATTACAGGGAAATTTACAGAAAGTGCTTCGCAAAGATTCCAAGACTTTGCCTCCTCATTGCAAAAGACTAGCACAGTAGCCGATGAGGTTATTATTCAAGGCGGTGCTATGCTAGTAACGCTGGGAAAACTTTCTGGAGAAGGTCTAGAAAGAGCTACTCAAGCATCATTAGATTTAGCGGCTGGATTAAATATAGATGTTAACCAAGCTTTTGAACTTGTAGCGAAGGCAGCAACTGGACATACTTCTGCATTACAACGTTATGGTTTAGAAGTTAAAACAACTGGTGATAAAAATAGAGATTTTGCAAATACATTAGAAAAAATAAATTCCCAATTTGGTGGATTAGCAGAAAGTAAAATAAATACTTTTTCAGGTGCTATAACTAAACTTGGAAATACTTTTGATGACCTTTTAGAAGAGATTGGGAATATTATAATTAAATCCCCAGTTTTAATAGAAATTATTAAATTTATTAGTGATAAATTCGAAATATTAGGGAAAACAATTTCTGAATTATCAGATGGTGAAGATTTATTGGGTGATTTTTTAAAAAATTTAATTGATGTTGCAATAACGCTTACTCAAGTAGTGATGCCTACATTTGAATTGTTTTTTAATTTAGTAAATACAGGATTTAAAGCAATTCAAACAAGTGTATTGTCTTTTCTTGGTTTATTTAGTGAAGATTTTAAAACTAAGGCTGATTCAGCATTTGCAGGGCTCAAAGAAGCATCAGAAAATATATTTACATTTAATGCAACTCAAACCACCGAAGATTTTCTAAACGGTATAAAACAAGTTGCTGATAAAGCTTCAGAGGCGGCTAATGATGCTGGTAAAAAAATTAAAGCTGGAGTTGAATCTGGAATTAAAGGGATTACTTTTGAAGATTTTGCTATAGCATTTAATACTACTGCGAATAAAATTCAAGTTTCTGCATCTAATTTAGCTAAGTCATTTCAACAATCTTTTATAGGTGGAATGACTAATTCATTAGCATCTTTTGGTGGTGCATTAGCCCGCGGTGAAAATGCTTTTGCCGCGTTTGGTAAAGGAGTTTTGGGATCATTAGGAGATATTTTAATTAATTTCGGTCAAATGTTAATAGCCGTCGGTATCGGTTTATCAAGTGTTCCATTTTTATTCGGACTTTCTGGCGGTGCCGCAATCGCAGCCGGAGCCGCAGCTGTGATCTTAGGTGGTGCATTAAAAGCTTTAGCTGGCGGCGGAGGCGGAGTTGGATCAACTACTGGAGCGGGTGGTCCAGGAACTATCGGAGGCGCGGGTCCGGCTGGAGGTATTAATACAACAGCTGGATCAGATGTAGGTCAATTTAATGAAACAGTTAGAGAAAATCCATCTACTTCACTTACAGTAAATGTTCAAGGTAATATTTTAGACCGTCGTCAAACTGGGCTAGAAATTGCAGAAGTAATTCAAGAAACATTTAGCTCAAATGGGATTCAATTCTCTACGGGAACAGCATGAGTATATCTTCACATTCAAAATTTTATTTCGGACATACTGTTACAGTATCTAATAATTCTATAGATTTTAATGAAGGATTTGGTGAAAAAAAAGCGACTCTTAATATTGGTGAATACACCCCAACAGAATATGCATCTGAAATTGCAAGGGCTATGAATGCAGTTGCAGGTATTACTCTTACTTATTCCTGTACATTTAACAGGAGCACAAGAAAGTTAACCCTTTCAGCTGATGGGACGTTTTCTATTTTAATAGCATCTGGATCTCGAATAGGAACAGGGGCGTATACTTTAATGGGTTTCGGAACTGTAGATTTATCAGGATCTAGTTCTTACATTGGTGGTTCAGTTTCTGGTTCAGAATATATAACGCAATTTGTAGTTCAAGATTATACTCCATCTACTAATTATAAGAACGCAACAGATGCCACAGTGAATAAAGCGGCCTCTGGGAGGATTGAGGTTTTTAAATTTGGTGATGAATCTTTTATCCAAATGAATTTTAAATTTATAACAGATATAGCTCAGCCAACGGGAAGTATTATTAGAAATGATGCATCAGGAGTATCAAAATTAATTACATTCTTAGATTATCTAATTACTAAAGCGCCTATAGAATTTATGCCTGATGAAAATAATGTATCTATATTTCAAAAGGTAATATTAGAATCTATATCAGATAACGAAAAAGGTGTCGGTTATAAACTTAAGGAGCTCTATCATAAGGGTTTACCTAATTATTATGAAACAGGTATTATGAAATTTAGGGTGCAGATATGAGTATTTCCAATGGGCAATTAGCTAATGAGACTAATTTTAATAATGCTTTTGTGTCTCGACTTATAGAAACATCTATGGCGTTAGGAATTACTATAGGTGGGCAATTAAAAAAATCAGTAGGGAATTCTATTTCTGCATTTGCAGGAGGCGGTCAAAGTTCTGCTACACTTTTATCTAAAGACATTAATTTAGTTTCAACTGTAGCCACAAATGGTGATTCTGTTAAACTTCCAGTTGCTGCGGTCGGTATGGAGGTTAGAATTTTTAATCTTTCATCTAATACATTGGCTGTATTTCCAAATTCTGGAGCTACAATTGATGCGCTTGCAGCTAATGCATCCATATCTATTGCCGCTGGAGATGATTATACTTTTATATGTAAGGCATTACTCACATGGGAATCTTCTAAATCACAATTATCAATTGTTCCTATTGCTAATGGTGGCACTGGACAGACAAGTCAAACATCAGCATTTGATGCGCTAGCTCCTAATACAGTTAAGGGAGATATCATCGTATATAATGGAGCTGACAATGTTAGACTTCCAGTGGGATCAAACAATCAAGTTTTAACAGCTGATTCTGCAGAGTCTACAGGGTTAAAATGGGCTAATTCTTCTGGGGGTGGAGGTGGGTCATTACAGTGGGTTGAAGATGCAAATTCTCCTGTACCTACCATTCAAAATTTAGATCAAGTATATTTATACCAATCTGGATTAGGACAATCTTTATATGCAATGATTAGAGTTCCTACATCTTACGCAGGTGGTACACAAATAAATCTTAGAATGCCGTGGTATTCTCCAGATAGTTCTGGAAATGTCCTTATGCAAACAATTGCAACTTTAATTAGAAATGCTACAGATACAATTACTTCAACAACTAATCAAAGAACATCAACAAATTCTGCAGTAACATTAAGCGCAGGAACTGTAAACGAACCACAGGGAACAATTTATGATTTAACTAGTTCTACAGGACAAATAAATTCTGTATCTGTTTCTGCAGGAGATTTAATAAGAGTAGAATTTAAAAGAGGAACTGATACTGCAACAAGTGATGTTGCTGCATTAGTATATGCAACAGAGGTAACATTTACATGATTAAAAAAATAATTATAACAATTGCTTTAATTTTAATCCCAACAAATTCATTTTCTGCATTAACAGAAGTAGATAGAGCATTAGTTGAGAGAGGAAAAAATTTACTTAAAAACCCAGGTTTTGAATCAGGATTATCTAAATGGACCTCTTCAGGTGGATCATTCACTTTAAATTCAACTGCATCACATATCGCATATGGAAACGCATCTGCAGCATTTGATGCTTCAGCTAGTTCACAAACAGTGACCAGTACAGCCGTAGCAATTCCCGCTGGTCTTTATGGTGCAAATTCTGTGGCGAGTTGTAAATTTAAAACTGATGCTACTGATTATAAGATCCAATCCTATGATGGAACAAATGTGCTTTCTGAAGCTACAATCTCATCTTCATCTACGTTTGTTCAAATCTCTACTAATTTTATAATGCCAAGTTCTGGAAATATCCAAATGAGAATTATTTCACAGTCTAATGCGGCTGTTGTTTATATTGACGATTGCTATCTTGGACAAGCTAGTGGATTTAATTTATCTCAGATCAATCAATCTTCTCTTATTGGGGCAGCTCTTATTGCTGGAAATTCTGCATGTAATTGGTCTAGGACTAGTACAACATTGGGCGCATTTACTTCAGACACAGATTGCTTAGGACCAACAATAATAGTTAATTCTGGGCCTGGAACTATTTCAACTACAGATACAGATCTTCCAAAATTCACTGTCAGTAACTTACCGTCAGGAGATTATGAAGTAATAATGACAGTAAGCAATATAAATGCTGGAACAGCAGGATCACAATTAGCATTAGCAATAAGCGATGGCACTGACACAAGAGGGAAACAACAAATAAGGGTTGCTGATGCTACTGTTGATGAACTCGCAGGAGTTACAGTTGTGGCTCATTTTACTTATTCGTCAACTGCAGATAGAACATTTGAGTTATTTGGATCTGCTTCAGCAGGATCAATTGATGTATCTAACAATCAAACTAATTCATCTTTAGGATTTTCAATAAAAAGGTTTCCAAGCTCTTCAGAACAAGCATATAAACCTGATTTAGTAGCGCAAGCTTGGTCTGGATATCATACTGTTTCAAGTGGTTGGTCAACAACAAGTTCTACATTTGCAGATCCATCTGCTGGAACTGGAGCAACTCTTACTGAAACAACAAATCTTAATGCTGGAACAGTCACAACCGCAGCTAGTAGTTTGCCAGGGATTATTTTTAATGTGACAAGAACAGGAATATTTGAAGTTTGTACAACGATAAGTGCTCAAGCAAGTGTAGCATCTACGCCATCAGCTAGACTTGTAGATGGGTCTGGCACTCCATTAATTCAAGGACATCCATTGACTTATACTGCATCAAGCGATAATGGGTTTCATACTTTTTGCGGGCAATATAATGCAAGTGTTCTTGGGCCTGTTACATTTAAGATTCAAACAGCTACAAATACAGGTACTTTTACAATAAATAATGGTGTCGCATCTGGTTCCGCAGCTATTTCTTGGACTGTAAAATCTTTAAGTCAAAATCTTCCTGCGCCTTTGTTAGTTAACTCTGTAGCTTCTAGCTCATCTGGAATTGAAAGAATTGAAAGAGCTATTGTAAATTGTGGATCTGCAACTATTGATAGCCAATCTGGAAGTTGGATTTCTTCAAACTCTACAAATGGAACAGGTGATTGTACTTTAAATATAACTGCAGGAACATTTTCTGGAACACCCACTTGCACATGCAGCACAGGAGATACAACGAAAGATCGTATTTGCACTACTTATTCTGCAAGTAGTTCAGCGATTAGATTTACTATAGTTAATCCATCTTTAACATCAGTAAGCGCACCATTGAATGTTATATGCATGGGGCCTAGATAATGGCGATAGAATTAACTTCAGCCACTGAAAAATCTATAGCAAAAAATCAAATACTTCCACAACTTGTTTTAGAAATTGAAGGAATTGATACAGTTTTCGGGGCTGTAAGAATTTTAAAATATATACAAGTTGGGGATGTCGGTCTTGAAATTGGTGATTCTTGGGTTATAGGTGGATTAAATGAAGTTGAAGATCAGGAAGATATTATATCTATACAAGGAACTGGCACAACAATAAATCAACAATTAATGCCAGAAAAAGGGGCTATTTCTTCAATATCATCAATTCAAATTTCACTTATTGACGATGAAAATATAATGACTGAAGTTATATCTCCAGGTCTAATAGTTACAGACATTTTATATAGGCAAGCAAATTTATATATAGGGTTTCAAGATGTAGCATGGCCGCAAGATTATATTAAAATATTTTCTGGAAAAATTGATGAAGTCATTTCTGGAGCTGGAGTAATTAGTTTAAATTTAGTTCATCCTGATAAAGCAAAACAGCAAGATATTTTTATAAAAAGAAGTGCTAAACTATCTTCAGGAATTAATAATTCGACATTAAATATTCCAATAACAAATGCTAATAAAATTTTTCAACTTCCCATCGTTGGTCCTGATGGTGGTATAGACGTGTCTTTTGGGAATTATGTTAAAATCGATGATGAAATAATTTCTGTTCTTGCTTTAACATCAACTCAAATTACAGCTGCAGCAAGGGGCCAATTAGGCACTGTAGCAGTTTCACATTCTATAGATGCAACTGTAGATAGTTTTTACATATTACAAGATGATGTCGTATCTTTAGCACTAAAAACAATGCTTTCAGGTTGGAATGGATATTGGATAGAAAATATCCCTATCACTTCTATAAATCAGATTGATCCATCAAAAAATGTTCAGAACGCTATATTTTTTGAAGGAATCGATTTACAAAAAAAATACGGACTAATAGAGGGGGATTTTGCAACCATTAGTGGAAGCGCTGATGTAAACAATAATAAATCATTAGTATCAATAGAATCTTTTGAGGTTACAGATCTTGGATCTTATATGATCTTAGATGATGGTGGATCTCCTTTTACAACTGAAACACTAACATCCGCTGTTATTTCATTTAGATCGAAATATGATACTCTTCCAGAGGGTTTAAAAATGACTCCACAAGAAGTTGATGTTGCACAACATCATTTCTGGAGAGACACCGTTCTTTCAACGTTTGATTATAAAATATATTTAAAAGACACAATTAATGGCAGAGAATTCATTGATCAAGAACTTTATATGACATGTGGCGCATACTCAATCCCAAGAGAAGCTAAATCATCCATGGGATATCATATAGGTCCAATTCCAGGTCTTACTATTCCTATTTTAGATAATACAACAGTTAAAAGCCCTTCTAAATTACAGATGAAAAGATCTGTGAATAAAAATTTCTTTAATACAATAGTTTATGCTTTTGATGAGGATACTTTAGATGAAAAGTTCTTAACAGGAGTTATAACAACAGACGCAACATCTAAATCAAGAATACCGATTGGAAATAAAATATTTCAAATAAAATCAAAAGGAATGCGTGCAAGTCTAGGAGGATTAACTCAATCAACCGCAGCTAGCAATAGAAGACTTAACAGATATAAATTTGCTGCAGAGTATTTTGAAAAAGTAGAAGTTTTATTTAAAACCGGATTTAATATTGATCCAGGAGATTTGGTACTTTTTAATTTTGATGGTTTAAATGTTTCAAATACATTAAATGGCTCTAGAAATAGAGAAGAAAAATTTTATGAAGTTATTAATAAATCTACAGATTTAAAAACAGGAAATATTACTCTATCATTAGTAGATACAAATTTTGATAAGTCAGAGCGTTATGGATTAATATCTCCTAGTTCTTTAATTTCATCAGGAAGTACTACTACATTAATTAATATAGAAGATTCATTTGGTGAAATTTATCCTAACGAAGAGATAAAAAAATGGAGCGATTATTTTGGTTTAAAAGTTAGAATCCATGATGAAAATTACTCTTTTGATGAGGAAAGGATTCTAGTTGGATTCACTGAAACAGATCCGTATCAAATGATTATATCCCCTGCATTATCTATAGCGCCATCATCAGGATATATAGTTGATCTTGCTCAATATTCAAATTCAGTAGATACAAATGATCAAAAACGCGTAAAACTTGTTCATGCTTTTTTGTCTCCCAGCGTTGCCGTAGTATCTGGGACATCTCAAACTATCTTTGATGTAGATTCAGGAGATGTTGCTAAATTTTTCGTTGGTGCTATCATCCTTTTACATAATGAGGGGTATTCAGATTTGAGTAATGAAGTTAAAGTTATAGATATTACTGGAACCACTATTACAGTAGATTCTGCTTTAGGATTTACACCTACTACTTCACATAAAGTAGAATTAATAGGATTTGCTGATCAAGATTCAGCATATAGGCATATTTAGGGGGTATTATGAGTAATATTTCTTCTTCAAAAAAATATATACAAGTTGAAGAAACAAGATTTAGATCGGCTGTATCAGAATCATTAGAGCAAAAAATAGGCGGATCGATTAATTATTTAAATGATCAAGATACTTTAAATACAGCTAGAATTTTAACAGCCATAAAAAAAACAGGTTCATTTTCAATCACACCTTCAACAACTCAACTTAGTGTTTCTACTTCATCAGGAGCTAACTCTGTATTATTGAATACAAGTTCAACTGAAATGGTTTTAGGTTCAATTTCTTATAGATTCGATACAGTAGGGACAACCGTTGGGGATGCTAATCCAACAATATTTATTAGTACAAATGGAACTACTTTTAATCTTTCAGATCATGTTAAAGCTGCTTCTGATACAGCTATTTCTGGAATATTTTTAGGTAGTGCATCTCAATTTGGAGGGTCTGTCTCCCCGCATCAAACATTTTCAAGTGTTTCACAGGCTGATGCTTTTACTATTCCACTTTTCTTTATGCCAGAAAGTAGTGACTTAAAATTATTAACAGACCCATTAGGGACATCATCTAGTTTTAAATATAGACTTTATTATCAAAAGTTTGCAATAATTACATAATGTTAGAAGAATTTAAACCTATTATCGCAAAGCATTCTATTAAATTTGGAGTAGATTCGGATTTAATACGTTCAATTATTATGGTGGAATCATCTGGAATTCCTTATAGGGCAAGATTTGAACCAGATTGGAAATACTTTTATTTTCAAAGAGAATATGCAGAAAAATTAGGTATTACAGTAGAAACAGAGACTATGTTTCAAGCAACATCATGGGGTCTTATGCAAATTATGGGAGGAGTAGCTAGAGAACTAGGCTATAAATTACATCTTACTGCTTTATGTAATCCTGATTTAAATATTGAATATGGGACGATGAAAATTAAATCAATTATGCAAAGATATGGTAATTCAGAAATGGATGTTATTGCGGCGTATAATGCAGGTTCTGTAATTAAAACGTATAGTGGTATATATAAAAATGAAAAGTATGTTGATAAAGTATATAGTTTTCTGAGACAATTAAGAGCATTAAAATAATTATTAAACAAGGAGGTTTAATATGGAACTACTTAATCAAATATTAACTATGGTTCAGGGTTTATCTGCTTCTAGCTGGATTGGCGCTGCTATTGTTGTACTAGAAGCACTTATGAGATTTACACCCACTCAAAAGCCAATGGGATTTCTTTATTTAATTAGCGATGGAGTAAAAGTAGTTGGGAATATACTTAATGCGGCTGGGCAATTATTAGATAAAATACTGCCACAACGTATTAAATAAATATGAGTTTTTTTGCTATTTTAGGGTCTATTTTATCAGCATTAGGATATTTACCTAAAGTTATAGATTTCATTTCTGGCGTGATGAATTCAATTTCATCATGGTATAAATCATATCAGAAAGAAAAGACATCTAAAGAGCTTGCGGAGGCTATAAAGAGGGCTACAGATGAATCTAATAAAGATACAAGAGATCTTGAAAGATTATTTAATCCTAACAGGGATTATCCTAAACAGCCTCCTTCTAATGGGGGCAAGTAATTGCTCTGGACTTCCGCCAAAATGGGATGTTGATTTTTGGGCTGGGGATCATTCAATTGAAAATAATGATACACACAATAAGGGAGGATTCGTCAGATGTATGACGGAAACTCCAGATGGAAAATCATGCTCAAGCTGGGGTTATATTTATTCCGATACTCCATTAATTGATCAATATATAGCAGTACATAAAAGCGCTATACAAAAACTCTATGATGACGTTCTATCTAAATGTGAAAAGTGGAATGGTTCACCTTCTTTAGATATACTTAATCAATAGAGTATGGAAGAGATTAAGAGATTCGTAGGAATTATTATTTCAGCGTCTACAATAGCAGTAATAATTACTATATTTATTTATCAAAATTTTACTACAAAATCAGAAGCTCAAACTATCCAATCTGAAGTAAAAGAAACAAGAGAAGAGATGAAAGATAATAAAGAAGAAATCTTAAAAAGATTAGATAGAATTGAGAATAAAATAGATCATATTTATTCTGAATTTAAATAGACCTTTTTTTTACTAAATAAAGATCTCTAGCTAAACAATAAGATCTCCATGTCGATAACCTAGGACAATCAGAATATTTAGTATGATGAGTATTACAGCAAGATTCATTATCATTCGGCTGAAAAAAAACCCATTCTTGATATTTTTTTAAAAATTCTTGTCTTAAAAAATATGTATTTGTAAAATCCATTTTATTTATCCTATTTTTAATAATACCTATTTTATTAGCCAGTTAAAAGGTAATTTTAGTTTAAAATTTTATCATTTATTTATTAAATAATGTTTTTTCTCTAAGTTCTTGCAGCATGATATAGAGATCAGAAGGGATATGCTGGACAAAATTAGAGATATCATTCCTATTAAAATAATCTTGTAATATATTTTCGATAGATATTTTGGGGGCAATCGTTTCTTCGAGATAAATCTTTTTATATGATCCTTTGAATATTTTAAGTTTTCCAGGTCCATACTCCTTCCAAAGTCTTAATTTTATTCTCCATTCAGGAGTTTCGAAACCTTTAAATTCTGCATATTCTTTTTTTAATGTCTCTGCATCAGTATAAGAAAAATCAGGTTTATATATAATTCTAGCATAAGTTAGATATACTGTATCTTGACACTTCAGGTCATAAATTAGCCCAGATTTTTCCATAAATTTTAGTTCTTCAAAAAGAGAGGCTTCACCTTTACTTGCGAAAGAATAGCCAGCATGAGTAATTCTTTTATTTCTATATTTTGGTCGTTTTAAAAAAATATTCATATAATTGAGTGTAATCTCATTCAAATATTTTACCCATGAATGACAATTTACCATTTATTATTTTAGGGCAATAAAAACTATATGATCCATCGCGAAAAAATTCGAATATCCCGAATGCATGTACCCATGTATTTGGTCGCCCTTTTAGAAATTTCGCATCAAGTCTACATAAACAACCAAGAGAAGCGGCCTCAATTGGTCCATTCATTGTTGTAGAATTGTATGATTTTGTGTCATGAAGATGTCCATAATAAATATTATCTTTAACCACTTCTAGATGTTTTTTAGGATGATTATCTGTGGTGTAAATTCCATGTGTGAAATTCGCTTTTCCGATACGTAGAAAATGATTAAATGGAATTTCTTGAAATCCAAACTTTTCAAGATCTAGAAGTTTAGAGATATTTAGATCAAGTCCTAATTCGTCTATTCCATCAAATAATTCTGGAAGTTTTTGCGCAATAGCCATTTCCAGCCACAAACAATGATTACCTACTATAAAGAATCTAAATTTACACCCAGGAGTAGCATTAACTTCTCTTTTTAAAAGTTCTCTAGCTTTAATGACTTCTGGAACAAATCTTCTCGGATTGCGATCGCTTGACGGCCAGTGTGAAATACCTTCTGCGTCTAAAAAATCTCCGAGAATAACGTGAACATGTGGTTCATACCATTCTATAAATTTAATAAAACAATTGATCGCATTTAAATCTACATACTCAGTATGTGTATCCGGTTGAGCAATCAATTTTAATGAGTTTGGATTTCCACAAGCCTCAAACATTGATTTTAGATCTGCGATATGAATTGTGAAACTATCTAATCTAATTTTATTTGTGATTGCATTAATTTTATGAGGGGTTACTTTAATTGACTTCTCGTTAAAACTAACCCCTCTTCGGTGAGGCTTAAGCCCAGCCGCATGCATTGCTATATTCCAAGATCCGAATATCTGAATAATTCGGTGAACTGTAAATTTCCCGAGTCGATTTAAAACCCATTCATTTCTTGTTGGAACATGACCAAGATCGATAGCTACCTGTTTAAGATCTTGTATAATCTCATGTTTAATATCCAATATTTAAATTTTGAATGAAAAATATCTTCACGCAACAATTCTTTTTTTAAATAAAAATCGTGATAAAATTTAAAGATATGAATCTGCGCGTTAGAATTTATGAAATACTTTTACAAGTTATTGAAATTTGTATTAGGGAGGCACATGACTCAAAAAATGAAATATTTACTTGCGAATTAATAGAATATCAGAATGCGATTGTAGAAATGAGAAATGAAGAGTTAAGAAAAATAATTAAAGATCAGGAAATACATTAATGGGAGATTGTAAAAATAAAACAAGAAAATATTCCGGTAAGAATATAGAGCGTAAAAAAAATGAGAAAATTGAAGTAATAAAATGTTTATGTTGCGATAAATTTTTTGATAGTTTTAATAAGTTCCATAGAATATGTGATTCTTGTAAAAAATCAGAAAAATTTGAATCAACTTATATCTGATTTTTTTACCATTAAAATATTATAAATAACTCATGAGCAGAAT
>FRDC01000718.1_pt1 | contig 37070 bp, 46 predicted proteins | sample 1106171 | NCBI WGS metagenome assembly FRDC01 (sample SAMEA3930566, study PRJEB13176) | freshwater metagenome | biome: Drinking water system; feature: drinking water; material: water | place: Singapore | collected 2014-12-20 | reverse complement strand
TGCGGTGATCGAATTCGAGCGCCCGATGATCCGCGAAACCGCAGGACTCGCAGGCTCCACCCATGGCAGCGATCGCATCCGCGCGAAGGCGGCGACGATAGTCTCGGTGCATCTTCGGCGAGACGGGGCCGCCCTTTCGAAGACCACGCCGAGCGGCCCGCGCTTGGTGCTCGCTAGCCTTGTAGCTCTTCACCTTCTCCGGATTCGCCGCCTTCCAAGCTGCGTTGTACGCGTTGATCGAAGACGCGTTGAGTTTGCGCCACTTCTTCTTCGCTTCCGGGTCTCGGTAGGGCATCGACCGACCCTACTCGGGCACCGTGACAGGCGCGGTCACGCAATCCTCGGCTGTACGTCCTGCCCCGACCATTCTCTCGGCGAGCGCGTACATGCGCGCCCGGCCCGCCAGGACGATTGATAGAGGCACGCACAGCACCTCGGCGAGCTGCGCTTCGGTCTCGCAGGCGAGCAGCGTACAGAGCCTCGTCGACATCGCCGCGCCCGGCACGTCCATCGGATGCTCGCGGATCGCGCGCGCCAGGTCGCCAACCTGAATCTCGAGCTCGTTCGCCATCGCCCCGAACCGCGTCGCATGAATCGAGTCGAAGGCCGCCGCATTGCGCAGGCTCAACACGATCCCCGATAGGAACAGGAGCGCATGCTGCGCGAAGGCAGGCCGCCACGAGCGGGCGGCACAGGCCTCGACGTCGCCGGGCTGCGGGAGCGGCATCGATCATCGCCTCCGAGTCGCGATCGCCTTGGCGAAGGCCTTCCCGAACTCGCGCCGCCACACCCTGCGGACAGCCGCGACGGCAGTCTCCCGGAACTCCCACCGAGGCCGGTATCGCGCCGGCTTCTCCGTGAGGTAGTAGAGCAACCGAGGCGGCGCCTTCTTCCCGACCCGCTGATAGATCGCGGCGTTCTTCCCGTCGTCCTGGACGAAAACGTTACGCCGCTTCAGTAGCGCCGCGGGCCGATTGGCTTTTCCGATCAGCCCCGTGGCTCCACGCTTCACCCTCCGAGGGAGCGCTGTATATCGCCCCGTCGGTTGAGTGATTCCGCCCGTCTCTTGCCGAGCCAGGTACTTCGCAAAGCCCCTGCGATCAGGTCCGCCAGGGGCGCGCCAGAGCACCGCCGCCTCGAGGTTCGCCTTCGATGCGGTTTCGATCCGGACCCCCCGCTCGATGAACGGCGATCGGATCTCGAATCGGTGCGGCAGGGCCTGCCGGATCTCGCGCTGCGCGAAGCGGGCAGAATTGGTCAGGGCCAAGGCCGTCGCGAAAGGGAGCTGCGACCGCCTGAGGTCGTCGAGGGCGTTGAGGGCCGGGGATAGATCGAGGTCGATCTTGAGGTCCGTCATGCGGCCCTCGCCGGTGTGCGCACTCGCGGGAAGCTGCCATTTCGTACCGGGTCGTGAACGGACGAACAAGCAAGGTCGGTCGATTCGTAGCTTTACCGATCGTTTCGGAGCTTTGCGTGCTTCCGCGTGGAACGATCAGGCCGAACGAGTCGCCCACCCGTTCGGCATGCCTCTCACCGGTGCCTTTCGCGCCTTCATGTAGGCGAGCAACGTCGACTCCGGGATTCGCCAGGTTGGACGCTTTGCCTCGGGCTTGCCGATATTGACAGCCTCGAGCGTGCCCTCCCCTATCAGAACGTACACGTGCTGAACCCTCGTCCCGAGCCATGCCGCGACATCGGCAACCGCAAGAAGCCGGTCGTCTGCCATCCCTCACCCCCCGTTTCCATTAAAAATTCAAGCCGCCTGCGATTCTCGTTCCGATCGCACTTCGGGGCGCTTGCCCGTCAAACGCGACCACAAAGCCAGCGCGCACGCCGCGCATTGGCTCCACCTTTTGAAAATGATCCGCGATCCGTTGAACTTGTGTTGCACGAATTCTCCGCCGCAATCGCAGCAGTTGGTGCGCACCTTCTCCGCCTGAAGCTCCGTGTCACAATGCAAAGCAAACCCCCTTCCGTTGTTATTCGTCGACCTCAGAAACACCGCGCGCGGCCATTTCGTCCGCAAGCCACCTCCGAGACCGCTCGACCGCCCGCCGCACGTCCCGCGTGTGCCAGTCCTGCCCGAGAAAGCGCTCCTCGGTGAGCCGGATCGCGAGCTCGCGCTGCGAGTGGCCGGTCTCGACGTAGCGCATGAAGACCTCGCCATGCCCCGGCTCGAGGCTCTTCGCCTGGCGCAGCCGGTGAGCGAACAGGCAGAGATCGCCCGAGTCGACAACCGAGCGCGGCGGGCGCCCTCCCCGTCCCGCGTGCGTCTGCCCTGCCAATGTGAAGACGTCGGCGTATGACCAGGGCGCGCCGCAATTGGGGCAGCGCTGGACGATGTCGCCGTGACCGTCCGGCTGGCCGATCGGGCGCCCCCGGTGCCCGCATTTCCGGTTGCCGCATTGCCCGGCGTAGGACCGGCCGCGCTGCGCGACCTGCATGCCTCGAGGCGCCATGGCCCGGGATCGCACTCGGAGGTATCGGCGAATGAGATCGTGCCCGTCTCGGAATTTCATGCGGCGACCCCTTCGACTCGAACTCGCACCGACCCCATCCCTCGCGGCGCCCGCTCCCATCGATAATCCGGTCGACCGATCACCTTGGGCGAGTCGTCGACCAAGACGCCCGCCTTGACCAGGCCGTCGAGGATGAACTTCCCGCCCTGCACGAGGCCGTCGAAGTCAGGCTCCCGCGCGCTCGAGCGGATGATGGTCACAGAGGCGCGGGCCAGCGGCGCCGGCAGTGCGCGCCCTCCGGCATCGCGCGCCGCGAGAATGGTGCGCGTCATCCACGCCTTCTTCACCCGATAGCGGGCCCAGCGGCTCGGGCCATCGGCCGTATTTATGGGCGGCAAGCCGGGCAGAACGAACTCGATGATGTCGCTCATTTGACCGTGCCCTTTCGGGGGGCACGGTGGGGCACGGTGGGCACGGTCGACGCTTGTCCTCGATTCCAGCGCGCCCCCAGACCATGCCCGTCGATTCGACCGTGCCCCTCGTTGCACCCCCTAAAGGGGGTGCAAACGCGATGGGGCACGGTCGAGCTCGATCGGGCTTCCGCGCCGTTTTCGACCGTGCCCTTTGTTAGGGCACGGTGGGGCACGGTCGCGCTAGACGCGACGCAATTCGAGGGCATTCCTCGCTCCCGTTCGGACCTCGACGAGGCCCGCGTTGTCCCAGATTCCTCGCAGCTCCCGAGCCTGCCGAAGAAGGCTCCCGGAGGGCTTCTTGTCGGGGTCGTCACCATCGCCGGCCAGTCGGCGGGCGAGCTGCGTGACACTGATCCAGTCGTCCTCGACCGTCAGGTAGGCGTTGATCGGGTAGGCAGCGACCGAGTCGTGGGGCCGGAAGTAGTCGATGCGGGTGCCGCCCTCCCCCCGGTTGTCGGAGACGTCGAGCAGGAAGGGCCCGGGAGATGTCGTGAGGTTCGTCCGGGTTCGGATCTTCCGGACGTTCGGCATGCCCGGCTCTTCCTCGAGCGTGAAGATCGCGCGAGCCTTCGCCGCGAGGGCCGAAGCGCCGCGTCCGTAGTCGCGCGGGTCGGGAAGATCAGCGCCTACGACCGGCTTGCCCGCGTGATGGATCACCTGGATCGCGCAGCCGTATGTGACAGCCAGGCGCTCGAGGGCGCCGCCAATACGGGTCGCCTCCTCGTTCGACGAGTCCGACTCGCCGAGCGGCAGAAGATCCGAGTACGCGTCGACGATGACGAGCGAGTACGCGCGGCCCTGCGATGCCGCCAGGCCGAGGAGCCCGTCGAGGACGTGAAGGCCTTCCTCGGTAAACCGAAGCTGTTCGAGCTGGTCGGGATCGACCGACGGATGCGGGCCGGCGATCGTGATCCCGTCTGCGTAGTCCGTGACGAATCGCCCCGCCGGATGTTTGACCGCCAGCGCGCGGAGGCGGTGCGCTACCTGCCCCGGCGGCTCGTCGATCGAGTAGAAAAGCACGCGCCCGGGGCGATACTGCGGAGCGCCCTGCCAGGGAGCGGCGCCCCGGATCTGGGCCATCGCCTGCCAAAGCGCGAGCGACGTCTTCCCCGAAAAGCTGGGAGCGATGAGGAGCGAGAAGTGGCCGGCCGGTGGGACGCCGGGGTATACCGGATCGGGCGCGGGCTCGTTGAGCAGGTCGAGGAGCTTCTGACCGCTGAAGAAGATCCCGGCGAGCTCGTCGACCGCCGGCGGATCCGGCTTCTCCGCCTCGCCGCCGCGGTCCCATTTGCCGGCAGAGCGGGCGATGCGTTCGATGTCCTTGGGCGGGAGCACAGGGGCGCAGCGCTTGAGGTTGACGGCTGCAAGTGCGCCGCGGATCTCCTCTTCGTGCATGCCAAGCCGACGAAGGTGCCCGGCCATTGAGACAAGCCGGCTTTCGCGCGATCCCTCGCGCCACGACGCCTCGTTGATGTTGATCGTATTCGAAGCGCTCGAGACGTTTCGCAGGCGCGCGGTGATCCCCTCCGGAAGGTCGGGGATCTGGTCGATGTCGAGCGGAAGCTCGATCTCCCAGTGATAGGCGAAGCCGGTCGGATGGATCGACGGCTCGACGGCGATCTGCCCTCGCCCGGGTGTTCGAAGATCGACGCGGATCCCGTCCGCGATCTCGAGCTCGGTCACCTGCCGCAGGTCTACGCCCGCTGGAGCCTTGACGACCAGGTGGACACCCTTTCTCGAGCGCTGCCGCGGTGCGTCCGGAAGCACCTCACAGAGCCAGCCGGCCGAGGTCTCGTCGTCGGCGTCGAGCACGAGCAGGCCAGGCGGGACGGCCCACCCGACATTGCCGCCGGCGTCGATGTGCGCCGCGAGAGCGGAGACAATCGGCGCCGGATCGATCTGGTTGGCCCACGCCTCGGCCGCCTGTCGATTCCATCCCTGATCGATCGGTCGCTTGTCGCGCGACTGAAGCCGAACGAGGACCGTGCCCATTCGGCCGGGGTACAGCTCGCGGAGCCGCTCTTCCGTGCTTTCGGCTACTGCGATCACCGACTCCCTACCTTCCGCAACGGGATGAAGTTTCGAAGCGAGTCGCGCAGGCTATCGAGGTTGCTTGCCTTGATCTCGACGCCGATCGGTCCATGCAGCCAGCCCGCCGCCTGGAGGGCGAGGCTGGGAATCAGGATGCGATCGATTCGGAGATCCTGATCGACGTCGAAGGGCGACCGCACGAGCTTGCGGCCCGCGACCTCGTGGTACACGCGCGAGAAGCGCGAATCGATCGCGATCGCGGCGTCGAATGCGTCCGCCGCCTTCTTCTCGTCGTCGAAGGCGCCGTCCGTCTGCTGATTCGATTGTCCCAACGCTCACCCCCTCAGACGAGACGTCAGGCTGCTAGGCGTGCCTTCATGCGTCGCCCCCGCGGCGCATGAGATCGATCGGGAAATGAGGACAGAACCGGCTCGAATTCGTCGCGTGACCCCTTCTGACACGGGCGGAGTGCATCATGCGGCGGACCTGGGCGAGCTTCGGAGAAGCTCTTCGAGCGTCAGTCCGGCGCCCTGCATTTCTGCACGGAAGGCATCGAGGATTGCTAGGGCGGCATCCCGACCGATTTCATACCGGCCGGTCTCGATTTGGCAGAGGTAGCCTTTGGAAAGATTCGCGCGCGTGGCGAACTCACTTTGTGTGAGGCCGAGACGCTCTCTGAACTCTCGAAGATTGCTAACTCGCTTCATGGTTAAGGCGAGCCTATGCCTTACCTCGATCGAATGCAAGCAAAAAGAGTCAGGCCCGCCTTAACCCTGCGAAATCTGGTCGCTTTTCGGATGATCGAACGGCTTTCGCCGGATCAGCTCGACAGGGCTGCCTTTAAAATCTCTTGACTCGGTTGGAGCCACGGTTTAGGCTGCCCTAAACCATGGCAAACCGATCCGTCCACCCGCTCAACCCGCCGCTTGGCACGATCGCGCGCCAGGAAACACACCTCGCGCTGCTCGCCTGTGACCGATGCGGAGAGCCGTCTCGCGATCTCACCTAGGAGGCCCGTCATGAGCACCATCCTTTCTCAGATCGAAACCGGCCGGAAGATCGGCCCGCCGCGCGGCGTGATCTTCGGTCACCCGAAGAGCGGCAAGACGACGCTCCTCGCGAGCATCCCCGGCATCGTGGTCGTCCCGCTCGAGGACGGTCAGGGGACGCTCGACTACCCGCGCACGCCGCAGCCCGAGACCTACGACGCCTTCATGCTGACGCTGAAGGAGCTCGCGATCACGAAGCACGGCTACAAGGCCGTCGGGATCGACGGGTTGAACGGCGTCGAAGAGCTGATCTGGCGCTGGATCTGCACGGATAACGACTGGGTCGCGTTCCACGCCTACGGGCGCGGCCCGCGCCAGGCGGCCGTCTTGTGGCAGGACGTCTGCAAAGCGCTGAACGCGATCCGCGCGCGAGGGATCGCGATCTGGTGTGCTGCGCATAGCAAAGACGAGAACGCCGAGGACGTGACCGTCGGGACGTATCGACGGGTCTCTCCGGCGCTCGACAAGCACGCGCTAGGCGTGGTCGCGAAGTGGTCGGATCTGATCGGCTGCATCGAGATCGAGCGGATGGCGAAGGAGGTCGGCGGCAAGGAGCCGGCCACGAAGACGCGCACCTCGAGGACCACGGGCGTCCGTCGGCTGATCGTCGAGGACGACGGCGCGCACATGGCCGGCAATCGCTACGGGCTCGGCAGCCCGATCGAGCTGCCCGAAGAGAACCCCTACGGCCCGCTGCGCGCTGCGCTGCGCGCGTCGATTGCGGTGAAGCCCGCTCCGGTTTCGGAGCCCGAGGAGACGAACGCCGACGAACAGGCGTCCGCGACCGAGGAAGTCGCGCCGCAGGAGGCCGCCTAACCATGGCTTACCTCGGAACCGACGGGAATCTTTCCGATGTCACCGACGAGGAAGCCGCGCGCGCTGGTCAAGGCGGCGCGCCTCGGCTGATCGAGCCCGGGTGGTATCGCTGCGCGCTGATCGAGGACGAGGCCCAGGCGAAGGAGTGGGGCACCGGGCTCTCGATGCAATTCCAGATCATCGATGGCGACTTCGCGAACTATCGGGTCTTCGAATACCTGTGCATCCGCCACGACACGCGCCCGAAGGCGCAGCAGATCGCGAAGGCGAAGCTGAAGGCGATCGCGGCCGCGGCCGGCGCGAAGGACCCGAGCAACATCGAGGACACGGAGGAGATCTACGGCAAGCCGCTGATGCTCAAGGTGAAGCGCGAGCAGCAGGTCAATCCGACGTTCGCCGACGAGGACGGCTGCAAGGCGAAGATCGTCGCCGTGCTGAGCGTCGCCGAATGGCGCAAGGAGCAGGTCACGGCGCCCGAGCTGCCGCTGGCGAAGCCGGTTCCGGCTGCCCACCCGGCCCTGAAGAAGAACCCCCAGAAGGCGCTCTACGCCGACAAGGAGATTCCCTTCTGATGCTTGCCACCATCCCCGCCGAATTCGGTCGCGTGATCCCGCAACCCCTGGTCCGCTGCTCCCAGTGTGGCCGGCAGACGATGGAGATCGAGAAGCAGGACGACGAGCCGCTCTGTTCCGTCTGCCGGATCAACGATCGAGCCGTCGGAATGAGCTTCGCGAAGGAAGCGGTCCGCGAGCTCGTCGTTCCCGTCGAGCTGCAGCACCTGGCCCCGCCGAGATTCGGGCGAGGTTCGGGAGAGATCGAGTCGTGCGAGCTTGTGCTCGCGATGCGGCACGAGGCGTCCGTCGATCGGGATGCGCGGCTCTGCCGTCGGCTCACGTGGGGATTTTTCGTGCTCGGGGGTCTGCTGCTCATGGCGACAGCGGCGGCGACGCGATGAGCGAATTCGCGGAGCGCGCGGCGGCACGCTGGGCCCGGGGCGTTGCCGAAATCCGCGGATGGGATCCCGATGCACCGTTCGTCGGCGATCCCTTGGCCGAGGGGATCGAGGAGGCGCTCGACCTCAGAAACTACGCGGCTGAGGGCCGCCGCCAGCGGCGCATCGGACCGCTCGATCACGCGCTGCTGCTGTTCTGTGCGTGGCTCGCGTTCTCGATTCTGCGGAGCCTGCAGCGCGCGGATGATGCCGGGACGTTCCCGGAATCCGGGGCGCCTACCTAACGGGACGGGCCGGCTTCCCAATCGTGGGGCGGGCGGGTTTCTCCTTCCTGCCCGCCCCACGATCACGAGGGGATCGAATGGGATTCGTCGATGAAATCCGGGCCATGTTGCCCATCGCAAGCATCGAGGCCGAGGCCCGCCTGCTCGCGAAGGTCGAGCTGCGCGAGCTGCAATGGCGGCGCTACATGGCGGCCGAGGCTTCCTATCAGTCGCAGCTTCACCACCCCGTCACGTCGCGCTACGGCGCCGAACGGAGAGAGCGGGCGACCTCGGCAGCTCGAGCAGCGCGGGATCGATACGCGAAGGAGCTCGGGCTGTGAAGGACGCGCCGCCCCACGATTTCCTGCCGGATGGCACCCATTGGGCCGACGTGCTCGGGTGCGACATGCGCGCGCAGATCACGGAGATCCAGCGGGCCGCGCGACGGCGAACCGACGAGCTCCTAGCGGGACCGCTCCAGGACGAGGCCCTCGCCGAGAAGATTAACCGGATCAGCGACGCCCTCACCATCGCGACGCACTCGCGGCGGACAAGCACCCGGGGCAAGCGAGGGATCGGGAACTTTCCTCCCGACGAGACTCCGCGCGAAAGCAATTGGGGATGGAGGAGATTCTCGAAGTGAAGCAGCCCGCCCCGAGAGTCTCCGAGGGATGGGCGATCGCCTGCTACCCGCGCGGGAGGGGACGCGTTCCGTTCCTTCGCGCCTTCGTCGGGCAGCGGTTCGTATTCCCGACCCCGGAGGATGCGAGGGGGGAGGCGCGAAAGGTTCGGTGCCTTGGGCTTTGCGCGACGCCAGTGCGGGTGCGGGTCACGATGGAAGCGAGGGAGGTTTAGGCGATGGCGAAGCCTGTGAGCTTGAGCGCCGCCGAGATCGTCGAACTCCTCGCGGAGAAGCATTCCGACGACGTGTTCGTTCCGGAGTGCAAGAGCGGACCGACCCAGTTCGGGGGCCACGATCGGATCGATGCATGGGTCATGCCGAAGAGCTGGGCGCACCCGGACGTTATTGGATATGAGGTCAAGGTCGATCGTGCCGATTTCATGCGCGATCAGAAATGGCCGCGCTACCTCGACCTCTGCAATCTGCTCTACTTCGTCGCGCCGCGCGGCGTGATCTTTCCGTCGGAGCTGCCCGCAGAGGTCGGGCTCATGGAGGTTTCGACCGGCGGGCGGAGGATCATCACCAAGCGCCGGGCTGCTCGGCGAGACGTGACGATCCCAGAAGACGTGTTTCGCTATGTGCTGATGTGCCGCGCCGTCATCACGCGAGAGCGCTCCACCCCCGTCGATCGGTCCGAATTCTGGCAGCAATGGCTGAGAAAACGAGAGGACGACCGGCGGCTCGGACATGAGGTCGGTGGCAGGATCGCGAAGCTCTACGCGGAGAACGTCGAGCGCGTCGATCGCGAGCTGTCCCAGTTGCGACTTGAGATCGAGGGGCTGAAAGACACCCGCCAGATCCTCGCTGAGCTCGGCGTGGATTCCCTGCCGCGATGGCGGCGCGAGCAGACGATCCGAGACGCGGTCCGAGCGCATCGGTCCGGGCTCCTGGCCGAGCTGCTCGAATCCCTCCCGCGAGCGCGAAAGACGATCGACCAGCTCCTCGCTCTAGCGGCGAACGCCATCGACGTCGACACGGCGAAGGCGGAGAGGGTCGAGCTTTGAGCGTCCACAATTTCGGAGCTCTGCCGCCGCTGCCCGAAGGCTATCGAGTCGAGTGGTTCGATGAGGTCGAGCATTTCATCGCGCTCGGGCCCGACGACTGGGAGTCCGTCATCACCTGCGACCCGTATCAGGCGCGGAAATGGTGCTTGGATCACGCGAGGAGGGTTGAGCTCGGTCTCGAGATCATGGCCGGCCGTACTGATGCGGGTTCCGAACCGCTCTCGGCCGATGGGAAGCGACGTGCGGCGGGCGTAGGGTCGGGGGCTGACCGTTGCCAAGACGTGCCGGAGCCGGACGCACACCCGCACTCCACCATCGACGCGGCCTCGACCGGCCATGATCTGCGCGCCGACGACCTGATCCGCGATGGGATCCCGGAAGGGATGACGCTCCGGGAAGCGATGGCGATCGTCGAGCGGCGCCTCGTCGAGATGTCTCTCTATCGAAACGGAGGCCGATCGACCGAGACGGCGCGCGAGCTCGGGATGTCGCGCGAGGGTCTCTATCGGCTGCGGGCGCGGCTCGGGATGCCGGTGCGCCAGGGCGGGCCGGTCCCGGTTCCGGAGGATTGGCGGGAGAGGTTGAAGCGATGAGCGAGACGAACGACCAGGTTCGCGCGTGGGCGAGCGAGGACGGCGATCGGTGGTTTGCCGAGGGACACCACTCGGACGAGACGATGCGGGCCGCGGCCGCGCGCGCGGAGAGCGAGGCGCTTTGGCGGGACGTCACCGCCGACGACTTCGAAGACGGGTCGGTTTTCCGCGGGTGGTTCCGGCCGATCAATCCCGATGACGACGAGTCGCCGCTTAAGCGCGTCGACGAAGGAACGCCCGGCGCGCAGGCATGGACCGTGCTCGACGCTTATCCGGATTGGGATGCAATCGACGCGCGCCCGCAGAGTCGACCGGATTGGGCGGGGCCGAAGCCGTGACCGACGCCGATCTGCATCGTCGGATCATGCAGGCATTCCGGGACGCCGAGGAGGCTCGCCTTCGTCTCCTCGGCGCGCTCGCGATCCTCGTCGAGGACGGGATCATTTCGTCGGGTCGCGCCCGCGAGCTGGGCGCCATGACGATCGAGGAGCAGCGGGCGCACCTGCGGCAGGTCCTCGCCCCATGACCGACGCCGAGCTGATCGCCAAGCAGGCCAAGCGGATCGCCGAGCTCGAGGAGCGATGCGAGAGGGATGGCGATCAACCGCGCCGATCGCGACCGACAGCGCTTGCCGAGGGGAAGGTCTTCAAGGGCGGTCGAAACGATCCGCCGACAAGCCCGCGCCCGAATCCGCCGAAGGCCGCCGATCCGCCGCGATGACCCGCGCGATCAGGAGGGGCACCGAATGAATGATCTCGGATTTCCCACGCGGGCCGGTTTTCGGATCGTTCACGACCTGCCCGCCATGCTCGGCCGAGCACCCGGCGCAGGCGAGGATCACCGAGCCCCGCGCGCGCCGAGCGCACAGCCGGCAGCACAGCCTCAGGCAGATCGGGCACCGATTTCGCCGGCGCTTCGGATACTCGCCGCAGACCGAGCAGCGGCTCAGCGGCGTGTTGCTCACCGCCAGGCCGTGCCGAGCACCTTCAAGAATTCGGCGAAGTCGGCGGTCGTGACCGTCCCCGAGCGATCGATGTCGACCCGGCAGGCGGTCGAGAGCAGACAGGCGTCGGAGACGATCGTGTTCGACGGCAGGCTCCAGACCGCCCCATCGATCGAGACCGCGACCCACAGGTTCCGCGAGCTCGGCGGGTCTGGGAATCGGGTCCGGCAGGTCGCGCCCGGCGCGCAATCGACGGCGACCGACCTCGAGCACGACGCCGTGTCGCAGAGCTTCACCCATTTCGCCGCCTGCGCCGTGTCGGCGTTCCTCCAGAGGGCCTCGTAGTCGGAGGCCCGGGCCGCCCCGCACGTCGCCAGGTACGAGAGCACCGCGAGCGCAAGCGTGGCCGCGGCGAGACCGGCCCGCCCGTAGTCGTCGCGTCTCATCCGAGCACCCCCACGAGAATCCCGACCGCGATCGCGGCCCCGGCCCAGACCCCGAAATCAAGCCAGTTGCCGGCGGCGTCGTTGTTCGCGTCGCCGATGTTCTGGACGAGCTCGCGGATGCCCCCGACCGCGGCGCCAACGAGCGCCCCGATCCCACCCGCGAGCCGGCCGTCGAGCCAGATCGTGAGCACGCCCCCGACGAGCCCGGAAATCGCGGCGCCCGCGAGCGCGTGCAGGACCTGATCGACGACCTTTCGGCCCCAGCGCGGGAGCCGTTCATACCAGCGCGGGCCGCGGGCCATCACAGCACCTCGACGAGCAGGACCAGGACGCGCCGGAAATCGAGGCGGTTCGCGCCGGACGTGATCACGCCGAGCGCGGTATCAAAAACGAGGTCATTCATGAACGGCATGGGAATCCCTTTCGTGCCGGTGGAGAATTCCGCAGCGGGTCAGCATCGCGCCGAGCTCCTCGACCGCTGCCGCGACGTGCGCCTCGTCACCCCTCGCCCGCTCCTGCTGGGCGAGCTGCGTCAGCGCGTAGAAGCCGATCAACTGCTCGCGATTCCACTGGCGACAGGCCGGCGCCTCGAGGGTCGGCGGCGCGGGCGGCGTCTTCGGACATCCGAGCGAGATCAGGCAGAGCAGGATCAGGCTCGAGCAGGTCGGCGAATAGCTGCGCCTGCTCGGCGAGCTTCGCCTCGAGGTCCTCTCGCGCACGCTTCACCTCCCCGAGCTCGCGCTCCGTCCGGCGCGCCGCGATCCCGAAATACAGCGCCAGGCCGCCCAGCAGGACGACCAGGGCGACCGAGATCCCGAGCGCCCACCACACGGCCTAGTTGGCTCCCGGGTCATTCTTGGCCCGTCCGACGTTGCCGGCGAGCGCGTTCAGAGCCTTCGCGACGATCGGCGGGAGGCTCGAGTCCTTCACGAAGACCGAGACGAGGCTCGCGGCCGCGACGAGAAGCGCGTAGATGTAGATACCGCCCGGCACCGCCGAGAGCAGGCCCCCGGTCGGGTCGGTGATCACGATCTGCGAGTCCGGCGCGGAATCCTGCGCGAGGGCCGGCAGGGCCAGGAAGAGCAGCGAGGCGAGGACCGCGAGAATGCGGACGAAGCGCATAGGAACCCCCTCAGTGTTGGAATCGTTCGACGATCTCGAGCCAATGCGGCCCGCCCGTCGCATCGAGCTCGTCGAGAAAGAGCTGCACCGCGACCCGCGAGCGAAGCAGGAGGCCGCGGGTCGGGTCGAGCTCGAGGCCGAGGGCGATGCAGCCGAGGAGCTGCAGCGGGCGGTTCGCGGCGTGGACCAGGATGGCCGAGCGCACGATCCCCGGACCCGGGAACAGGCCGACGCCCTCGCCGACGAGAGCTCGAGCGCGCGGGAATTTCTTCGAGCTCCACGGCACGAGCTGATAGCGACCGGGCGGGATGCAGGATTCGCGCGGGCGATTGTCTGCCCACGCCCTTTCCATCGTGTAAAACGTCCGGCCCGTCGCCATCCGGAGCGTCCCCCAGGTGCTATCGTTCGACGCCCGGAGGCGCTCGAGGCGATGATCGATCATGACTCGGAGCTCCCGACCGCACGGCCACCGCCGATCAGTCGGTTGAGGAGCCGGGCGATCTCCTTCGTGTCCCGCTGCACCTCGCCGAGCGCGCGCTCGAGGTTGCGGACCGTCTCGCGTGTCTCGGTTGCCGCCTTCGTGCCCTCGAGCACCTGGCCGCGAAGCTCTGCGATCTGCCGCTCGTGTTGCGCGAGGATCTCGTTCTGCACCGCGTCTTGAGCTTTTATCACCGTGATAGCACCGCCGGCTCCGGAGACCGCCGAGAGGGTCCCGGCGATCGCGATGAGCTGGCGCAAGGTGAAGCGAGCTTCCGACACGATATTTCCCCCCATTAAGCTACGCAGAAACCCGCGGTGCCCCGTACTACGGAGGAAACGCCGCGTCGAAGCTGGTCGGAAAACCCGTCTTGCTGCATGCGTACGGAGTCCCGTCCCGGAGCGTGTAGTTATCCGAATATCGCCGAGTCGTCGCCGCGAGAGGCGGATTCCCGACGACACCGCTCGCGCGATTGGAGTAGCTATTCCAAGCCGTGTCGTTGACGCCGTTGGTTCCGCCTGCTCCGTCGAATGCGGAGCCGGTAAAATTCATCCCATCGATGTCAATGACGGTTTTCCCGTCGATCGCATACTTGGCTCGCACCGATGTTATGTCTCGAAAATCCCAATAGCTCTGGAAACAGTGGATCTCGTTCGTATTGTGATCAGTCGAAAAGCTGTAAGCGTAGGGACCAGTCGGGAGAGCTGTCAGAATTAGGCTCGTGCCGTTGCAGAATGCGACCCCCGCCGTTACTACCATCGTTGCGAGAGCGTCCGTGCAATCCCAGGTATTCCAAGCGAAAATGAACGCGTGGAACGGGAATTGTTGCGCCTGCGTAGCGGCGAAACCCCATGATCCGCCGGTGTCGGACGCGTTGACGCGGAACCCAGAAAGACCGTCCGGCGAGTCACTTCGATTTCGCCCGTAGGTCTCGTCATGCTTCCACGCGTCGCTGAGGACGCCCGAGGCAAGCACGTTTGATTCGTACCCCGAGGCGCGCGTGTGGCCGAATTGCGAATGCGTCACGCCCGAGTCGATGACCCCGAGGATGCTCCCGTTATTCGCGTCGCTGCCGGGCGTCCCGAGCGGGATCCTCATGCCGAGCGTCGCGTTCCCGAAGACCGAGGCGCCACCCGATCCCGGGATCGTCGGAACAGTTGAGGCCGGTCGCTCGTTGGTGAAGCTGGACCCCGAGGTCATGATGTGAACGAACGGGCCGGGCGTGTTCGTGTTCCCGTCCCATCGATCGGCATCGTCCCACACCCGGAGGCCCGTGCAGGGCGAGAAGGCGCACGCCGAGCCCTGCCCGTGCGTGAAAGAGTCGGGCTCTCCGTTCGACCAGAGCCCCGTCGATCCGAAGCCGTAGCGCTGCCGCCAGAGAGAGCCGTCGCCGCGATTGGCCCCACCGGCGACCCAGTTTCCGCCTGAGACCGGCGCCGTCGCGTAGAAGCGATCGTTATCGAAGTCTTCGGCGAAGTAGACGAGCGGATCATAGAGCGGGTCGCTCGTGCCGTTGACGCCGGTCCCGAGTACGCGATCTCGAAAACAATTCACGCCCGACGTGCAGGGGCCGTAGGTGCTCGACCAGCTTCCGCCGCCAGGCGCTGCCGCGACCCACGGCGCATGCCCGGGCCCTGGCGTCGGGAAGACCTGCGCGAGCGCCCCGAACGAGACGAGAACGAGCAGCGCGACGAGAGCCGCCCGGATCACCGAGTAACCCGATAGTTGAGCGTCACCGCCCCGGGCGTAATGCTCGAGGCGGTCGGGTTGCAGACCTTCACCGTGATCGACCCGGCGCCCGGCACGGGCGGATAGATCGCGAGCCCGTCGCCCGAGATCGGCCGATAGCCGACCACCGTCGAGAGATCCGCGTTCGGCGACCAGGTGACCACGTCCGTCGAGACGACGCCCGCCGCCGTGATCGTGTCGGTGTTGCACGCCCCGGCCGCGATCGAGGTCGTCGCGAGGGCGCGCGCGCCCGAGGCGATCACGAGGCTCGAGCCTGCCGAAATCGCCGTGACGCGCCCGTCCTGATCGACCGTCACGTTCGCGTTGGCGTAGGTGCCGGCGACGACGCCCGTTGAGACGAGCTCGTTCGCGTCGACCGTGTTCGCAGCCAGCGCGACGACGCCGCCCGAGGTCATGGTCGCATCGCCGCTCATGGCGGCGATCGTCGGGTCGGTCGTGCCGTCGCCGATCAGGAGCTGGCCCGCCGCGAGGACGCCCGTCGAGCGAAGAGCCCCGAACCCCGTCCCGAGCAGCAGGCCGCCATTGGTCCAGAAATTGCCCCCGGTTCCGCCGTTGGGGATCGAATTGATCCCCGAGACCTCGCCCGTGCCGAAATCGACCGCCGTCGACGTCGACCCCGTGCCGACGTGATTCGTCGCGAAGATTGCGCCGTTTCCGGTCGCCTGGACGACCGCGCCCGTCGGGACGTTGAGCGCCTGGCCGCTCGAAAGCGTGAGGCTTCCCGTCAGCGTGCCGCCAGCGAGCGGGAGATAATTCGAGGCCGTGATCAGGTCCGAGACGCGCGCGTCGGGCAGCGTGCCGGTGACCGCGTCCGGGTCGGACAGGTCGAGCATGCCATCGAGCCAATTTGTGCCGTCGAAGACGAGCGTCGCCCCCTGCGCCGGGACCGTGAGAACGACGTCCGTTAGACCGTTGAGGTCGGTCGCGCCGCCGCTCGAACCGTCGTCGGATCCGTCGGCGAATCCCGCCGGCATGGCGACGATCTGCGACCAATGGACCGCGCCGCCGCTGTTCGGAGATCCGCGGTTGACGGCGAGATCCACCGCGAATGCCGGAATCTTCGTCTCGCTGAGATAGCGCTCCGTCAGGCCATAGTAGGACGTGAACGGTGGATAGATCGGCGGCGATTCCGCGTCGACCAGGCACCCGCCAGACGACCCGATCGCAGACGAAACGACGAGCTCCTCCCCGGGCGTCGCGTGCCCCGCGACGGTCGCCTCCATTTTCGCGACGCCTTCGATCCGGACCATATCGGACGATTCGCAGCCGGGACCGAGGAGGATCGTCGACCCGCCGACCTGCCCCGCGCCCCAGCGAGAGGCGCCGATTCGCAGGCGCGCGGCCGCATTGGCGTCGAACGAGATCGCGCCCGACCCGCCCGAGGCGGCGCAGTCCGCGATTTCCTTGACGACCGTTCCCGCCGGCTTCGGGCTCGTCCCGCTCGTCCCGTCGCAGAAATAGGGGCCGATCGCGACGCTATGCCGCGCCGTCGGTCCGGTCTCGAGGTAGACGTGGGAAAACTCGTTTTTGTACCCAAGGTCGGGGATCACGATCGAGGAGAACGCGGGTCCCTCGAGCATTGCGCCATCGAGGAGGACGCCGTCGGTCGCCGATAGGTAGCCCCCGCAAGTGCCATTCGTGACACCCGTGCCGGCGTCGCAACTCGCGTAATTGATGACCTTTCCGCCGTTGATTCGGTCGCCCAGGATCACAGACGTGTCGAGCTGGCGGAGGTTCATCAAGCGCGACGGGGAGGCCCAATTCTGCGGGCCGTAAGCAATCAACCCATATCCGTCATTCGACCCGATGCCATCGAGGCGAGGCGGCGTCAGTCCCCAACTGCCGAGCGAATGCCAAACGACGTCGGAGTTGTCGAGGTTCTGATAGTGGATCGTGAAATCGCCGAGGTTGGCGTAGTTCGCGCCGTTTGTGGCGAGGAGGACGACGTCGTTCTCGACCTCGGCCGAGAACCGCTCGGTCGAGCTCATGCTGAACGTCCCCTCGCCCGTCCAGCCGGTTTGGTTCTTCGTCTTGATCCGGACGTCCACGTCGCCTCGGAACCGCACGCCGCCGCCGGTCGTCCCGAACCACGTCCCCGAATCGCATTTTCCGTCAGCCCCGATCGAGTCGAGGCAGCCCGCCAGGTATTGATTCCCAATTTCGAAGAGGACCGAATCCTCCGCGAGCCCGGTCTCGTCGATCTCGATTTTCCCCTCGTGGTAGACGGTGAGGCGGATCCCGCTATCCCACGTCACCGCGGCGGCGTTGGCCGTCACGCGACCGAGCGAGTCCGGGAAGCTCCCGATGAACGCGCCGGCCGTTTGCGGGTGGAGCATGAAGCAGGCTCGATAGGGCCATTGGCCGCCCGCGTCTTTGTAGAATTGGGATTGCGGGATCAGGGCGTTCGCGCCGGTGAGCTTGTAGATCACGCGGACCTGGTAGTCGCCGTCGGCGGCCGAACCGTCCGCGTAGGTCTTCATCGCATTCGACCAGGTCGCGCAGGCCGTCGCCGGATCGTCGATCACGATCGTCTGATCAAATCCGCCGTCGACCTTCTTTCGATCGGAGGCCGCCATCGCGCCGGCGTTGGTCGTCGTGGCGGCGGGGACCACCGCGCCCGTTCCGGTGTCGCTCTGAATCGTGAACTGCGACGCCGTAAACGCGGGCGTGAGGTTGGTCGAGCCACCCCCGCCGCCTCCGCCGACCGGCCGCGCAAAAAGCTCGTCGAGAGCCTCTTGAACGTCTTCCGAGGTCGCTCCGCTCGTGGTCGGGTCGTAGGAGATCCGCGGCGCGGAGAGGAACGTCGGGAGATCGGAATCCGAAGTCCCGAGCGGGGCGCGCGAGACGAACTCCCACCGCGACTGCGTCGCGTCGTAGGCGACGAGGTCCTTGTTCGGACCGCCGCCGATCTCGGGCGTGCCGGGGATCGGCGTGCAGGCCCCATCCGTGACCCAGTGAAGTTGCCCCGGCGTCGGCGATCCGGGCAGGCTCGAGAACGTCGAGCTCGGGATCGTCTGCGCATGAGCAGGCGCCGCGACGACCGCGAGGAGCAGGGCGAGCGCGGAGAGAAGCGCGCGAATCATCGATCGACTCTCCAGTTCAGAGTAACCGCCGCCGGCGTGATCGAACCCGCGCTCGGGTTGCACACGCGAAACGAGATCACGTCGGTTCCGGCCCACGCTGAGTAGACCAGGAGCCCGCTATTGAGTCCCGGGTCGGCGTTCGGAGAGAACTTCACGACGTCGGTCGAAACGACGCCCGTCGCGGTGATGCTGGCGTCCGCCGTGCTACAGGCCCCGGAACTGATCGCGGCCGTCGCCATTGCTCGCGTTCCCGAGGCGACGAGCTCCGTCAGAGCGCGTCCTGGCGCGGCGGCCGTTGGATTCGCGTCCGTCGTGGTCATCCATCGGTTCGTCGACTGCCTTCGATAGAGGTGATCACCCGCCGCGCCGACACCGCCGAAGACGAAGTGACCGGTCCCGAAATCGCCGCCGAGGATCTCGATGTTTCCCGTCTTGCCGTCCGAGCATGCCGACCCGCCACACGTCTGCGAGTTGATCCGAAGGACGCCGCTATTATTGGAACCGATCCCGCGCTGGTCTGCGTACTCGGTGGCGACGTGTTCATAGACGACATTCGTCGCCGGCGGCGTCGACGGCGTGTTGAAGATGAGCGTCTTCCCGTAGTCGACCGTGGCGAAATGGTTATGAAGACCCGCGTAGTTCATATCGAGTCGGAGGGCCTGGCCGGGCGCACTGCCCGTGCCGGCGATCGTCGTCGAATGCAGCGATCCGAGAAACTCGATCCATGCCGCCGCGAATCCGTTGCCCGAGTTGGCGCCGTGCGCCTCGAAGTAGGCGGAGACCTGTTGATCAGTATTTACGCCGACCTTGCCGTTCTGGAGCTTGAGCGTAGTCGCATCGGGAAGCGTCGGGATCCTAGTTCGGAACTCCCAGGTCGCGCGATTCGTCGCAGAATCCCAGGTGTAGAGAAACGGGCGAAACCAGCTCAGGTATCCGATCTGGGTGATCGCCCCGAGCGTTTTCGAGCCACCTGTGCCCGTAACCGTCTGGCCCGCTGCCATCGTCCCGGAATGCTGGCGCCAGTCGAGGACGCCGGTCCCCGAATTCCAAGCGAGCACGACGCCCGCGCCGGTCGGCGTCGTGATGTAGCTTCCGACTGCCGGATTGAATCCAGCGCCGCCAGTGACCGTCGAGCGCTGATCCGGAGGCGTAAAATCCCAATTCCTTTCGACCCATGTATTCCCGCTGGTCCCGCTCGTCGAGCGATAGGCGAGCTCCCACGAATCATCGAACGCGTGCTCAAACGGGTCGATGACCGACCCATCGAGGCCGGTCTTGTTGTAGTAGAAGCCCGCTTGATTGTCGGGCTCGCGCAGCAGGACACCCGAGCCAGGATAGGTCTCGGCCACAAACGAATCGCCGCCCGACTGGGACGCGAACTGCGTTCCGAATCCAAACGAGGTCACGCTCGGCGCGGTCGTTTTCGCCTGCGTCGCTTTCGACATGGAGAAGACGGAAGGATTCTCTTGAACGGCCGTCTTCGACGAGACGAGCTCGTCGATCGCGGATTGAACATCGGCCGCGCCGAGTCCGCTCGTTCCGTTCGCATAGGCGATCCGGACCGCATCCATGAGGGTCGAGATCGGAACCGCCGGTCCCGCGGTAGGCTGCCGGGCGACGAACTCCCACCGGCTCTGCGTCGCGTCCCACGAGACGAGATCCCGGTTCCCAGCCGCGGCCCCGCCAGCCGCGGGCGATCCGACCGTCGGGGTGCCCGAGTTGTCGGTGATCCACGCGAGCTGCCCCGGCGTCGGAGAGCCCGGCAGCGTGGCGAACGTGTAGGTCGTGAGCGACTGAGCCGAGGCATTCGTCGCCACGAAGGCGAGCGCGAGCCCAAGCACCGCGAGAAGACGGCGCAGCATGGATTTCCCCCTAGTAACCGATCGACCACCAAGAAAACGGCAGGACCGAGCCAGTCGAATTGCGCAGGTCGACCTGCGTTAGCGGATTCGCGACCGTCGCCCAGGCGCCGAACGCGCCCGTGACGCCCGGCGCGCTCGAGATGTCCGCCGTGACGAAGGTTCCGAGATTCGCGGTCGCGTACGCCTGCGCGAGAGTGACCGTGAGCGTCGTCGAATTGTTGACGTTGGTCCGACCGAAATTCACCGTGAGAAGCGCGGCGGGCGTCCGAATGCGGAAATAGCCCGGGTTCGCGATCGAAGCGGGGAACGCCTCTTTGAGCCGAAGAGGAGACAGAAACGCGGTCGCGAGCGTGCCAGCGAGAGCCTCCGCAGCCGTCGCGAATCGCGCATGGCCGACGAGCGCCTCGCCCGCTGCCACCGCGTAGTGCGTTCCGATCTTTCCGTTGATCGCGTCCCGGAGCTTCGTCCCGGTCCCCTTCGCGAGCGAAAGGCCCGCGTCGAGAATCGCTTGAACGATGTTCTCTTGAACGTCGTTCAAGAAATCGGCGGTGACGATCGTTCCCTGATCGCCGGCGAGGATCGACGGGCGCCGGAAGTATCCGGGCGAGACCGTCGAGAGCGGGGCCGGTAGCGTCGGGACGTTGCTCGGATCGTCGATTCTCTGCATCAAGGCCCCGTGTAGCGGTAGTTGAGGTGGGCGGGTTTCCGGTGATCGAGAAGGCAGGTCAGCCGCGCGTCACCGAACGAACCGAGCGAGTCCCCGCTGCGCGACTCGGACGCGCGGAAATAGGCGACCTCGAGGCCCGGCAGGACGACGTCGAAGATGTGCGCATCCCCGAGCGGCGAGCCGTCCGAGGCCGGCGGATAGGGCCGGTACTCGGTGATCGTGATCGCGAAGCCCAGGACCGCCGCGGCCGCGATCAGATCCGCCTTGGTGAGCGTGCCCTGGCGGGTGTACTTCTCGAGGACGACCGCGCGGCGCTCCGCCGTCGTCTCGGCGAGCTCGCCGCAGTCGGGCAGGCCGAGGACCCGCTCCCAGTCCTCGAGGAAGGCGGTCGTCCCGCGCGGGTCGAAGTCCGTCGCGACGAATTCGGCGAGCTCCTCGAGCCGGTCGTGCGCGCGGGCCGTGACCCGGAGGACCTTCGCGAGCTCGGAGTCGCCTCCGATCGGGAGCGCGTCGCCGGGCGGCAGAAGCGCCAGCAGCGAGGCGAGGAGAGAGTCCTCTCTCAGATCCACGTGATCGCCCCGAGGTAGCGATACTCGGCCGGGCCGGGCGTCAGGTTCGCAGTCGGGCTCGTGATCTTCGCTTCACCGCCGCCGGCGGCCCGGGAAACGACCTCCTGCAGGATCGAGAGCGGCACTTCCTGCCCCGGCTCGTGATTGTCGACGAGCCAGGCGTCGAGCTCGTTCGTGACCGCCGTCCGGATCGTCGGCGTATCCGGCGAGAGATAGATCGAGAACGCCTGCGCGGTGAGCGTCGGCGCCAGGACGTTTCGGTCGGCCGAGAGAGGCCTCCGCGCGTCGATCGCCGCGGTCGCGTTCGTGATCGCGGTCGCCGAGGGCGTCGGCGGGTGCGCGGCCGGGATCGCCCCGCCCGTGTTGATCACGTAGACCGTCACCACGTTCGAACCCGAGGCGGGCGGCCGCACGAAGGCGTGCGTGATCGGGTCCGCGGGCGTCGAGGCGCCGAGGGTCCACGCCTGATACTCGGCCGCGGTCCCGCCCTGCGGAGGATTCTGCAGGCGGGCCAGGACCCGCCGCTGCAGCGCCGCGTCGGGCTCCGAGTCGACCGCACCCGACAGCCCCAGGACCGCCGTCACGATCGGCGGCACGCCCTCGATCGGCGAGACGAAGGACAGGGAGCCGGAGGGCGCGACGTTGCCGGCCGAGCCGCTATCGACCGCCACGACCGGCACCGCCCAGCCCGTTCCGACCAGGCCGAGGGCGAACCAGGCGACTTGCCCGTCCCCCACGAAGAGCCCCGACCCGTCCGAGAGCACGCCGATGTTCGTCCGGCGGTACTCGCGCCCGTCGGCGCGCCGGAGGATCGTGTCGAGCGGGATCGTCGCCGTGAGCGTGCCGGCCGCGCCGACCCACCCCTGCGCGAAGGTCGCGGCGCCCCGGCTGATCCCAAAGATCCCGGCCCAGCGCTCGAGCGACGCGGCGGTCGCCGTGTCGGGGAACAGGTCGTCGGCGAGCTGCTGCAGGTAGCCGTACGCGCCATGAAGCGCGCCCGCCTGCGCGAGCAGGATCACCTCGACGAGGCCGCGCTCGAGGCGAGCGTCGATCCCGCCGAGGATCGCGTCCGCGTCGGCGCGGATCGTCTCGATCAGATCGCGGATTTCGGGGCGAATCAGGGCCACCGCTAGGATCTCCACAGGTATGCGTAGCGGGCGGGCGCGTTGCGCTCGCGCTCGATGGCGACGCCGATCTTGAGGACGCCCGCGTCGGCGACCTCGGTCTCGATCTGGATCTCGGTGGCGATGCCGAGCTCGACGAGCCAGGCGAGCGCCTCGAGGCAGTAATCCCGCGCGCGCTGGCGGGTCGCCGCCGTGAGGGACGACCGCTTGAGGGTCCAGAGCCGCGAGCCCATGGCCCCGGTCGTCATGTACGGATCGGCCCAGTACCCGCGCAGGTCCTCGCCGAAGGCGCCCGTGCCCTCCGGCAGGTCGTCGCCCTCGAGCGCCCGCCGGTCGGTGAAGAGCGAGAGCCGAATCGCCGTCTCGAGCCCGTCGGTCTCGAGATAGGCGTCGCCCGAGGCGTGCAGGTCCCCCTCGATCCCGAGCGCGCTCGTCGGGACCAGCAGGAAGTCGGCCACGATCGCCCCCTAGAGCACGCCCGAGGTCGGCGTTCCCACCGCGTTCGAGGTGTGCGTGTGGGCGAGGAAATTCTTGCCGTCGATCACCGTCGCCGACCCGATCGAGACGCTCGCGCCGGAGACCGTCGCGGCGCCGCCCGCCGTCACCGTCGCGGCGCCCGCGGCGTTGACCGTGACCGCGGAGCCGTTGACCGTCGCGGCGCCCGTGGCCGTGACGGTGACCGTCCCGGAGGCCGTGATCGCGACGTTTCCCGTGACGTTGAGCGTGACCGGCCCGGTCGTCCCGTTGACCGCCGTCCCGTCGATCGAGATCACGCCCGCCGAGTCGATCCGGATCCGGGCCGTCGCGTGGCTCGAGTAGACCTCGACCGCGCCGACCGGAAGATTCTTCCGGCGGGTGTTCCGGTCCTCGACGCCCAGGACGACGAGCTGCCCGCGGTCCGCGCCCAGGGCGACGACGACCGCCTGCGCCGAGAGCGGCGGGTTCGAGGCGAGCCCCCACTCGCCGATCCTCGGGCAGTCGTCCCGGAGCTCGCCCAGCAAGCCCTCGATCGTGACGAGCTGCAGCGGCCCGGAGTCGTCGACCCGCAGCGTGCGCGCGAAGGTCATCAGCACGCGCAGGCGTCGGTAGAGCTCCGCTATTCCAGCCACAGCTCCTGCGCCTCGCTCTTCTTCTTCTTGCCCTTGGGCGGCTTCACCGGCTCGGCGTCGAAGGCGCCCGGGCGGTAGATCGAGAGCGTCGTGCGCGAGCCCCCGGTCGCCGAGCGGCTCCAATCGACCGAGCCAACGAGCATGTCCACGGGCGAGCCCGAGGGCCCGCCGATCTCGAGGATCGGATCCCAGACCGAGACCCGTTCGCCCGGCTGCCAGAGGTGCCCCTCGAGCGTCCAGTCGGGCAGCACGTAGACGATCCGCAGGCCCCGGGCCGCGTTCACGGACGCCTCGAAGGCGACCCGCTGCTTGAGCTCGGCCTCGCTGGCGGCGGTCTCGGCGTGCAGGACCTTCGGGCGGTAGCGGCTGACCCCGGCGTCCTTCGTCTCGACCCGGAACGCCTGCCCCGGCCCGACTCCGACGTCCCAATAGGCGGGCGTCGGCCCGGCCCCGTGGATGATGTACCGCGAGAACCGCTCGGTCTCGTCCTCCTCGACCGACCCCTGCTCGATGTTCGCGCCGCGCTCGAGCGCGACCGGGGCCTTGGTCGTCCCCGGCTTCGTCATGTAGACCCCGCCCTCGAGGTCGCTCGCGAGGAGCAGCCCCCGCATGCGTGCCAGGCGATCGAGCGCGGCGAAGGCCGTCTCGCCCGTCTGCAGGGCGAAGGTCGTCACGCTGCCGAGCTCGGCCGGCGACAGGTCCGCCCGGAACCGCAAGCCCTCGAAGGGCGCGAGAATCTCGCCGGCAATCGTCGCGACGCGGGCGCCCTTCCATTGCCCGGGCTCGTTCGAGGCGGAGCACTCGATCAGGTCCGAGACGATGTCGGAACCCGAGACCGCGACCGCGTTCGTCGTGCCGTTGTACGCCTTCGTGCGCCGCGTGATCCGCGGCGACAGGACGAGCTCGCCACCGACCCGGATCTCGAGGCGCTCGCCGCGGAGCAGCTTGCGCTCGAGCGGGTCGTCGGGCGCGATCTCCGGGAAAAGCAGCTCGAAGGTGCCGGCGAAGGCGTCGATCGCGCGCGAAACCCGGACCTCCTCCCAGCCCTCGAGGATCTCCCCGTCTCGGAGGACCTCGAGCAGGTCAGCCATCGGCCAGCACCTCGAGCTCGACCCCGTACGGGACCCGGCTCGGGTGCCGGATCAGCCGGCGGTTGCGGGCGACGAGCTCGGCCTCGCGGGTCGAGTCACCATAGAGCCGCTGGGCGATCACGAGCGCCGGCACCTGAGACGGCACGACGTACCCGACCCGCGCCGGCAGGCGTGCCGATCGGATGTCGAGGTCCCGGATCGTCGCCGTGCGCAGCGCCCGCAGCGCGGCCGCCTGGCCGTCCGCGAAGGCGTCCGACGCGTCGAGGATCGCCTCGGAGAGCTCGGCCGCGATCTCGTCCCGGAGCGCCGCGGCGTCCGAACTGCTCTCGAAGGTCACCCGCGAGAGAGCCCGCGCTCGCACCATGCTCGCGGTCTGCGAGACGAGCGAGACGAGCGCCGTCTGATTGCGCGCGAACGACCGGCGCGCCGCCGTCTCGAGGCCCGGGTCGGCCAGGTCGGCCCCGAACCCCACCACGTCGGCGAGCCGCCGATAGACGTTGAGCGGCGCGAGCGGGAGCGACAGCAGGTCGTCGAGCCGGTCCTGCAGGGTCCCCGCCAGAGCGGCCGCGTCGACGATCGTCCCCGCGACGTCCCGCTTGAAGGCGTCGACCTCGCGCGCGTAGGCGGCGATCTCTTCCGTCGCCGCCTGCCCCGCCTTCAGATACTCGAAGGCGGTCGAGATCGCGTCGGCCGCCGAGCTCGCGACGCCGACGAGCCGCTTGACCGCGGCGCCGGTCTGCCCGTCAAGGGTCCAGACCTTCGCGAAACGCTCCTTCGCGGCCGCGATCGCGGCGTCCGCCTTGCTCTCGACCGCGCCCGCCGTGTTCGTCCGGGGCGTCGGCGAGACCGCGAGGCCCGCCTCGACGAATTCGGCCTCGAAGCGCTGGATCCGCTCTTCGCGGTCCGGCTCCTCGAAGCGGTACGACGTGACCGCGACCATGATCGGCGCCCGGTGCGGGAGCACGAGCTCGCCGGGACCGCTCCTCTCGAAGGCCTCCTCGAGGCGTTCGGCGTCGAGGTCGTGATCGGCCCCGATTACCGCGCCCCGGACCGTGAACGTCCGCGGCGTCCGGCCGAGGTCCTCGGCATAGGGCACGTCGCGGAAGGCGAAAGTGTGAACGTCGAGCCGGCGCCCGCCCGAGCGCTCGCTCGAGAAGACGAAGATGCCGAGGCCTCGGAAACTCGCGTTGCGCCGGCGGAGCTGCCACCCTTCCACGGGCGCCCCCTACTGCGGACCGAGCGCGATGCCCGTCGAGAGGTTGCCGAACTGCACCGCCGGGTTCGTCGACATGATTTTCGCCACCCGGGCCCGCTTATCGTCGAGCGCGATATCGACCCGCATCGCGGCGTCGAGCTTCTGCGCGCCGAGCGCCGCCTGCGCCTCGACCGCCGCCGCGCGCCCCGGCGTCGCGGGCGCGACCGGAGAACCCATCGAAAGACCGAGAGCCGGCGCGACCGCACGGACCGACGAGACGATCGAATCCCACTTGGTCGCGATCAGGGTCACGATTCCGGCGAGCGCCGCAAAGCTCATCCCGACAGGACCGAGAACAGTCGCAATCGTGAGGATCGACGAGACGAGCGGGGCCAGCGAGATCGCCGCGATCGCGACGAGTACCGTCTTGATTCCGCCGATGTCCTCGATGAACCGCTGCAGCTTCGGGACGTTCTCCGACAGGAAAACGCCGATTTCCCGCATGCCGCGGGCGAACTCGAGAACCGCCTCCTTCCCGCCCGAGACGATCAGGTCGCGATTCGCCTTCACCCATTCGATGAGCTGGCCCGTCGCCGCCTGCATGTCGGGGAAGAGCACCGAAGCGATCGAGCGAGCGATCCCCAGGGCCGATGCCTTGAGGGCGTCGAAGTTGTCCATGAGCGAATCGGCGCCGGATGCCGCGTCGGCAGAGAGCACGATCCCGAGCTTGCGGGCCTCCTCGCGGAACCGCACGAGCTCGTCGGGCGAGAGCGTCGCCAATAGCGCGAGCTGCGCGTTGCCGAAGGCGGCCGAGGCGACCGCGTTGCGCTGCGTCTGGCGCGGGAGCCGCCGCATCGCGTCGAGGACGACCTCGAGCGCCGCCCCGGTGTCCTTCGCGCCCTTGATCTGCTTGAGGACCGAGGGCGCCACCTTCTTGAGCAGGCCGGCGAGCCGCCCGGTTCCGCCCTGCGCCTGGCCGACGTTTCGCGAGAGCCTCTTGATCGCCGCCGCGAAGGTCTCGCCCTCGATGCCGGCCCGCTTCGCCGCCCACTGGTACTCTTGGAACGCCTCGACGTTGATCCCGACGAGCCGCGTGAAATTGGAGAGCTTGTCGCCCGCGTCGGCGGTCCGCTCGACGAAGGCGAGCAGGCCGGCGCCCGCGGTGAGCGCGCCCGTCGCGAGCTTCGCCGCCTGGCGACCGATCCAGGCGAGCCGCTCGCCGAGCTTCGGGAGCCCGGCCTCGCGCGCGAGCGCCTGAAACGCGTTCCGCACCTTCTTGACCGGAGCGAGCATGCTCTCGATCCGGCGATTCGCTGCGCGGATCGGGGCCGCCGTCTTGTCGATCGCCGACAGGACGAGCCGGAGCTTCTCCTCACCTGCCGCCATGGGGACCCCGCTTCGGATGCAGCTTCACGACCTGATCGAGCCAGGCGCGCACCTCGCGCAGCGGCATCGCCATCAGGACATCAGGGGGCCAATGGAACGTCAACGCGAGCACGCCCAACCCGTCCCGCCATCCCCGGGCGGGAATCCACCGGATGGGCGCTAGCGTTCCCCCTCGCCGAGGTCTCCCGACGCGATCTCGCCCGCGATCTTGATCGCCTGCTTGCCGTCCCGAAAGGACATCGTCACGAGGGCCTCGATCCCGACCCCCGTCAGGTGCGAGAGCACGGCGAAATTGAGGGAGACCACGTCCCGCGAGCGCTTCGCCTTCTCGTTGATCGCCGTTACGCGATCGATTTCGGCGAAGAGCTCCGACGTCGGCTCGAGGAATTCGAGCTCCTCGATCTCGCGGTCGGCTTCGTGAATCGGCTTCGAGAGCTTGAGCGTGCGCACGACCTGGCGGGCCACCGGCTAGATCTCCTTGGCCGAGCCGCCGACGAAGCGCACCGTGAACCCGCCGTCCTCGCTCGACACCTCGACATTCCCGACGACGCTCGCGCCGTTGAGCACGATCGTCTTCGCGTTGCGAAGCTGAACCGTGACCGTCACGTCCTGCAGGTCCTGCAGCGCGGCGAGGTCGACGTCCGAGGCGTCGATCGACTCGATCTCGACGAAGGGCGCCATGCCCATGACCTTGAAACCGGCGAGCCCGACCGGGCCCTCGATCGCCTCCCGGACCAGGCCGGCGAGCGAGTAGGTGACGTTCCCGCGCAGGCGCAGGACGTCGCCGTTGACCCGAACCGAGACGACCCCGACCTGCGGAGCTGCCATCCCTCACCCCCCCCTAGAGCCGGAACTGCACGAGGACAGCGCCGACCATGAGCTGATTGACGAAGTTGGGCGCGAGGATCGCGTCGATCCGGTTGACGTCGGTCGCGTTGCGCTCGACGACCGAATTCGCGACGAAACCGTCCTCGTCCTCGCAGATTCCCGCCTCGATCATCTCGCGATAGTGCGAAACGACCTCCGCCTTGAAGACCTTCGGCGTCACGAGCGCGGAGCCGGGCGCCGGCGGGTTCTTGAGGTCGTCGTCCGCGAGCTTGTGCCGCGGGAACCGGAGCGCGATCCGCGCCTTGAGGCTCTTCCGATAGAGCGACAGGCAAAGCCGCGTGTTCACGTCGAGATAGGCCGTCGAGGGCGCGCCCGCCGCGTTCTGCTGGTAGGTCGTGATCAGGCGCTCGACCCGGACCGTGCCCGCCCGGTCGGTGGTCGTCGTCGCGATCCCGTCGAGCAGGAGCAGATTGCGCTCCTCGACCGTGAATTGATCCTCAACCAGGGGCGCGAAGCCCGAGAGGGCCAGAGTCTGGAAAGGACGCGCCGGGTCGATGCCGCCGTAGAAGGCGACGAGCCCCGCGATCTCGGCGGCCCGCTCACACGGGACGCCCGGGAAGGCCTCGAAGCCCACGATGGTCGAGTTTTCGGAGTTGCGCGCGTTGCCGATCGCGGCGAGCACGCCCTGCGAGCCGACCGCGCCGGTGAACGCGTGACCCGGGATCGCCGCGATCGCGTTGGCCCGGCCCGCGAGCTCGGTCTCGAGCAGCCCGAGGTTGCTCGAGTCGAGGAACGGGTGCGCGATGATGTCGTACTGCACGCCCGCGATGGCCGCGAGCACCGACGTCAGCGCCGGATTGCCGGAGCCCGCCGATACCGTCGCGATCGTGACGGTGAGGCCGCTCGGGACTGTCTCGCCCGCGAGGTGCGCGACCCGCACGTCGATGGTGTTCCCGACCTCGCCGCCATTCTTCGCCGTGAGGAGAACCTGCGTCAGCAGGCCGGGATTGACCGCAGCCGACATGCAGGACTCCGGGTTCGCCGTGATCGCGGCCGCGAGCGCCGCGGCCGTCGCCGTGAGCGCGCCCGAGGTGTCGATCTGGTATCGGTCGCCGCCGACGTAGACCGCGAGGGTCCCCCAGGCCGGGACGCCGCCGAAGCTGACGGACCGGACGTTCGGGACCGCGCCGCCGGCGTCGGCGAGCAAGATCAGGTCGAGCTCGGTCGAGCGGTTCGCCCGGAACCAGGCCGCCGCCATCCGGGATCCGATCGAGCCGGGGCCGGCGTAGGCGCTCGCCTGCTCCTTCGAGGTGATCCGGCGAATCGTCGCCGCGGCGAGAGTCCCCGAGCTCGTCTTCTGCCCGATGATCAGGGCGCGAAGCGGGAAGGCTCCGATGCCCCGCTCGGCGAGCGAGGGATCGACCTCGAGATAGTTGCCCGGGACCCGGATGCCGGTCGGGATCTGCTGAAACGAGATCGCCATCGGTCGCTACTCCTCGACCGGGGCCGCGGGCGCCTCGGGCTGCGGCGTCGGCTCCGACGCCTCGATGATCGTCACGTCACCGGCTCGCTCGAGGCGCGCCCAGTGAACAGGGTTCCGGGCGCGGTCGACGACCTCGCCCCCGTCGGCGATGCGCCGCCCGTTGAGGTCTCGAACGAGCCGTCCCTCGGCCGGCGTCACGCGCACCCAATCCGCCATGATCCCCCCCCCCCTACACGATCGGCAGCGTGACGAGGTCGTCCGGGTTGTCCGCCGTAGCGTCCCCGGTCGCGTGCTCGATCGCCGCGGTGATGAATTCGTCTGCGTACGCCTGGCCGACGACGCGGCCGAGCTCGAGCTGGTATCGCATGGCGAGCGAGATCAGGGGGCGCTCGTTGGTCCCCATCACCGTGACGTCGGTCCCCTGGTACTCGAATTGACGGACCAGGTCGTCGAGGTTGTCCGTTTCCATGCGGTCGATCGCGGCCTCGAGGGCCTCGGCCACCGCGTCGAGCTCGTCCTCGCCGACGCCCGCCGTGAGCCGGTGCGCCGCGACGTACTCGATCACGAGGTCCGCCTGCACGCGGTACTCGCGCGGAGCGGTCGTCAGGTAGCCGTCGACCTTCTCGCCGCGCACGTAGACCAGGATCCGCGGCAGCGCCGCAGAATCGAGGGGCACGACCCGGCTCGACTCGACCTCGGGCGTCGGGTCGAGGGCCAGGATCTCGGGAGCGGCCGCGAGGGCCGCGACCACCGCATCCCGAATCGCGCGGCGCCGGTGCATCGAATCAGGTCCGGTCCGCGAGCATCAGGCGCGAGAAAGCCCCGTCATCCTGGCGCTCGGTCTTGAGCAGGATCCAGTCGCCCGCCCCCGGCCCCTCGAGCACCTCGACGCGGCTCCCGTGCGGAAGATCGGCCAGGTCCTCGGTGAGCATGTAGAGCGAGGGCGCCGTCTGGATCACCTCAGGCGCCCCGTCATAGGCGGTCGAGATCGCCTCAGAAGCGCCGTCGAACTGCGCCACCCGCTCGACAGGGACGCCGCCCGGGTAGACCCGGACGGCGACCCCGTCGATGGCGAGGAGCGCGCGGCGATCCGCGAGGGACTCGAGAGCCACGAGCTAGGCCTTCGCCTTGCTCTTCGCCTCGACCGCCGCCGCGGCGTTGCGCTGCCCGATCGCGGCCTCCGCCTCTTCGGCGTTGCACACGCGACCGGCGGCGCGGAGCTCCGTCACGACCGATTTCGGGAGCGTGACGATTTCGCCGCGCAGGAGCGGCGCGCCGTCGCAAAGGCAATCCGCCTTCACGACGATCTCGATCATTTCTTCGGCCATTTCGATCCATCCTCCCCCGACGAGCGCACCCGCCGAGCTGGTTGAGAGCACCACGATCCGGATCAGGGATCAGGTGGTCAGCATGTCGACGATGATCGCGAAGCTCGCCGCGTGTCGGGCGGCGACGTCGGCGTCCTTGAAGCAGCGCAGCACGACGCCGTTCGAGTCGCCCAGGGTGTAGGGGTCCGGGAAGATGTCGAGGACGCCCCACTCGCCGATCAGGAGCTCGGGCCAGTTGCCGAAGAACTCGGCGGAGCAGACCGCGCCCGAGGTGCCCTTGACCAGGTTCGCCGGGACCTGCTCCGACAGCAGCACTCGGCGCCCGAGCAGCGTGTCGCCCGGGTGGCTGAGGATGTAGTCCGGGTAGCCCGCGACCCGAGGCGTGCGCATGAGCTTCGACCAGGCGTTGCCGTTCGTGATGAACGCCTGCGTGCCGATGTTGGCATTGGCGACCTGCAGGGCCTGCACGAGCTGAACCTGCGAGTCCCAGGTCGGCGCAGCGCCGTTCGTTCCGAGGGCCACGAGGCCGACGCCCGCGACGTTGCGGATGCCGCGCGGGACGGGCGCCGTGCCCGAGCCGTTCAGCGCCGCATTGTCGAGGCCGAGGGCCAGCGCCGTCGCGATGTCGGAGCGGACGAGCCCCTCGATCGCCGGCGTCGCCTGCAGCATGAGCTTGCGGGTGATGTCGGTCCGGACGCCGATCGTGCGGGGCACGAGCGACACCTTGTCGACCGCCATATCGGACGCCGAGACGTTGCCGGCTTCCGAGACCCACCCGGCCGTGGCGCCGGCGGTCTGCCGCGGGATGTCCACGTTTCCGACCAGGCCGGAGAGGAACCGGGCGCCCGCGTTGATCACCTGCATGGAGTTGCGGAAGAGCTCGATGAAGCTCCCCGCGAGCAGGTTCGTGGCGACGAGGTTACCGCCCGCCGTCGCCGTGCCGACCGACAGGATGCGCTGCTCCGCCGCCGACAGGTCGCCCTGCGCCGCCTGGACGTCCTCCGGAACGAAGAACCCCTGCGGCTCGCGGCCCATGCGCTCGGCCACTTCGCGGGAGCACTCCATCTCGAAGGCCGCGAGCTCGGGCTTGTGCGAGAGGATCGCGTTCGCCGCCCGCAGGATCGAGAAGCTCTTCGCCTCCTTCGCCGACATCCCGAGATGCGTCTTCGGCGTGTCGACCGGCTTCCCGTCCGGGACCTTGGTCGCCCAGACGTGATCGCGGAAGGCCGCCAGCGAGACGCCGTCGCGGATCGCCTCGCGCGCCTTGTCCGAGCAGTTCCAGCGCGAGCCGAGGGCGAGGATCTCGTCGACCCGCGACCGCTCTTCGCGCTCGATGGCCGCGCGGTCGAGCTCGACGCCGCGGGTCACGCCGACCTGCACCGCCGGCTTCTCGGCGCGCTCGACCGTCACCGTCTCGGCCTCGACGCGCTCGTGCAGCTCGCCGTTGAATTCGTTCTCGTGAATCCGCAGGAGGACACCATCCTCGCGACGGACGACCTGAATCTTCTTCAAAGCATGTCCCCCCATGGCGGCTTCCCGCCGAATCACCCGCGTCTCGTGGTCCCGGTAGGCGTCCACGCCTGCCGAGCGTCCGAACCCGACCGTCGGGTCCGCGGGAATCGAAACCGTCGAGACCTCGAGCGGCTCCCAGTCCGTCACGCGATACGTGTCCAGACCTTCTTCGCTCGACTTCTCGAGAACCATTTCGTGAACGATGTACCCGACTGAGACCTTGTTTCGGATCCCGTCGGCGACGTCCTTCTCCTCGTCGATCGCGCACTGGGAATTCCCGAAGCGCGCCGTGACCTCGAGGCGGCGATTCCGGAGCTGCGCGCCCTCGATCACGCCGATCTGATCGCGAACGTCGTGATTCTTGAGCAGCGGCCCGCCGTCGCGCAGGCGATCGAGGCGGACCGATCCGGGCGAGTGGTCGAGCACCTCGAAGTAGTCGCCCATCGACCAGGTGCGCCGGAGATAGGGCTCCTCGCTCGAGGCCGGAAAAACCGTCCGGCGCTCCTCGTCGACCATTCCCCGCTCGAGGCGGAAGACGCGCTCGAGCGCGCCGAGCTTCGCCGTCTTCGGCGTCTTCTTCATGCGTCGGCCCCCGGGTCAGCCGCCGGCGGCGGCGCTCCATTGGATGCAGAGAGGCGGTCGAGCGGGTGCTCGATCCCGAACGAGTCGAAGACCTGGCGCTCCGCCTGGATCTCCTGCGCGATGTCGATCACGGTTCGCCCGCGCTCCTCGGCGATCTCCGTCACCGTCTTCGCATAGATCGGGAGCGATGCCGCGTTGCCCTGCGCTTCCTTGAGCGGGTCGATCCACATCCAGCGCTTGCCGACCCACCGAACCTGCGTGTAGCGGTCGTAGCTCGAGGCTTGCAGCGGCTGCAGCGCGCCGTTCAGGAGCGACGTATCGAGCCATGCGAGATAAACCCGCGTCGAGACCTGGCGGGCGAAATGACGCTGCTCGCGCTTCCACTGGTCTCGCTCTTCGATCGTCGCGTGCCGCAGGCTCGAGTAGTTGACGCCCTCGAGGTCGTTCGCAAGCGAGTTGTAACCGGTCGGCAGCGCGCTCGAGACGCCGCGCAGAAAGCTCTTGACCGCCGTCCCGTATTGGGTCGTCGGGTGCGTCGGATCGACGAGCGCGAAGCTCTGCCCCTTGCCGAGCTGCTCGACCGTCCCCTGCTGAAAATCCGAGAACGCGACGGAATCGTTCCCGCCCGATCCCGGCTCGCCCTCGATGTCGTCGCCTTCGTACTCGGCGCCGCTCTCCGTCGTGATCACGCCGAACTTGCTCGAGGCCGCGCGCGCCGCGACGACCTCGGCCTCCTCGTAGCCGCCGAGCATTTGCAGGCGCGCCATCGCGGCTTCGAGGCGCGGCGTGCCGCGGCTCTGTCCGATCCGATCGCGCGAGTAGAGATGCACGATCTCGTCGGCCGGCACGCGTTCGTAGCGCTGCGAGACGTGCGAGATCGATCGATCGCCCGGGTGAACCGTCAGCAGGTGATAGGCGACGATCCGGCGCGTCGATCGCTCGAATTCGATCCCCATCCGGATTTCATTCTCGCCCTGCATTTGGCAGAGCGAGATGTCGAGCCGGTCCGCCTCGATCGGCTCGACGACGATCCCCCAGCGGTTCGCGTCCTTGATCCGGCGGATCCGCAGCAGGGCCTCGCCGTCGCGCTGCCAGGAGACCGCCATCAGGTCTTCGACGTCGCGCCAGGAGAGGGCCCCGTCGAGGGTGCAATTCCCTTCCTGCCCCCAGGCGTCCCACTCCTCGCGGAGCCGGCGGTTCGCCAGGTCGTCAGGGACAGATTGAACCGAGCCGCTCGAGCTATCGAGGCGGGTCACCTTCGGCTTGAGCTGCAGCCCCTCCTCGCCGATCACGTTCGACAAGTAGAGCGAGAAGAATCGTTTCGCGTATGGGTTCGTCCGCTCGAGCTGGCGGCTCCGCTCCCGGCTGATCTTCAGACGGAGCCGGATCTGCTCGTCGGCCGAAGCCGAGTCGAGGCCGAAGTCGCCCCAGAGCGGCCCCTGGACGTTCGGCTCCCAACCGCGCCGGTTGTAACCGTTCGCCGGCTTCGTCCGGTGCATGTGTTGCGAGTAGGCGACCTGCGCCGACACCCGCTCTCGGAAGACGAGCTCGCGCTCGAAGTCCACCCAGACGTTCGCGGTCGCAGCGGTCCCCACCGCCTCGACCGCCTCGCGCGTGCGCTTCGGCAGGAGGACGTCGAGCAGCCCCATCCCCTACCCCCTAGAAACGGACCTTGATGCGGCGCCGCTTGCCGGGCGTCACGCCCTGCGCGATCGCCGCCTCCTCGGATCGGAGCTCCATGCGGTACACCCGCCGCAGCTCCATGAGCTCGAGAACCGGGATCCGGTCCAGAGAGCGACCGTTGATCGACATGGACCGCTGACCGTCCGTCGCGCGCCCCTCGAGCTGCGCCTCGATGGCCTCGACCATCCGCTGCGCGTGGCTCTTGTTCGGCCCGGTCGAGGTGTCGACCCCGTAATTGAGAACGAACTCGGTCCGGCCCGTCCCGACGAGGATGCGCTCGAGCTTCGGCGTCGCCCGCGACGCGATCGCCTGCCACCCGTAGGAGCCGGTCGCGATCGCCGTCTGCAGGGCCGTGAGCTCGACCAGGTGCCCGGCGCCGTCGGGCGCCGCCGTGATGTTGAGCTCGCTCGGCCCCTCGAAGAAGTATTCGAGCGTCCACCCGTCCGCGGGCGTGAACTCCGGGTCCTCGAAGCGCCAGGAAGGCGTCGAAAGGCGGACGATCTCGCGCGGGACTCGCGTCAACAGCTCGGGCATGCGCTCACCAATTCGTCACGAACCCACCGCGACGCGGTCTCCCGAATCGCTGGGTCGGCCTCGGGGCCGATGGTTTCGCAGACCGCGCCGGCGGCGGGTCCCGCGGCGGATCGTCTTCCGTTCTCTGCACCGGCGACGGCTCGGAGATCCGCTTCGCCTGCGCTGCGCGATTGCGCGCGAGCTCGGGCCAATTCGGATTCCGCCAGGCGAGCGCGGCGTCGGCATAGATCCGGCAGTCGAGCGCCTCGTGCCGCGCGTGGAGCTCCTCAAACCATCGGGAGATCATCCCGCGAGCCCGCTTCGACCTCTCTCGTTCGCTCGTGAGCTGCGACAGCAGCTCGTCGTCGAGCTGGTATCGCTCGCCGTCGATCGTCCACGAGCTCGGCAGGTGGACGAATCCGGTCGCGCCCTCGGCGCCCTCCGGCTTGATCCGCGCCAGCTTCGCGAAAAACGCGCGCTTCCCGGTCGCGACGCCCAGCGTGTAGACGTTCCCGCGGAGCGCGTGCTTCTTCGAGCTCTTCGCCGCGCGCAGGGGCCAGAGCGGCGTGCCCCACTCATTGCCGCCGCGCACCGCTACGACCGGCACCCGCAGCCGGCGCTCGCGCTTCTTCGCGAAGGCGAGCACCTCTTCGTAATAGTGACCCTGCGCGTCGATCGCGACGCCCGCGAGCTGGAACCGGAGCCCGTCCTCGCGCTCGATCGGGGCGAGGAGCCAGTCCTCGAGCCGCTTGTCAACGCGCGCTTCGTAGAGCTCGGCCGGGTGCCCGTAGATGATCCGGTGATCGATCAGCCAGGACTCGCCCGCCAGGCCGTAGCCCCAGCGCGAGACCTCGACGCGATCGTCCTGCGTGTCGACGCCGGCGGTCGCCATGAGGACGCCGGCCGGCGCCTGCGCCGGATAGTCCTCGAGGCGCGCCCGCAGCGCTTCCTTGTCGATCGCCTCGCCGCCGGCGTCCCAGGTCTCGGCGAGATCCGTATTCACCCAGGTCTGCAGGTCGCCCTGCGCCTCGGCGTTGATGAAATTTTCCGCGAGCTCGGCGAAGGTCACCCACGGCAGGGCCATCGCCGGCAGGTGAAACCCGGCGTGCCCGCGGAAGGGCCGCTCGGCGATCCATCGTCCGCCGGCGTTCATCGCCCGCTTATGCCGGTCGTGGATCTCGCCCCCGCACGCGTCGCACCGCATGTGCGAGCCCGCGGCGATCTTCTCCCCGTTCTCGTCCCGCGCGATCACGAAGCGGGACCACTTGAAGTAGTCGAGCTCGCCGCAATGCGGGCACGGCACGAACCATCGGCGCCGGTCGCTGCGGAGGTAGGCCTCCTCGCCGCGGCTCTTGCCCTTGATCGTGGGCGTCGTCGCCCTGATCCGCTTCTTGTTCGGGAACGAGCGGGCCCGGCGCCACAGGAGCTCGGACGGATCGCCTTCGTCCGTCGGTTCGTAGGCGTCGCACTCGTCCTCGAGGATGATCGGCGCCGACCGCCCGCGCAGACCGCGCGGAGAATTCGAGCCAACCCCGAGCCAGAAACCGCCGGGAAACTGCTTGTGCCGGATCGTCGAGGACCGCGCCGACCCGCGCCGCTGCCCGACCAGGGCGCGAAGGACGGGCGTCCCGTCGATGATCGGCTCGAGCTTCTCCTTCGAGAAGTCCTCGACGTCGTCCTTGTTCGGCGCCATGTAGATCATGGCCGCCGGGCGGTAGTGGATCCGATACCCGATCGCGTTCCCGAGGACGCCGGAGCTCTTGCCCGCCTGCGCCGCCCAGAGCAGCGTGATCTCGCGCGTCTCGCGGTCGCCGGTGCAGTCCATCGGCTCGACCTGGAACGGCGCGAAGTCGTTCCGCCACCGGCCGGGCACCGCGGCGTTCGACTCGATGAACCGATACCGCTCGGCCCACTCCGAGACCCGCAGCGGCTCGCGCGGCCGGAACTCGCGACCGAGCGCGACGTTCCGAGCCTTGAGGGCCGCGAAGCCCTCGG
>FRDC01002298.1_pt1 | contig 37146 bp, 44 predicted proteins | sample 1106171 | NCBI WGS metagenome assembly FRDC01 (sample SAMEA3930566, study PRJEB13176) | freshwater metagenome | biome: Drinking water system; feature: drinking water; material: water | place: Singapore | collected 2014-12-20 | reverse complement strand
GAATTGTTTGGCAATATGCCATAATTCATTTACTGGTTTTCTGATCGGTGTCATGTTGAAGAAAATAGGGCTTTTAGGATGCGGCGCAATTGGCACACAAATAGCACAAGCAATTGATTCTGGCAAAATTCCTGCCGCTCTCACACACGTATATGATTTTGATAAAAACAAAGCAGAATCATTAATTGTCAAGCTTGCAAAAAAGCCAATCATAGTAGAGAATCCTCATTTATTGTCATCAAACAATGTCGATATCATAGTAGAAGCTGCATCGCAAGACGCAGTAAAAAACCACGCACTGAGTGTTTTGCAAAACAGAAAAGATCTAATGATTATGAGTGTAGGTGCTCTGCTTGACGAGTCCGTCTTTGAGATTCTATATGACGCTTGTATAGAATTCAAAAAGAAAATCTATCTGCCATCTGGAGCCATTGCAGGCCTTGACGCAATAAAATCAGTCAAGGACGAACTAGAATCACTTACACTAACTACTACAAAAAACCCAAAGGCACTAGCTGGCGCAAAATTCTTTGAGGTACACAAAATGGATATTACTACCATAAAACAAAAGACAACAATCTTTGAGGGTGCTGCAAAAGAAGCAGTGGCGTTATTTCCTGCAAACATTAACGTAGCAGCTTTGTTGAGCTTGGCAGGCCTTGGCAGTACAAAGACGCAGGTCAAAATAGTAGCAGACCCATCCACTGACAAAAACACACACCAAATCGAAGCCAAAGGAAAATTTGGCAAAATCAGCATCCAGGTAGAAAACATCCCAGATCCTACAAATCCAAAGACTAGCAGGCTGGCAATTTTATCAGCAATAGAGTGCCTGAGGGCTGTTTGCTCTGATGATATCAAAATAGGTACATAATTCTGGCAAAAATTGCCGTAATCTGGGGCAGGCTTGAAAAATCCACCTTTATCCCAGTCTTTAAATGAATAATATCAGCAATGGTATGATCGGATGCTACAAGACAAAATAGCGCAATTAAAGAAAGAAAAGGACGTAGTCATTTTAGCTCATAATTATCAGCTGCCCGAAGTCCAAGACATCGCAGACTTTGTTGGCGATTCACTGGGATTGTCAAGGCAGGCAGCAAAAACCCCACACAAAACAATTTTGTTTTGCGGAGTTCATTTTATGGCAGAGACTGCCGCAATAATTTGTCCTGACAAAAAGGTACTCATTCCGGACTTGGCAGCCGGTTGTTCACTTGCAGATTCTATAACAGTTGAACAACTCAAAGACTGGAAAAAGCAACACCCCGGAGCAATTGCAGTAGGGTATGTCAATACATCAGCAGAGGTAAAAGCAGAGCTGGATTATTGTTGCACATCATCAAATGCAGTAAATGTGGTAAAGGCGATTCCTCCGAACAAGGATGTTTTGTTTTTGCCTGACATGTTTTTGGGTTCGTATGTTGCAAAAATGACTGGACGCAAAAACATGTACATCTGGGCAGGCGAATGTCACGTCCATGCAGGAATCAGATCAGATGACATTCACAAATTATTGGATTCTCATGCAAACTCGGAATTATTGGTTCATCCAGAATGTAGCTGCACATCACAAATAATGTATGATGTGGCAGTTGGTGATTACAAAAACCGCCAAGTCCAGATAATGTCAACAGAAGGAATGATGAACTATGCAAAGCAGTCAATGGCGCAAAACTTTGTGGTTGCAACAGAGACTGGTATTCTGTATCGAATGCAGCAACAAAATCCCGGCAAGAATTTCATTCCAGCATCGCGCGGAGCAGTATGTCAGTACATGAAAATGATAACCCTGGACAAGGTCTATTCTTCATTGTTGGAGGAAAAATACGAAGTGCGCGTACCAAAGCAAACAGCAGACAAGGCAAGACTAGCTATTGAGCGAATGCTTGCTATTAGCTAAATTTTTTACTATTCATACAAAATAGAACATTGTTATTTTTTGAAGATTTATTGTTGCCGGGGTGGGTTATATACGAAAAGTGCGAAACCGCAACCTCGAGTCTGTTTACCATACAGGATAATCCCACTCCAGTTTAACCCCAGTAACACTAGTGTTACCTTATTGCATCATCAAAAATCCAATCTGTCCTAGTTTTTCCTAGTTCTGGTATTATTCCAAAAACTGCCTAGTTCTGCATAGTTGTGATAGTATAACAGTGATTTACGCATAACCTGACTCTAAACTTCCAGGCTAAAGTCAATTGCTTGGACAGAGTTTGTAATACTGCCCACTGATATCATATCAACGCCGGTTTTTGCAAATTCGCGTATGTTTTTTGCATTGATTCCACCTGATGCCTCTAGCCGAATGTTTTTTCTCAAGCCCATTTTCTGCAAAATTCGTATGGTTTGCCTTATTGTCTTTGGAGAAAAATTGTCCAGCATTATTATTGGCACGCCAAGGCCTGCAGCCAAGATTGCATCCCTTTGTGTGTCCACTTCAACTTCGAATGTTTTTGCATTTTTCTTTGCCTTTTTGATCAGCAATACAATAGAGCCTTCGGCTGCAATGTGGTTGTCCTTTATCATTATCATGTCTGATAGAGTGACTCGATGCTTTTTACCCCCACCAATTTGCACTGCCTCTTTGTCAAAAAACCTCAAACCTGGAGCAGTCTTTCTTGTGGAATAAAGGTCAGTCTTTTTGCTGACTGATTTTATTTGTTTTACCAGGGTAGATGTTGCAGTTGCAATTCCACTCATTCTAGATAAAAGATTCAGCGCGGTTCTTTCACAGCTTAAGATTGATTTTGCAGGCCCAGTTATTCTCAGAACTGCCTGATTTGCCTTGATGGCACTGCCGTCTTTTTTTAATACAATACAACGACAGCCCTTCATTACAAATAGTTCTTTTGCGTATTTTGCACCAGCCACAATTCCGTTCTGGCGTGAAATTATTGTGGCGGTGATTTTTTTGTTTGATAAAATGGTGCTGGTAACATCGCCTTTGTTAATGTCTTCTGCCAAAAATCTTGCAAGTTCTTTTTTTGGATCCAATTATACTACAAATTTTTGTGCCTAAATAGAACCTTTTCTATTGTCTAGTCTGAATTACATCATCCTTGCTCAAAGAATCCCATTCTGATTTTTTTGGGATTTTGAGTGTAAATGTGGTGCCTTTACCAACCATGCTTGATACGGATATAGTTCCACCGTGTTGCTCTATGATGTTTTTGCAGCTGGACAGGCCAAGGCCGGTTCCTACCTGCTTTGTTGTAAAGAGTGGCTCAAAGATTTTCTCCTTTATTACGTCTGGAATTCCAGCCCCAGTATCTGATATTTTGACTAGTACATTGCCAGGGTCTTCTGGATCATCGAAAATTCCAACACTTACCGTTCCTACTTTGGATTCTAATGCCTGAATTGCATTCATTAGCAAATTGACAAAAACAATTTCGAGTTTTTCTGGATCACAAAATATGGATCTGTCGTTTTGAGGTAGGCAAATTGTTGCTGCTTCTGGGGCAACAATTCTTTCCACTACGTCTTGCAAAATGACACAAAGCGAGTAATCTTTCTTTTTGAGTGGAGACATTCGAACATAATCCATTACATCTTCTAGCTGGTGCGACATTCTATACACCGCCCTGTCTAGTCGAGCCCACTGCTCAAGCGATTTTTCATCAAGGTTTTGTTCCAGCTTTAGCTTGAGCATCTGTGATGTGCTCTGTATGACACTTAGAGGATTTCTCAGATCATGTGCGATTCTTGCAGACAGATTGCCTATTGCGGATAAACGCTCTGATCGTAACACTTCTTGGGTTTTGCGCATTATCTCGACTTGCAAGTCATCGCGTTGCTTTGCCAGCTCTTGCTGTGTCTCTTCCAGCTTTGACATGTTGTCCTGAAGATGGTCGCGTTGCTTTGCCATCTCGTCTTGAGCTTCTTCCAGCTCTGCCATGCTGTCTTGAAGTCTTGTGTTAAGCTCTTCTGCCTTTTCTTTGGCTACTCGAAGTTCGCGTACCTTGTTTGCCAAAATTTTTGTTAACTCTTCGTTAGTGAACTCTTTCATGAAAAAGTAGGGGCTATTGTCCGACAATGCTATTTTTGATTTCTAGGAATTTTACTAAGAAAATATGTGTGTTTTATTCAAACAAAAAACATTTTCACACTTGGCTATGCTTAGGCCACTTTTAGTGCGTATTTGTCTTTTTAACTTGCTCAAAAAGGCTTATCTTTGTAATCAATGATCTAGTTATATTGTCTCAACATCCTAGTGAATTGAATATTTTTGTTGATCAACCAGAGCTTCAAAATGTAGTCCTTGATTTTCCACAATATGCGTTAACTATTTCCAATATTATTTTGAATTCTTCACCACAATTTAACGTCGGAATATTTGGTGAATGGGGAACTGGAAAAACAACTCTGATGAAAAACATTCGAGCCATTCTAGTTGCAGAAAATATTAGAACTATGGAATTCAATGCGTGGCGATATGAAGGAGAAGAACGAAGTGCAACATACCCATTAATGTTGACAATTCTCGGCAATCTTCTTACAAATACCGAGATTCAAAGTCAATTAGAAAAAAAACCCACAGAAACAAAAGAAAAAATAACTACAAAAATAAAACGTGTCCTCAAAGGTTTGTCTGGTTCAGTAACTGTAGGACTTCCAGGTATGCTTGAAACTACTGTTAGCGTTGATCCATCTAGGATGGAAAGAACTGAAAAATTGAAAATTGAAGAAATGTTTGATTTTTATGATGAAAACAAACCCGTTTTACAAGAAGGCGTGGAATTAATTGAGCTATTACTCCAACTCAGTCCTAAAAATCCTAGAAATCCTGAACTAAGTTTAGTTGTGTTCATTGATGATCTTGACAGGTGTACTCCTGAAAAAGCTGCAGAAGTTTTTGAGTCTATCAAGGTGTTTTTTGATCTAAGGGGGTTAGTCTTTGTCTTGGGTTTAAGCCTGTCTGTAGTTGAGGCAGCAATAGATGTAAAATACAAAGATTTTACACAAAAAACATTCAGTGGAAGCGACTATCTTAAAAAAATCATCCAGGTTCCTTTCACACTACCTCCTTGGACAAAAGATGACATCTCAAAATATCTTGATGCACTTCTCGTCGCACAAACAAATTCTCAATTAAAAGAATTCTTCATTAAACATAAGGAAATAATATTGCAAGCAGTAGTGACAAATCCAAGGGAAGTAAAAAGACTCCTTAACAACTTCATTATGATAAATGGGATCTATGAACACGATCCGAACGTAAAGGATGACATACTTTTGGTTCTACAAGCGTTATCTATGAGATGGCGTTGGCTTCATGAATTGATAATCACTGACACTAAAAACGTAAACGAACTATCAAAGCTATTCAACTTGGTAAATACTAATGTAAATCAGAATATGGTCATTCCGATTGACGGAAATGAAAACCCTACATCGTTAGACGAATCTATTGTAAAACGTTTGAAGGGTGACAAGGATCTGATTAGTTTTCTAAAGGGATATGGTAATGTAATATTTGGAATAAGTGAAAATGATTGGAAACGATACGGAAGGGCTACATCAATAGAGACTAATGTTGATCAACTAAAGTCAAAAACTACTTTCACAATAAACGAAGACTCATGGGCTTATAGAACAATGCAGGAGGAATTACTTCAATTGAGATTAAAAGAAGAACAAAGAAGACTGGAAGAAGAAAAGAGGATCAAAGAAGAACAAAGAAGACTCGTGGAAGAAAAGAAAATCAAAGAAGAAGAAAGACGAATAGAAGAGGAAAATCAGAAAAGATGGGGTGTTAGTGGGAAAACATTAGAGCAGTTGATAGCTGATGAAGCAAAAGGTGTTTTTAGTAAATCTTCTCTGAAAGATGTCGGACTCAGAACACACTTGGCAAATTTGGCTCGTCGTCGTGAGGAGGATCGCAAAATGATAGAAAATGCTCAAAAACAACAAAGAAGACCAAGGTCAAAGTAAAATTATTTTTACGCTACTTTTAGTGCGTATTTGCCTTTTTCAGTTATGCCCAAAGTCTTGGCAATGTGCGAGTTTTGTGGATTGCCAATTAGTACTACGCCAGTCCAGTCTGGTGTCAAATCAGATGATTTGCATACGGGACAAACCTTGCCTACAAAAACACATTTGCATTTTCTGCAAGCCATTTCTTTGACCATTTACTTTTTCACTTCTACTGGTTTCTTTTCTTTCTTTTCTGGTGCATCGCTACCATCTTTGCCGGATTTTTTGATTTCCTCTGCAATCCAGTCCTCTGCTCCCAAAAATGGCTGTCTGCATGTAATACCGATTTTGCCCATCGTTGCTGCTTTTCCTAATGATACTGCAGTAATTCTTGAGCGGAGTGTAGAGCCCACCCTTAGTGTGCGGTTGCTTTGCTTTGCAATAATCATGCCGGATTTTACGTCTGATTGTAAATAGTCATCCATTACTTGTGATAAATGCAATAATGCATCAGTTGGGCCAATTCGAACAAATGCACCAAAGTCTGTAATGTCTACAATTTCGCCTAGAACAATTTCTTGGAGCTTTGGAGTAAATGTCAATGCCTCAAATTCGACTCGGTGGTATGTACCACCATCACCTGCAATCATTTTTCCCATTTCGTCTACTTTGGCATCCAAAATCATGATGATGTAACCAAGTTCTGCGTTGATCATGGACTCGTATTTTTCCTTGAGAATGGCTACTGCTGCCTTTTTGAGTGATGCACCAAACATGCTTGGCGGGATCCTTACAACATCCTCTAGGGTCGATATAGAAAACAACTGTTCAAAACCCCATGACTAGAATTTATGAATCTTTGGGTAATTTTTCAATAATTTTTGAGAATCTTGGTGTACCATGACCGATAATTGTATGAATTTTGTATTTTGATTTGACAAAAAATAATTTCAGCTTAGGATGCCCTAATCAAAAATTATTTGCACAATGATTTCGCTGTTTTAAAATTCGACCTATCTTTAAATAATGTAAATCAAATTTTTTGTGCATGGTTGGCATAGACCAAGTTCTAACCAAGCTTGCAACCGTAATTGATCCAGACCTCAAAAAAGACATTGTCTCAATGGGAATGATAAAGGACTTGGAGCTAAACGAAGGAAATCTCAAATTTACACTAGAATTAACAACACCGGCATGCCCATTCAATGACCAAATTGAACAAGATGTTCGAAAAGCAATCTCAGATCTAGATGGAATCAAAAATTCCGACATCAAGGTAACTGCCAAAGTCATGGAAGGCCGCGCCTTAGATGCAGACGAGGCAATGGCATCTGTCAAAAATATTATCGGTGTTGCAAGCGGCAAAGGTGGCGTTGGCAAATCCACAGTATCATTGAACTTGGCATTGGCACTTGCACAGTCTGGCGCCAAAGTCGGATTGCTTGATGCAGATATCTATGGTCCAAGTATTCCTCTGATGCTTGGAATGCAAAAGGCCTTCATGGAAGTGGACAACAACAAGCTTCAACCCGCAGAGATAAACGGAATCAAGGTTGTGTCATTTGGATTTTTTGCAGAACAAGAGCACCAAGCAGCAATCTATCGAGGACCAATCATTTCTGGTATACTAAAACAATTTCTAGTTGACACAAACTGGTCAAATCTTGACTATCTAATTGTGGACCTGCCACCGGGAACTGGTGACATTCCACTTACACTAGCTCAGACAATTCCAATCACTGGAATACTAGTTGTCACAACACCACAAGATGTTGCATCAAATGTCGCAACAAAGGCAATTGGTATGTTCAACAAGCTAAACGTTCCAATCATTGGAGTAATTGAAAACATGAGTTATTTTGTCTGTCCAAAATGCAGTGACAAGCACTATATCTTTGGCGAAGGCGGTGCAAAAAGAATTAGCGAAAAATTCAGCATTCCATTTGTTGGCGAAATCCCACTAAACTCTGGCATAATGGAAGGCTCTGATAAGGGCAAGCCAGTCATTTTATCCCATCCTGCCTCGCCTTCCGCTGAGGCAATTAGGGCATCTGCAAAAAATGTAGCCGCACAATGTAGTATTTTGGCGGCCAAGCTAAAAGAAGAAATGCAAGGCGCAGCTGCACAATAGTATAATTGAAACTGCCTGACACACTACGAGACGAGCTAAAAATCCCACTTGGAATTTTACTAAAGGATACAACACCAGAAAACATTTCAAAACACATTCCAAAAAATGCCTACATCATCACAGTTGGCGATGCAACAACTGAAAAAATGCTAAAGCTTGGCTTTACAGTCTCACTGCAAATAGTGGATGGTTATGAAAAAAGAGGCAAGCGAATTCCACCAGCTAGCGCTGCAACAAAACTGTATTGTGATAATCCAGCAGCGCAAATCACAGATCAATCCATCAAAACAATACAAGATGCGTTTTCCTCAAAACCTCCAATCCAAATTCTAGTGAATGGTGAAGAAGATCTCTTGGTGATTCCTGTGTGTATTTTTGCCCCCCAAAACTCTGTGGTGTTGTACGGTCAACCAAATGAAGGCCTAGTTATAGTGCCAGTAACACAAGAAATTAGAAATAAAACACAAAGTCTACTGAATCGTATGATCTAGGGGTATGATGAGACGGTGGCTGTATGATTCATGATTACACACTAAACTCTGACCCTTTTATCTCAAAGTATAGATTATTGCATTTTTGATATCACACAATGACTAAAAATTTTTGGCACGACATTGAAACCGGAGTAGACATTCCAGAAATAATTAACGTCGTAGTTGAAATTCCAAAGGGCTCACAAAACAAGTACGAATACGACAAAAAGCACAACATGATAAAGCTAGACAGAGTTTTGTTCTCACCATTTCACTATCCGGGGGATTATGGTATCATACCGCAGACACTATCCGATGATGGCGACCCACTTGATGCGCTGGTATTGGTTACAAATCCGACATTTCCAGGAATACTAATTGAATGCAGGCCAATTGGATTATTGCGCCTCAAAGACCAAGGTCAAGGCGATGACAAAATAATCTGCGTATCCACTACTGATCCACGATACCTTAACACAAAGGATGTATCTGATATCGAAGAACACCACCTAAAAGAAATGGCGCACTTTTTCCAAGTGTACAAGGACTTGGAAGGAAAAAAAGTCGAAGTCCTCGGCTGGGATTCAGCAGACACTGCCAAATCAGTAATCATTGATGCGGTAAAAAACTACAAAAAAGTGCTATCCAAGTACTGATCTTTACCAATCCTTACACAAGAATTGACTCTGCATGATTTAGAATAATTCCAAAACCATTACACGAATGCATCTAGATGATGACCTACGCCTGAGTATCTTGGAAAAGTCTGGAATCTTTTCTGCCAGACTGTCAATAGTAGAGCCAAAGATACTGCTCACATCAAAAGAGGTGCTGCAAATGCCAAAGGAAATGACTGTGGGGCGAAGAACTACTGCCTACAAGTATTATGGAGTATCATACATGCAGCACAATCTTGTATTTATCAATGTCAAAAAGATCCCAGACGAAAAGGCACTAGATGACACCATAGCGCACGAGCTGGTACACTTGCGATTTCCATATTTGTCCCACGGGCGCAGATTCAACAAGCTAGTACGCCAAGTCCTCAAAGGCAAAACTTTTCCACCATACAAAAAAAGATCCTAGCTTTTTCCCCTCAATGATTTATATGCTGTATTTTTAGGCAGGCAGTTATATCATGGAGCTGCAGCTAGAACAACTTATACCGATATTTGCGTCAATTGCCTCTTTTGCAGTAGCTGCAGGATTTGCCGCCTGGGTGACAAAGCAAAATCCAGGAACAAAGCAAATGACTGACATTTCTGATGCAGTCAAAGTAGGCGCAGCTGCATTTCTCAGACGCGAGCTAAAAATTATTCTGCCAATAGCAATCGGACTTTCTATAGTAATTGGTTATTTCATTGGATTCTCTAATGGTGTGGCATTTGCAGTGGGCGCAGCATTATCAGCAGTTGCAGGAATCATTTCGTTAAAAATTACAGTCAAAGCAGCAGTTCGAGCAGCAAATGCCACAGGAAGTGGCTTGGGCAGAACATTTGCCCTGGCGTTCCGAGGTGGAGCTACAGTAGGTCTTGCAGTACCTGCAATGGCACTACTGGCACTAGCAATTTTGTTCATGGTGTTTCCAGACCCAATTACAATTGCAGGTGTAGGAATTGGTGCAAGCCTCATAGCGCTATTTATCAGAATTGGTGGCGGAATTTTCACAAAGGCAGCAGACATGGGTGCAGACCTGGTAGGCAAAGTAGAGGCAAACATTCCAGAAGATGATCCAAGAAATCCCGCAACCATTGCCGATAATGTGGGCGATAACGTAGGTGATGCGGCAGGAATGGGCTCTGATGTTTACGAATCTTATATTGTTACAATTTTGGCATCAATTCTAATTGGCGCGCTAATTGGCATGCCAAAAATCATGACTTATCCAATACTAGTTGGCGCAGCCGGCATGATTGCATCCATTATTGGCACTGCAACAATTGGCTCCAAGACAAAGACTGACGTCATGGGCCCGCTCAATCGTTCGTTTTATGTTTCGGCGGCAATCGCAATTGGACTAAACTATGTATTCACATCGATGTTCCTAGGCCAAGACAGTTTGGCATGGGCCCTCTTTGGCTGTACAATAGTAGGTGTGATCTTGGTTCCAGTAATACAGAGAATCACAGACAATTATACCAACTACAAGTACAAACCAGTTCGCGACATTACAGATGCTGCCAAGTGGGGCTATGCATCACTGACTCTGATGGGCATCATAAAGGGAATGCAATCCACTGGACCGTTCATGATTGCCCTAGTGGTGGCTATAGTAATTTCATTTTCAATTTCTGCTTCAGCTGCTCCAGACCCATCACAAGCAATGCTGTATGGAATCTTTGGCACATCGCTTACTGCAATGGCAATGCTGAGTCTTGCAGGAATTGTTCTCAGCATTGACGCATTTGGTCCAATTGCAGACAATGCAGGAGGAATTGTAGAGATGACTGGAATGGGTGACGAAAACCGTAAAGTAACAGACCAAATCGACGCAGTCGGAAATACTACAAAAGCAGTAACAAAGGGATTTGCAATTGCCAGTGCAGGCCTAGCTGCTCTTGCAATGATCCAGGCATTCCAGTACGAGGCAGCTCATGTCTTTGACAAGGTCTTTGATTATGGTTTATCAAATCCAGCAGTAGTAATTGGCCTTCTAGTTGGAGGACTGATTCCATTTATCATAACAGGTCAGCTAATCGGTGGCGTGTCTCGTGCGGCATCAAAGATGGTAGACGAGGTCAGGCGCCAGTTCAAAGCAGACCCAGAAATTCTCACCGGCAAATCAAAGCCAGACTATGCAAAATGCGTAGACATTGCAACCGTTGCATCCCTTAGGGAATTATGGAAATCAGCATCGATTGCAATTGCATCACCAATTGTTTTGGGAGTTATCTTGGGCCCACCAGCAGTAGCAGGATTGTTAATGGGTGCAGTAGTTACTGGCATTTTCTTGGCGTATCACTTGGCAAACACAGGTGGAGCATGGGACAATGCCAAAAAGCTTGTCGAAATGCAAGGACGCAAAGGCAGCGAAGAGCACAAAGTCGCAGTGGTTGGCGATATCATTGGTGACCCATACAAGGACACCGCAGGACCTGCACTGAACACGGTAATCAAACTCTTAAACACAGTAGCAATCGTGTTTGTTGGCGCCTTTGTGGCAATACTGGTACTCTAGGCCTTTTTGTTTTTCATTGCCCATTTGACTAGGGCAGAGCTTGCAACTATTAGGTCGATTCCGCTTTTTGTGATGCTGTATTCTACTTTGTAAGGTGGAATCTTTCCCTGCTTTGTCCTTTTGATGAGGTCACCTTTTTGTAGTGTACGCAACACCTCAGATAACGTTGATGGGGAAATGCCCTTTAGTGACTCTTGCAGCTGACCGTAGCGCATTTTTTTATGGTTTCGCAGCTCCCATAATACCTGAAAATTCCATTTTTTTGCGCAAAATCGTGATATTTTGTTTAGAAACGGACTAACGTAATTGATGCTGTTTGAAGACTGGTTCATGACTTGCCTGAATCAATGCTGACTTTAAACAAACTGGTAGAATACCAAAAATGGAATGACTAGTTAAAATATTTCTTATTTTATGCAGGTAATTACTTTTCTAACATCTCCAAAAATTCCGCAATCTCTTTTTGTGATACAAGCTCGTCTAGCTCTATTTTGAAATCATCTATGATTTTTTGATAATCATTTGGGTATACCTCTCTGAGAACCAATTTGAGATAGTCTGGATGCTCAAAACAATCAAAAATCTTACAATCATAATAATTTTCAAGCTTGGCAAGCACTTGGTGGTATTGCGGGCCTCCGCGTCTCATCAATACTACTTCAATTGACAAGACTAGCGCTGCTCTTGAATCATCATTCATAATTTAATGAAATTCGACATTGCATTAGATTTATTGTTTGTCTATTGTAAACATCTGGTATACTATTGTATGATCATCATATGAATTTGGTAAACTTTATGCGATTTTGCCAAATAAACGTTAATGGTGTGAAGTTAATACAGCTTCGATTTCTCGAAGTTGCTATTTTAAATAACTTTTTGTAAAACAAATGCTGAGCAGGTCTTGACAAAGAAAAGAATCACCTTTACATTAGACGAAGATCTAGACAAAAAAATCCGACAGCTCCAAGTTGATCTAATATCAAAGACAAACCATGGGTGGAGCTATTCCTCAGTGTTATCAGTAATAATTGAAGAAGGCCTCAAAATTCTGTCTGCCAAAAAAATAGTCAGAAAATAATCTATTCTAGCACACGAGTCATGTCTAGCTCGTCAATTTGAGCCTCTATTGTCTTGTGTAATGTATTTTTGTGCTCATCGCAGAACCAAAAGTAACCATCAATTGTCTCAAAACAGCCACAAATCCACTGGGTTTTCTTGTCACCTTCAACTGTTAGCTTGTTGTATTTTGGCTTCTCTGACATGAATACTAACCATTAATTTGGCATTAAAATGTAATTAAAAATTAAAAAAAGAGTTTATGGACAGCCTTCCATCTTTTGAATGAAGAATCCATTCTTTTGGATTGCGTCCTCTACTGGCTTTGGAGCACCCTGTGAGTGACAGAACTGACATTCTTCGGTTGTCACTTTGGCACTGCCTTCGCCGATGGTGTTTAGCCATTGCTTTGCATATTCGATTGCCTTGCCATGGTCTTTTTCTGATGTGATAACATCAAAATGCATGGTGTGGCCATCTTTTGCCTCTACGTATGTGTCGTAGACGTGTATTTCCATCATGTTCTTCCTAAGAAAAAAAGGGATATTTAATTCAAAGATGATAAAGTACCGTTGAAACACAAGGTAACAGTTGAAATTCCAAATTCCGATAATATTATTTTAGAATTAGATGACTCTATTGCGCCAAAAACCGTTTCTGTTTTTTTAAAACACCTACCATTTAGGCTAAAGGCAAATGTCTGGGGAAAAGAGATCTACACAGAGCCAGCACCATTTTCTGTACCAGAAGAGAATGCAAAGCCAATAGTGGAATTGTACGATGTTGCGTTTTGGCCACCAGGAAAGGCAATTTGCCTTTTTTATGGCCCAACACCTATTGGCAAAAAAGGCCAGATAACTCCATATTCACCAGTAAACGTCTTTGGCAAAATCCTTAACCCTGATATCAAAATATTAGAAAAAATCACTGATGCAAAAATTCACTTTCACATCTAGGCAGTCTTTATCTGTACTGGAATTATCTCTGATTCCAAGACAAACGCATTCATTTCATTTTCTGAATTTGAAAAAATAACCCACACTACTGGGTTTATCGTCATGAACTTTTTATCAGTAGAAGAAGGCATTGCCTCAGAATGAGGATGCGAATGAAAGATCCCAACCACGTCTAGGCCTTTTCTTTCCGCTTCTTGATATCCTGACAGTAATTCTTCATTTGATATCACAAAGTTTACTGGAGAATCCTCAGTGTTCTTTGTCAAAAGCACATCATTTACTGTGGTAATATCTGATTCTTCTTTGCCAAACAACAAGGCACACGATTCCGCGGGTGCACACTTTTTTGCATGCTCTATTAGAATTTGTTTTTGGGTCTGAGTTATAATTATGGTTTTTTGCAAAACTTAGCCTACGACTACTTTACCTTTCATCCAAGGATGAACAATGCACATGTACTCGTATGTTCCTGCCTCCTCAAATGTGTAAGAATATTCTGCACTAGCACCTACAATGCTGGAATCGAATTTAGAATTCATCTCAGTTGCAGTGTGAGCTGCAGTGTCTACGTTTTTCCAAGTTACTGTTCCACCTACTGTCACATGGGCAGTGCTTGGAACAAAGCATTCATCGCCACATTCTGTATTCGATGCAGTGCCTGCAGCCATATCTACTGTGACTAGTGCTGCCGGTGCTGGCGTCTCTGTCATTTCTTCAACTGGTGTTTCCTCTGGTTCTTCTGCAGGAATTTCCTCTACTGGCTCTTCAACTGTTTCCTCAGGGATTTCTTCCACTGGAGTTTCAACTGGTGCCTCTTCCATTACCTCTTCTTGTGGTATGGAGTTTGGATCAGTTGCAGTTGCGCCTTCCGCAAGTCTTTGGCCTGCCTCTGTTACATCAAATGTCGCAGTCATCCATGGGTGGACTATGCAGATGTAATCGTATTTGCCTGCTGCAAGCTTTGCAGTGTCTAGCGTGAATGTCTCGCCCGCATTAATTATTGAGGAATCAAATGTTGCACCACCATCTGAGCTGGTAACTGTATGCATGGTGGAGTCTTCGTTTGTCCAAACTATAGCATCACCCTTTGTTACCTGGATGGTATCTGGACCATAGTCTGGGTTTCCTTGGTTGGCAGAATCTTTGAGAATTGAAATTGGAACTTTTGGTACTGCTGGTGCCTCACCGCCGTACACAAATGACGCTACCATCCATGGGTGAACTATACACATGTACTCGTATGTTCCTGGCTGTATCTTGGATGTGTCTAGCAAGTATTTTTGGCCAGCATTTAGGAGGCCTGAATCAAATGTTGCTCCGGCGTCAGCTGAGCTGGTAACTGTGTGTGAGACTTCATCATCATTTGTCCACTCTATGTTGTTTCCTGCAGGAACCTGGGCCACATCTGGCTCATAATCAGGTGCTCCCTGCACTGCAGATCCTTTGAGAATTGAGATGCTAGTTGCTGGTGCAGTAGGTGCGGCGACTTTTTCTTCCTCTACTTCCTCTGGTGGCGGAACCAAGTATTGCGATGGTCCATACAATCCAAATCCCACATAGGCCGCAATTGCAGCACCAGTAGCAATTACAAATATCAATCCAATAGGCTTGGCATATTGCGGCATCTTCATTGCAACATATGCCATTACAATTGCAGGAATTGCAACAATTAGCATTACGCCTGCAAATGTTGGGATGCTTGTGACTGTGTTAAACGTGAGGGCTGCAACGCCAAATGATAACGAAATTCCCAAAATCACCAAAGTCGTAGCCTTCGCCCTGTTGCTAGTCGAAATACCGCCATCCAAAATTCCAGTAGCCAAAAATATCAAACCAATCATCATAGTAAGACCTGTGAGTGCATGCATGCCATCGATGAATGTGTGTGCAATTCCTGCATAAGAAACGGTAACACCTGCTAGTCCAATAGCAGTAAGACCCATTCCTGGCATCATCAGGTCCCAATTACTCATTTGTGCTTGATGCCTAGGGTGAGGTACTTATTCCTTTTGTAGTGGAACTCGTCGAAGAAATTAAATGCCTAGCTGGGCGTTTTTGAGTGAGTTTGGCAGCAAAAGAACTACTCGAAGTATCAAAGCCAAGAATTGTGGTTTTACTAGTAATTACGGCAGTGACATCAATGTATGCTGCATCAAAGCTTATTGGACCAGAACTTGATCTAATTGGACTATTACATATCATAGTTGCAGGTGCTTTGGCATCTGCAGGATCTAGTGCACTGAACCATTACTATGATCGAGATATTGATCCGCTAATGAAGCGAACCAGTACAAGACCAATTCCATCTGGGAAAATTAAGGCCTCATCGGTTTTGGTGTATGGCCTAGCGGTAAGTGCGGCATCTGTAGTGTATGCATATTTTACATTAAACTGGATTTCTACGTTTTTTATCGGCCTTGGCATATTTTTCTATGTCATAATCTATACTGCATGGCTTAAGCGAAGAAACTCGTCTAATATTGTAATTGGCGGATTTGCAGGAAGTGCGGCATCAATGGCTGGCTGGACTGCAGCAACTGGATTTGTTCCACCATTTGGAATCGACCTGCTTGGCTTTTTGGTAGGATTCTTAGTCTTTGTGTGGACGCCTTCTCATTTTTGGTGCCTTGCAATGAAAATACGAGATGACTATGCAGAGGCGCGAGTCCCAATGCTACCGGTATTAATTGGAATGCACAAGACTTCCAAGTATATTCTGGCCAACACTGCAATACTATTGCCATATTCATTGGCGTTGTATGCATTTGGCCTAGGTCTAGTCTATGTAGCAATTGCCGCTGTCAGTGGAGGCCTAATGCTTGCATATCACTATAAACTGACAAAAAACCCAACATCGGACTTTGCGTGGAAAGCATACAAGGTCACGGCACCATATCTAACAATAATTTTCGTGGCAGTAGCACTGGATGCTGCGTTTCACTTTAGATTTTAGGAATCTTCAACGCCGGGAAAAGAAGCTTCATAGTCCTTTTCCATCATTTCCTTGTTTTGCTCATCGTATTCGTCTTCTTCCTGTTCTTGGATGGCAACTTCGATTCGTCGTGTGTCTTTTGTAAGCCATGACACTTTGATTAGCCCCATGATTTCCAAGTCTAGCAAAACTTTGTTGAACTTGTCTTCTGCAAGTGTGGTGCCAGCTTTGGTTAGTGCCTTGACTAGATCAGTATCGGTAATTGATGTAACGTCTCTGATTTTCTCGTACACAATGTTTCGAATTGGAAAGTCTACCATGTCTTTTATCCGTAAAACGCCTTGTCTATTGATTTTGGCACAACATTAGAAATAGTTTCCCTTATTGCCAAATACCACTGGTCGACTTCCTTTGTAATTGACGGTCGTATCTTCTTGAGAGCTGCAGCAAAGTCTACGCTGTCGATTTTTGGTGAGCCGTTTTGCATTGCATGCACTCCAGTCTCTCTGCATAATGCAGATAGGTCTGCGCCAGTATAATTCTGAGTTGATACGGAGATTTCTTCTAAATTGACATTTTCTGATAGTGGCATTTTTGCAGTCAGAATCTTGATTATTTCCAGTCTTCCTTTTTCGTCTGGTTGCTGTACGTACAGGACTGGCTCCAATCTTCCAGGCCTCAAAAGTGAGCTATCCAAAAGATCAGGCCTGTTAGTGATTCCAATTACTATTACTCTAGATGGCCCACTTTCCTCCATCTCTGTGAGTAATTGGCTGAGTATTGTTTGGCCAATTCCTACTTCTTCGCCTGACTTTATTCTTGCAAGAGAGTCCATTTCGTCAAATATCACAATACATGGTGCAGAAGTCTTTGCCTTTCTGAAGATCTCTCTGATTGCCTTTTCTGATTCGCCAACCCATTTGGATAGGATCTCTGGTCCTCTAACTAGGATCATATTGCTGCCACTCTCTGTTGCAACTGCGCGTGCCAAAAGTGTCTTGCCACATCCAGGTGGGCCATACAGCAAAATTCCGCGCGGAGGTTTGATTCCCATGTTGTAAAATTTTTGTGGTTCCTTTAGTGCAACTATGATGTTGTCTTGGAGCGTCTTTTTGACTTCTTCTAGGCCGCCAACGTCGCGCCAAAAGACCTTTGGTCGCTCTACGTAGAATTCCCTCATTGCAGTGGGCACCACCTCGTGCATTGCGTCGTAAAAGTCTGCAAGTCCAATTTCCATTGACTGTAATATTTCAGCAGAGACCTTTTCTGTTTCAAGATCAATTTCTGGCAAGTATCGTCTGATTGCCTTTAGTGCAGCCTCTCTACACAACGACTTGATATCCGCACCTGTGTATCCATGCAATTCTGCAGCTAATCTTCTTAGCTCGACGTCATCAGCAATTGGCATACCTCGTGTGTGAATCTGCAAAATCTCCAGTCTGCCATCCACATTTGGAACAGAAACTTCGATTTCTCTATCAAATCTTCCAGGTCTTCGCAGTGCTGGGTCTACGCTGTCCGGCCTGTTTGTTGCTCCTAGAACAATTACATTTCCCCTATCGGTTAGACCATCCATTAGGGCTAGTAGCTGCGCAACTACTCTTTTTTCAACATCCCCGTATGCTTCCTCTCTTTTTGGGGCAATTGCATCAATTTCATCAATGAATATTATACTTGGTGAGTTGTCCTTTGCCTCTTTGAAAATGTCCCTAAGCTTTGCTTCTGTTTCTCCGTAATACTTGTTCATAATTTCTGGACCATTAATTGAAAACATGTTTGCCTCAGATTCTGATGCCAAGACCTTTGCGATTAGTGTCTTGCCACATCCAGGTGGGCCGTACAAAAGTATTCCACTATGTGGCTCAATTCCGAGTCTGTCAAAGATTTCTGGGTGTCGTAGTGGCAACTCTGCAATCTCTCGCATTATTTTGATTTCATTTTTTAGGCCGCCCACTTCATCATACGTTACTCTGACGCGCTTGTCAATTGCCTTATCTGCAGATATTACAAAGTCTGTAGTCTTGTCTATTGTTACGATTCCCTTTGGCGCTGCCTTACTAATTTTAAAGTCCATTGGGTTGCCCAAAATCATCACAGAGATTTCATCTCCCTGATAAAATGGCAAGCCCTTGAGCCTGTTTTTTACAAAGTCAGTAAATTCCTTGTCAACAGTCACAACGTCAGAGACTGGTGTTAGCACAATTGATTTTGCTGGCTTTGCTGATGCCTTTTTGATTTTCACAATATCGTTTAGTGCGCTGCCAATGTTTTTTCTTGTCTGGCCGTCAACTCGTACTACATCTGGGAATTTGTCGTCTTCATCTGTGGGCCATGCAACCGCACAACTTGTCTTTTTACCGGTAATTTCTATAATATCGCCTGGGTTTACTTTGAGAAAGTCCATTGCGTCTGGACCGATTCGTGCCCTTTTTTTGCCAACATCTCTCTGCTTTGCCTCGCCTACTCGCATTTGCAGAGGTTCGTCTTTTTTAGCCACTGTATCACTTCACATCTACTGACTTGCGGCTCATGTTGAGGACCTCAAATTCGCTTACTCCAGCAACTGAGCGGACTGTGTTTTCTAACAGATCCATTTGTCCTTCCTTGTCATCCAAATCAAACTCTGCCTTTAGAAAGAATAGGCCAAAAGCAAGAGGCTCTTTGGTGTATTTTCCCATAGTAATGCCACCTGAAAGCTTACCTTGAATGTTTGTTGCCAGATCGTCCAGATTAACTTCAGTTCCTTCTGGGAGGATCTTAGTTATCAAAAGTAGTCTAGCCATGTTTTATGGTCCTGAAAACTTGCAAGATGTGCATGTGTATGTTCGTGCCGCTTCTCTGCAACTTTGACATCTCCATACCAAAACTGCGCCACACTCTGGGCACATAAACTTGACACACTTGTCGTTTGGCATGATGTGTTTGTTGCAACAACTGCATATTGGAAGGGTCAGTGATGTTGACATGTTGCTGTCTTTTTTAGCAGTCCATTTATAGCTTACCTATATCTTTTGCAGCTAGCTGAGCAGCTTACGTATTTCTCCACCAAAAACACTCTGCGCAATTTTTAGCGAACCCTTGAGGCCAAGCATTTTAACAATTGCGGATGTGTGAAAATCAAAATCTTCACTATTGGAAATATCGGAGATCATCTCCGGTGTAATGGCGTCAAAGATTTTGTCAATGGTGGAATTGTCCAGTCGCTCCAGCATTTTACGTGCAAAGAGCTGTTTTTCAAATTCTTTGCCGAACTTTTGCATCCATTGCTTTTGGTATGATTTCAGTTCGTCTGAGTTTTTTGTCTCTAGATAATTTGAGATTGCTTTTCCTGCCAGAATTCCGCCCACACCACAAGAATAAATTCCGCCAGCAGTGGTTGGTTTGGACTGGCCAGCAGCATCCCCAACAATTACCGTATTTTGTAAAACAAAATCATCAATTGGCCCATTTACCCAGATTGGCGCAAAGACCTTGCGAATAATAGAATGCTTGCCCTTTTGCTCAAGGAATTTTTCTATTGCAGAAATTGCATTGATGCCTTTGCCTGCAACGCCTACCTTCCCAATTCCATCTGATGCGGGAATCACCCAAGAAAAAAACCCAGGATATTTCTGAGAATCAAAATTCACTTCGACTAGCCCCTTTTGAATCCAATCTGCATAGATTTCGTATTGCGCCGACTGGAGTGTACCGGTTCTGTCCTTTTGCACTATGGAAGAGACACCTCTTGCGTCAACTAGGATTTTACAATCAAACACTCCAGCAGAAGTCACTGCCTGATTTGGCTTGATTTCTTTTAGCGATGTTTTTACTTTTATTTCTGCTCCATTTTTTTGAGCCTGATGCGCAATTTGCTTGTCTAATTCTCTGCGATTAATCACAATAACGTTTTGCTTTTTTGCATCAACATCAAGTATAGTTCCGCCAGGCGAAGACAGGCGAGCCTTTTGTATTTGCGAGTCCAGTGTTTTAGTGGATGGAATTATTCCTAGGCCCTCTAGTCCGGACGCAGACACTAGTCCACCGCAATGTTCAGGCGTTCCGACCTCAAAGTCTTCTTCTATTACTAGTACAGAATGGCCTGCCTTGGCTATCTCTCTTGCACAAAAAAGTCCCGCAACACTTCCACCTGCCACTATAACATCAAAAGACAATTCGTTGTTTTTTGTCTGACTGGACTTTAATTCATTTCGGAGTAATGTACAAAGTTTTTCAATGCGGTGTATCAGTGAATAGTCATGGGTTCAATAAAGCAGGTAATCATTGTACGAGCAGACCTTGGCATGGGCAAAGGCAAGATTGCGGCCCAAGTAGGACACGCATGTGTTTTGGGTGCAGAAAATGTCCGCAAGTCTCATCCCGAATGGTTTTCCAAGTGGTGGGGAGGCCAAGAAAAAATCGTACTCAAGGTAAATTCAGAATCCGAACTAGAATCAATAAAACAAGATGCAATAGAGATGGGCCTGCCATGGGCCGAAGTAACAGATGCAGGCCACACACAAATTGCGCCTGGCACATTTACATGTCTCTCAATTGGCCCTGCACCAGAAGAGCAAATTGACAAAATAACAAGCGAGCTAAAACTGCTCTGATCCCAGAATAGATATAATGCGGTAACAAAAAGCAGCACTTGATGAAGACAAAGACTAAGGGACTAATTGTCGCAGGATTTTTTGCAGTAATTCTACTCACATCAACTTTGGCCTTGGCGCTAAACTCTAGCCCAAACATGCAAAACCCACTAACAAAGACAACCGTTACTGGCACGCCAGCAGACAACTTTCCGGATCTGGAGCGACCCAAGTTTTGTGGTACCAGTGAACCAAAATCTACACAATATGTGACTGAATTTAGAATTCCAACTGATTGTACTCAGCCACTAGCAATTACAGTAGATGATTCTGGCATGGTGTATTTTGTGCAAACAAACACAGGCAAAATTGCCAAGTTTGATCCCACCACAGAATACTTTGTTGAATACCCAAATCCTGAATGGCCTGAAGGGGCGCGCTCTATGATGTGGGGAATTGATTATTCTTATGACGGAAACATATGGTACACTGAAGATTCGTTTAACTCGTTATGGAAGTTTTCTACACTGGATGAAAAATATGAGCGGGTTGGATTCCCAACACAAGAAGACTCGCTACCGCAGCACCTGAAGGTTTTAGGAAATCAGGTGATTGTAAATGATTTCTATGAGGGAAAGATCAGCCTGCTTGACACCACACAAACAACAGAGGACAAGACCTACACCAACATTCCAACCCCACTTCCCGGCTCTTTTGTTGGGGGCTTTGATGTAGATGCAAATGGAAACATTTGGTACACAAACTGGATGCTCAGGCAAGGCGGTGCACTGATAAAATTTGACAATACAAAATTCAATGAATTTGTGACACTAAATCCAGGACAAAACGTAACTGTCTTGGATTTCTCTGAGGTGTTCAATTTATCGCCATCAATTGGTGCGCCAAACGGGCTGAGCGTTGATAAAAACGGCAATGTTTGGCTTGCAGACACGGCCAGCAGCTCATTTTACAAGTTTACTGAATCCGATGAATCATTTACAGAATATGTCACACCAGATTCCTCAGAATCCACATATGGAAACGTAACTGGCGTGATCAAAATCCCAGTGTCGCAGCCATATTGGACGCAAATAGAAGGCGACAAGCTGTTCTTTAACGAGCAGGCAGCAAACGCACTGGCAGTATTTGATATAGAAAACGAATCACTTGTAGAATATCACATTCCTGAAAAAAACCCCAACTGGGCTGATTGTGGCGACAAGCCAGACTGTGGAATTGCCCAAACCTTTGGGTTCAAAGCAACTGGTGATAAAATCTGGTTCACCGAATGGGTTGGCAACAAAATTGGCAAAGTAGACCTATCCAAACCACTGTCCACTAGTATCTCTGTGTCAGCCAAAGAACTAACGATTCCACGAGGACAAACAGCACAAGCAGAGCTTGTAATCAACACAAATCAAAACACCGAACTCCTATCAAAGGTGACATCGGAATTTTCTGATATCACAGTACAAATCCCAACCAAACAAATTTCCCAATCGCAATCAATTCCAGTTTCTATAATAACAAGCGAATCTGCATTGCCTGGACAGTACAAGGTCTTGCTCTCTGCAAGAAGTGCTGACATTACAGTTTCTGAATTTGTCACCATAGTAATACAGTGATTCCAAAAATAGATGCCGACATTGGAATTTTATCCTACACTACAGAGTTTGCCGGATGTGGCGGCAAAATACGAGCAAGGATGGAGGACTTTGTAGTCTCTGAAGTATTACACCAAAAAACACTGGATTCTATATCAAACCAAGACGGCTATGCAGTGTACAAACTGACAAAATCCGGAATTGACACAAACCACGCACTGGACTTGGTCTTCAAAAAGACCGGCGCACGGCTAAAGGCACTAGGCCTCAAAGATGCACATGCAAATACTCTACAATACGTTTGTTCGATGGCGCAAAACAAGTCTATTGTAAAATATTCTGATGGCAAAATCTTGCTTGAGCAAATTGGGTTTGCAAAAAAACCGCTTTCTGCAAAAGACATGATTGGAAATCACTTTGTCATAAGAGTGGATGGTGCAAATGATACGATAACAAAATTTTCAGAATGGGACAAGGTTCTCAACTTTTATGGATATCAAAGGTTTGGTTCCAAAAGACCTGTAACGCATCTGATTGGCAAAGCAATAATTCAAAAAAGATTCGATGATGCAGTGTCCTTGCTTTTGTCATTTACTTCAGAGCATGACTCAGAACAAAACACCAAACTACGAAAAGAAATGTCAGATCCTTCAAACTATCCAAAGATGCTCAGTGTAATTCCACCACAGATGGACCTTGAGAGAACAGTACTAGCTGAAATGATATCACATGGAAATGCGCAAAAAGCAATACACAAACTCCCAATCGGAATTCGCCGGTTATACGTGGAATCATACCAGTCGTTTTTGTTTAATCTGACACTAAGTCATGCATACCAGTATGGAGAGGACTTGTTTAGGCCAACGCAAGGAGACGTCTGCTTTGATAAAAATGCCAAGCTTGGAAAATACCAAATGGATGACTCACAGAAGCTAGCAATTCCATTGGTTGGATTTTCATATTTTAAAAAGACGAGATTCGATTACCACATTTCCAAGATCTTAGAGCAACAGCAGATCAAGCCATCTGACTTTTACATAAAAGAAGCCCAGGAAATGTCAAATGAGGGTGGATTTCGAAGTGCTGCTATTTTGTGCAATGATTATTCAATCAGCTCAAATGTGGCAAGTTTTTCACTGCAGCGCGGATCGTTTGCCACCATACTAATGCGTGAGATAATCAAACCCACAAGCCCACTTGAGGCTGGCTTTTAAACAATTTAGCTTTAGCGTTAATTGATTTTAATAATAATTTAATACTCTAAATTTGAGGCAAGAATCAACATGAAATATTCCGAGATCCCAAGTGCGAACACTCAGGTCTCTATAATCATTCCAACCTATAATGAATCACAAAACATACTCAAAATTCTAAAATCAATCCAAGACAATTTGCCAAAAAACACCAAGACACAAACCATTGTAGTTGATGACAATTCGCCTGATGGCACAGGCAAGCTAGTCGAAGACTATATGCAAAGCATCAAAGAACTTGCAAACCACACCATCGAGGTAATCCACAGAAAGACAAAGGATGGTTTGTCCTCTGCCATACTAAAGGGAATCCAGCTTGCAACCGGCAATACGATAGTGGTGATGGACAGCGACCTCTCACATCCTGCCAGCCTTTTGCCAAAAATGATCGATGCGCTAAAACACCCAAAGTGCGATATTGTCGTTGCATCTCGTTATGTTAATGGTGGCGCAATTGTTGGCTGGACAAGAAAGCGCAAGTTTCTGTCCAAGCTTGCAACTCTGATTGCCAAGCGAGGCCTAGGAGTCCAAGTAAAAGATCCAATGTCTGGATTTTTTGCATTCAAAAAGCCAGTGATTCAAGGCCTGAGCTTTGATGCAATTGGCTACAAGATGCTCCTTGAAATTCTAGTCAAGGCAAAAAATGCCAAAGTGCTGGAGATTCCATACACTTTCACAAATAGGGAATTTGGCAAAAGTAAGCTTGATTCCAAAACAGTATTTGATTATCTCAAGGCAGTCTGGAAGTTATACCGATACGGCAAAGAGGCAGCAAAAGAAGAAAAACGTGCCTCTGTCAGCTTTGTATCAAAGGCAGGAAGATTCTATTCAATTGGGGCAATAGGCCTTGCAGTCAACTATCTGGTTTCGTCTCTGTTTACAGACGTGGTATCAAATATGTGGTATTTGCATGCCACAATAATTGGTATTGCCGTGTCAATGTCTGGCAACTTTTTCCTCAACAAAATATGGACATTTGAGGATCGCAACTTTGAGACAAAGCACACAACAATCCAATATGCCAAATTCATTGGGCTAAGCTCCCTTGGCGCCTTGGCGCAATTGGCAATGGTATACGTACTAGTTGATCACAACAAAATGGACTATCCAATCGCATTAGTATTGGCAGTGGCAACAAGTGCTTTGAGTAATTTTGTTCTAAACAAAAAACTCACATTCAAAGAAAAAGTCTGGTCCTAATACTTTCAGAAAGCTAAAATACCTAAGCCAAGTTACGCCAAATCGATGATGGATCCAATCTTCATCGTAGCTATCGTATTTTTGGTACTAGGCGGAGCCTTTGGCGGCTATGTCGTGTACCACAAAGAAACAGTCATTCGACCACTGGAAATTGAAGAACACGAGACTGTGGAAGAAATGACCTGTGATGAGCTAAAACTAAAGCATGAAACAGGACAGTACTGGTCATTTACGAACTGGAAGGTAGCAAACACAAAACTGTGTTCATGTCCAAACGCACCACCACAATGCACTGGCGGCGGCGGACACTAGTTGATGAGATTTCCTAATTTAGAACAAAATGTTTGATTATACCGTATCTAAGGCACCGGAATTTCCACAAGACTTTGACTGGCTAAACACCGATTCTGGGTTTTCTATGGCAGAACTTAGGGGGCATGTGGTGGTCTTGGACTTTTGGACGTATTGCTGCATTAACTGCATGCACACACTTCCAACGCTTGCCCGCCTTGAGGCCAAATATCATGACAAGCCAGTCGTGTTTGTGGGGGTGCACTCTGGCAAGTTTTTCTCAGAACAAGAGACAAAAAATGTCCGCTCTGCTGTTTTGCGATATGAAATAGAACATCCTGTAATAGTGGATAAAAAAATGCAGATCTGGCAAGGATTTGGGGTAAATGCATGGCCTACCATCATAATATTGGACCCAAACGGAAATGTGGTGTATCATCAGGCAGGTGAGGGCCAATATGATGCAATTAGCGATACAATTGATGTGTTGTTGCAAAAACATGCACAAAAAGGAACACTTGCAATAGAACCACTAAAAATACAAAAACAAAAAACTGTAAAGCCTCAAACGCTGTCGTTTCCAGGCAAAATCTCAATATCTGAATCAGGCAAAATTGCAATTAGTGATTCAAATCATAATAGAATAGTGATAACCGACGTTGCTGGAAATATTTTGCACGTAATAGGAAGTGGCAAAATCGGTCTTGAAGATGGCGATTTTGCCGCGGCGAAATTTTTCAGGCCGCAAGGAGTTGCATGGAATAAAGATGACTTGTATGTAGCAGACACTGAAAATCATGCATTGCGCAAAATTGACTTTGCACAAAACAAGGTAATCACAATTGCGGGAACTGGAAGACAAGGTCCATGGAGATCATTTGGCGGCAAAGAACCCAACACATCAATCAGCTCGCCTTGGGATGTTGCATGCAAAGATGATACTGTGTATGTGGCAATGGCAGGAAATCACCAAATTTGGACGTACGAGATAAAGACGGAAATGATTTTACCATTTGCAGGGACTGGCCAAGAAAACATTATTGATGGGCCTGTGCAAGCAGCACAGCTTGCACAGCCAAGCGGCCTGTTTCTTTATGATGATGTATTGTATTTTGCAGACAGTGAAGTCTCGGCAATTCGCAAAATTGACCTTGAGAAAAATACTCTCACGTCAATTGTGGGCCACGGATTATTCGAGTTTGGCCACGAAGACGGCAACACAGACAATGCACTATTTCAGCATCCCCTGGGCTTGTGCGCAACTAAAGACACGATATTTGTAGCAGACACGTACAATTCAGCAATACGGGTAATTGATCTCAAATCAAGCCAAGTTTACACCCTGATTGGCAAAACCAACAAGGAGGCTATCTGCCTTCCAGAAAACACACAATGCGATATTCTGTCGCTCTATGAGCCAAGCGACGTTGAATTATACAACAGCAGGCTCTACATTGCGGACACTAACAATCATCTGATCAGAGTATTTGACTTGAAGACAAACTTGCTGTCTACACTGGAGATAAAATGACGCAAATAGCATATGTTTTGATTAGCTGTGCCATGGGCCAAGAGCAAAGCGTTCTGGAGAAGATAAAATCGATCTCGCAGATCAAAAGCTCCACCATAACATATGGCGAATACGACATTGTTATCAAAATAGAAGCAACATCATCACAGGAAATGGCAAGTGTTTCATCGCAAATAAGGCAAATTCAAAACATTAGAAGCACAATAACTCTACATGTTACCTAGCTCGCACTAGGGCAAAAACTCCAGCTCCGCATATTATGACACCAGAAACAATGATTCCGATTCCGTAATAGATCCAGTCCTTGTTATAATACATAAACGAGGTTTCTGGACCGACCATCCCCCTTCCCTGAAACTGGAAAATCGCGCCAAAAATCATCATTATGGCGCCAATTGCAATTATTGTAACTGTTTTTCTCATAAAGTCTGAATGCGTATTGTACCTGTTAAATGCTGCGCAAAGAAACAGAAATTGATTTTAATAATATTTGTTTATTACAAAAGTCATGAAAACAATAGTAATATTGTTGTCAGCTATCTTGGCAATAAGCTTGCTTTTTGCAAGTGTTGAGGCAGTCAAATCAAGTGGAACAAAAAACCAGCAATTTGGCAAGGGCTCGCAAATCCAAGTCTGTGGAACCCATTTTTGCGCATCTGATCCACTGACAAGCAAAATGGTAGATCCGGCAAAAAACATTGCAACCCAGGATGACCTAAACGCATTGCTCAAACGAATGGACAAAATCCACAAGCAGCACCAACAACAGCTATCTGAAAAATGGCAACAAATGACAAATGCCGAGAAAATCCAGTTCATACAAAAAATGAATCAGATGATGTCTAAAATGGAATCAGTTGACATGGCATCCCACATGGAAATGATGCTTGATGACAGACATGATCCGGCACATGCAAAAATGAAGCAAAAGGTGCACAATTCTGACAAGCCTGGCAGCGACTCAGGCAACTAATCTTCTTTTTTCTAAGATTAAAGAAATTGATAACTAGACCAAATGATTTTCCTTCATTTTCTTTAATCCGGCTTTGCCGACCCACAAAAATGTATAATTGGAGCGCAGATGCGTATGGTGAGCGACGCTTTTCATTTGTTAATCTGATTCTTTTTGGCTCGGCAGCCTCGCTTGCAATTTTGCTATTCTTGGTGTTTGCACCACAAATTCACGAGTTCACAGAAAACACCCCATATGTAATAGAGTTGGCATATTTTCCGACAGTCTTTGTTGGATTTTTGTTTGGTCTCAAACTGACAGAGCGCGCAATAAATCCAGCGGAGACTCGAAGCCCAGTAAAACGAGGAATCATCAAGGTGTTGCTGTTTTTCTTTATTATCGGAGGCTTGTTCAGCTCGGTAAGCTTTGCACTAAATGGCGGAATTCATTTGCCGGAAAAGTCAGCCCTTGAGCTCGGTCTTGGAGACTGGATCACCCAGTTTAGCTCAAACAATGGCGGCCTGACATTTCTGATTGTAACTAGCATATCACTGATGGCAGTTGCCACAAGACGAATAATCGGATTGCAAGGAATGGTAAACAGCATTGCCACGTTTGTTGGAACGTTCATCTTTTTCTCAATGGTTGCACTAAGTCTGTCCCATACGGAGCCGTCTGCATCCCAAGTATACCTGTATACGTTTTACCATGCAGGAATAATTGGCGGGGCTATATACAAAATGAACAAGCTTACATCGAATATGAATATGTGGGAAGACTTTGCAAATGGCTACAAGTAATTATGGGTTTGATACATCCATGGATTCATCTAGGTTGACTGCTAGATTCTTTCCCTGAGTGGATTCGCCTGATTCAAGCTTTTGCTTCATATCTTCTAGGAACTTTTGGTACTCGAATTGTTTTTCTTTGCTGACCCTATCAGAGTACAATACATCATCGCCTATTGCAAGGTACAAAAGACCAATTATTACTAGCGAGGCTGCAACCAGTATCATGGAATAGCCTACTGTTCTGTAATTGTGGGGATTTTTCTCCTTGCTTTCCATGTTTGTTCCTGACCCGCTCCCTTTAAATTAGTTTTTTGTTCAATTGGTACTATACCAATGCGCATCGAATTGAACATACAGATCTTTAATGTCTAGTAGTACTAAACCATAAGTCCTGAAGGTTTTGCGGCGCCTCTTCGGAGGTTCTTGTCCCGCACTCCCTTCAGCATTTTTTCGCAAAGCAGAAAAACCATTTGTGTCAAACCATGTTATGGCAATTCAGATCCTAAGCTACGAGTTTTTGGGCCCGATCAAGCTTTCCGAGTGGGGCCCACCAATGGCCGAAGTACTGTATTTGGTATTATCAAAAAGCAAGGAAACATTTCAAATAATTTATGCAGGAGAATCAGGCAAAACTGATGATAATGGATTTTTTACAAAAAATGAAAACTTCAAGTGCTGGATTTCAAATGCCGGCAGCGAACATAATCTACACTTGTGCATTTATCCAATGTGGGATTCAACACCAGAACAACGAAAAAGAATTCTGCACAAAATTATAGAAAAATACAACCCAGCATGCAATGATAATAACACAAATACTCTGCAGTGATGTTATAGTATAATGAACTGTCCTTGTTGTGGTGGAATAATGGAAAAAGCACAAGACTTGGAAACTAGCGTTCTTATGAAGTGCAAAGAATGTGGATTATCCGATACTGTTCTAAAGTGACTTTGTCTTGTTTTTGAGCTCAAAGATTTCCAGAGTTAGCAGGTCTAGTGCCTTTTTTAGGTGCCCAAACTCGTTTATTGAATGAATCTGGCCCTCAACAAGCCTGCGCAAAACCTTGATTGTGTCCTTTTGAAATTCGTCGTGGGCAATTATTTCCAGCGCATTTAGCTTTGATAGCATTGCGTCTAGTTCTTTTTTTATTTCGTCAGCAGACTGGTGGTTGCCCATTGTCTGTGATTTTTGTAATTGTTATATGAATCACATGAGGTCTTCGTCTAGCTGCTCAATTGATTCTACGAACTGCATGCAACCACATCCGGGAATTGCACACTTTCCAAGCTTGAGAAATGAATTATTTTTTGATTCTTCGTGGATTTGTCTTACGTGATGGCATCGCTTGCAGTTCATAAAAATTTGGTTTATGTGGTTTAATTTAAGGAGTAAGAACCGCACGTGCCTCTATTCTGGAGTATTTCAGATCCTCAAGCACTTGGTTTGCCTGCTCTAATGGAAAAGTCTTGTAGATTATTCTCATGTCGTTTTGCTCTGCTAGTCTTACCACATCTGCCATATCGGAGCGAGAGCCAATTAACGTGCCACGAAGTGTTTTTTCGCCAAAGACATCAAAGCTTGGAATGTTTGTTAGTACTCCCAATACTATGGTGCCACCCTTTTTGACTGAATTAATTGCTGTCTCCACTACATTTTCAGATGGTGCAAACACTATTGCGGAATCTAACAGCCCTTCTTCCTTTTTTAATTTTGATAAAAATTCTATCTGGTTGGTATATTGTATGACATTGTCTGCTCCTACTCTTTCTGCAACATCCAAGTGTGCCTTGTTTCTTGCAACACCTACTACTCGCATTCCTTGTAGCTTGGCAAACTCTACTGTTAGGTGTCCTACTCCCCCTACACCAAAGATTCCGACTGTTTTTGTCTTTGCAGGCTCGGATGCCTTGACTGCCTTGTATGCGGTGATTCCTGCGCAAAACAATGGTGCAGCATATTCAGATTTCATTGAATCGGGAATTGGCGTTGCAAAGTCTTCTGATACAGTAATGTATTCTGCATATCCTCCAAGCAGTGACTCGCCAGTGATTTCTGCCTGATCACAGAGGTGTTCTTTGCCAATTTTGCAGTAATCACAACTCATGCAAGAGCCCAAAAGTGGTGAAATGCCAATTCTTTGGCCCACCTTGAGCTTTTTTGCACTGGGGCCTGCCTCTATTATGGTACCGACAATTTCATGGCCTGGAATGGTTGGCAGCGCAGGCGGAATTCCATATTTTTGCCAATCCCCCTCTATTCCGTGCAGCTGGGAGCGGCAAACGCCACATCCTTCTATTTTTATTAGCAATTCATTTGATTTTTTGATTTTATGAGCTTCTATGTCTTTGAGGTGTAGTGGTCTGCCTTCTATGGGACCTAATCGCTCAAGCACCATTGCTCGCATAATTTTGGATAAATGAGCAACGCTATTTCTTGTTTTAGATAAAAAATTAAACTCTGGACCGTATCACATAATACATTGTCTGATGTTACACCAGAAGATCGCAGAAGAGTCGAGCTGCTAGAAATAATATCAAAAAAGGGACTCAGAACACTTAGTCTAGAAAACCTCAAAGAACTCATCCCATTAATTGAGAAAAAAGACTATTCACACGATAAAAAGGCGCAAAAATCCAAAATGAAATTGCTGGCACAAATCAACGCACGCGTCTATGACATAGAAGAAAAGACCTGGTTTAGATGAGTTTTTCATATTTTAATATTATTATGTACTTGTGTGTGATATGTTCAGAATAATCTTTCTCGCATCGATTGTTTTTGTAATTTCTCTAAGTGCTATGGGGTATGTGTATGGGCTTACTACTTTTTTGAGACCTGATGGATTGGGTGCGGGTAATGATTGGGGTTCTGGCACATTTGATGACATAAATGAAATCGGCCGTGCTGATGCTGATTTTGTTACATCGGATCCAGTGAAGCAAAACCAAAAATCATTTGTTATCTATTCTCTTACCAACGAAGTGGATCCAATTGTTGACATTGATCATGTCATACGCTATACATTCAGAGAAGATCCGGCTCCTGTCAATAACCAATCACCGCGTCTTGAAGTCACATTGCAACAAGGAGGAACAGATCTGATTACTTGGACAGAGCCAGGACCGCTTCCAACCACTTTCACATTGGCAACTCGTGAAATCCCAACATCAGTAGTGGGGAAAATCAGTAACTACGGTGACTTGAGGCTTAAATTTGAGGCCATTTGCGACGCACCAGCTTTTTGCGATAATTCCAACCCTGAAGCAACAGTATCTGTTTCTTGGGCAGAACTCCAATACGAAACATACACAACACCACGCTCCCATCCGGCCCCACAAATCATAGGAATTGGTTTTTACAAAATAGAACCATCACAAAATCAAATGATGTCAAATATTGTCAAACTTTCAAACTATAGCAAACAAAGCGATATCTCAGACGTCAAAAACTATGCAAAGTACAACAAGTCTGGCAAATTCTATGAGATAAATCAGGCAATTTCTACATTTGAGAGCAAAATCAACGAACTCATTCAAGTACAGATAAAGCTTGATGGTGTTTTTGCAAGCACAAGAATTGAACACCTGTCATTGATTTCTACCAACGCAAAATCTGATCTCAAATCGGCTAACTTTGAAATAATTGCGGACAAGGGCAAAAAACCAAACATAATTGATCCAAACAAATTCATCAAGGATGCAAAATTCGAATACTCCTTAGAGGATGGAAGTCTCTGGGTAAACCTTGATCTGATATTCAAAAAACCACTAAAAAAATCACACATAACACTGCAGGCATGGGATGAACAAAGACTCCCAGTTTATGCCGAAATTGTTAACGCATGGAAAATTTCTGACCCATCAAACATCGCCCCCGCACCAGAAATAAAAGACCGGGCCGTAGTTATCATAACACAAAAGGCACCATCTGACTGCGCAATCACTAATTCTTGTTATGCTCCATCGGAAATAACTATTCGCAAAGGGGGTTCGATTATTTGGAAAAACGAGGATACTGTTATTCATACAATAGTGAGCGGAACTCCGCAATCAGGTCCTGATGGACAATTCAACTTTGCAATCACACCAGGAAATTCACACGAAAAACCATTTCTTTTTGAAGGCAAATACCAGTATTATTGCTCGCTTCACCCATGGTATTCTGGTTTGGTGACTGTAACTGAAAAATCCCAAGATGCTCAAATCCAACAATATGTTGATTTTAAGGTGGCACTGCCAAGCGGTGCAGAAATCCAAAACGAAAAAACCATTCTACTAAAGGACAGAAACACAAGTGTTGCTCTGTCTGGCCATCTACCAAACATAAAAAAGCCGACCACAGTAAATATCATGATAATAAAACCAGACAAGTCTACAGAAGAATTCTCAATAAAAACGACAAGAGATGGCGATTATTTTGCACCAATCAAGCTTGCAAAAAAATGGCAGGCTGGCAAATTTGAGATAATTGGAAAACATTCTGGCAAAGAAATAGGCCACATCAATTTCACAATTACAGACAAACCAATCAAAAACCCGAAAAGTTAGCAGACATCAAAATAAATAACATAATGTACGAATTTACTCATGCACCAAAACAGTCTGATTAATGAAACAAGTCCATATTTGTTACAACATGCACACAACCCAGTAAACTGGTATGCGTGGGGCAAAGAGGCACTAGACAAGGCAGTTGCAGAAAACAAGCCGATTTTTCTCTCAGTTGGGTACAGCTCGTGCCACTGGTGCCATGTGATGGAGCATGAATCATTTGAAAACGAGGAAATTGCTAAAATAATGAACGAGCATTTTGTATCTATAAAAGTAGACAGGGAGGAGAGGCCTGACTTGGATGATATCTATCAAAAGGTGTGCCAGATGGCAACAGGCCAGGGCGGCTGGCCGCTCAGCGTATTTTTGACGCCAGACCAAAAACCATTCTATGTCGGGACTTATTTTCCGATTTTAGATAGTTATGGCAGGCCTGGCTTTGGAAGTATTTTGCTCCAGCTAGCGCAAGCCTGGAAGGAAAAACCAGCTGATGTCAAAAAGGCCTCAGAGAATTTTATGAAAAATCTGCAGGGTGCAGAAACGATAATCACTCCTACCAAGCTAGAAAAATCATTTCTAGATGAAGCGGCAATGAATCTATTCCAAATTGCTGATAACACGTATGGTGGATTTGGACAGGCTCCAAAATTCCCAAACGCTGCAAACTTGTCATTTTTGCTGCGTTATGGGAAAATTTCCAAGATTTCAAAATTCTCCGAGTTTGTCCTAAAGACACTAAACAAGATGGCAAAGGGAGGAATCTTTGATCAAATAGGTGGGGGATTTCACCGATATTCAACTGACGCAAGATGGCTTGTGTCGCACTTTGAGAAAATGTTGTACGATAATGCATTATTGCCAATAGTCTATGCAGAGGCGTTTCAGCTAAGCAAGGACTCGTTTTACTTGGATGTCATAAACAAAACACTTGGGTTTGTTCTGCGAGAGATGACTTCGCCTGAAGGTGGATTTTATTCAGCATTGGATGCTGATTCCGAAGGCGAAGAAGGCAAGTTTTACGTCTGGAACAAAAAAGAGATAACAGAAATCTTGGGAAAAGACTCAGACATCTTTTGTCTGTACTATGATGTTACGGATGGTGGCAACTTTGAGGGCCATACAATACTGAACAACAACGTTGCAATATCGGCTGCGGCGTTTCATCTTGGAATCAAAGAGGACATGGTAAAATCTTCCATTGCACAATCATCAAAAAAACTGCTAGAGGTACGCTCAAAAAGAATACGACCAGGACTCGATGATAAAATCCTCACATCCTGGAATGCGTTGATGGTCTCTGCCTTTGTCAAAGGGTATAGAGTAACAGATAATGAACAATATTTGGAGGCTGCACAAAACTGTGTAGCGTTTATTGAAAAAAACCTACACCCAAATGGAACCCTTCTTAGGACATACAAAAATGGCAAGGCGAAACTGCAGGCGTATTTAGAAGACTATGCGTATTTGATAAATGCACTAGTGGATCTCTTTGAGGCAAAACCAGAACCAAGATATCTGTCTCTGGCAGTGTCTTTAGCAAACTATCTAGTGGAACATTTCTGGGATGAGAAAAATTCCAGCTTTTATTTTACCGCAGACAATCACGAATCATTAATCATACGACCAAAAAACAACTATGACTTATCAATGCCGTCTGGAAACTCCGTTGCAGCACATGCCTTGCTAAAACTATATCATCTAACACAACAAAAAACATTCCAAGAAATAGCAACAAAAACAATGGAGGCATTTGCTGTAATGGCAGCAGAAAATCCATTTGGGTTTGGATATTTGCTAAACACGATTTACCTGTATTTGCAAAGCCCAACTGAAATCACGATATTAAATCCACAAAACGACCAAATCTATGATTTTCTTACAAAGCAATTCTTGCCGGAATCCATACTGGTTACTATACAAAACCAGAATCAATTACAAGAATTATCAAAGTATGCATTTTTTGCAGGAAAAGAATTCAAAGATACTACTACTGTATTTGTCTGCAAGAACTTTAGCTGCTCATTGCCTCTAAGAACAGTTCCAGAAATAGAAAAATTACTTTAGAGTAATTTCTAGTACTTCGCCCACTTGGGGCCTGCCAAGTCTCTCATATCGTACCTTTGGCATTGTAATGGATATTGTTGTTTGATCATATGTCTTGATTTTTACAGTTGGCTGCGCACCCAAAATCGCCTCAAGCAGTGGCTGGACCTGCTCTTTTAGCTCTGGGTCCAGCTTTTTTGCAACAGAATCCAAAATCATCTGTTTTTGTGAAATTGGCTCTGTCTGCACGTCTTCTGCTAGTGAAATCTGAACTATGCTGCCGCTGTCAATGATTTGCTGGATTCTGTATTTTGTAATGTCTGCCAATGAACGTGGTTTTTGTACATGGAATTTAATTCATTCTAGGCATCAATTATTGCCTTTTTTATGAGGGTCGCCTTTTCTTTGAGAATTTTGTTGAATTCCTGCATGTCATCAAGCTCGACTGTTTTCTTTTCGTTTTCATATGCTCGCAAAAATGCAGAATACACACACCCTGCAATTATTCCAAATGTTGCATCCTCTATGGCGTTTATCTCTGGTGAGTAATTTTGTATAATTTGCTTAAACGATTGGGCTTCGCTGATGTAGTAATCGATTTGGCTCTGTAAATAATCTTGGATGTATTTTGTTAGCGCCACTCTGTGTTTTTTGGTTTGATGATTTATAACAGTTGATGGCAAATCCAGCATAACATGTGGAAGTTAGACTTGGATTCTGATTTTTTTAGAATACTTGATAAGGATCGCAAAATTGCGGGATACTTTTGGCCAGACTATGGCCAGATTGTGCCTGAGAACAAGTATGATGAGGTAGTAGAAAAAATGCACAAAAACCATGACCCAATTCCTGGCGGATTCGTGACCGTTCCAATGGTAAAATTCGGAATCTTTGATAAAAACGAGGAAATGGATGTCTTGTTTTTGTCCAGCAGATTAGAAGACGTCAATGCAAGACTTGATGCATGGAAGGAATTTTTGCTTGAAAAGCAGATGCAGCACTCTATTCAAATGTCTCACACGGACAATGACATGCTTAGCTTGACGTTTCCAATCAAATTTGCACAAAGCATTGCGCTGGACAAAGAAAAACTGCTAGGCGTATTGTCTCCTACGTTGGATTTATTGTCACAAAAAGGCTTGCTCTAGTTTTGGCCTGCGTTGTTTTTTGCCTGGTTGTACGAGGCAAGGCCTGCTATTTCATTTTCAAATGATTCTTGCAACAAAATATCAGAGCGGACCTTGTGGGCAGGATCGTCCGTAGCAATCCACTCTATGAGGTATTTGTCGCTTTCAATTTGCTTTTGAGTAGATATCCTGAACAGCTCTACTGACTTTGCAAAAGAGTCTGGCGGAGAAAGCAAATCATATGTTTTTAGTATTTCTTTCATTTTTTCCACATGAGAATTTCCAAATTCTACGAATTCCTCTTTTGAAATAGTACCTTCATCAAGCATTGATTTTTTGGAATAAAATTCGGTCTGGGTTTTCTTTAACTCATCTTGGATTGATTTTAGACTGTCCCCAAAGTATTGACCACGAATCTTTGCCTGATCCGTTGAATACATGTAAAATACTGCTAGTGCAATTACTCCAATTCCCACGGCTATTGAAATGTATGATATCTTTGATTTCAAATTGTTTGGAAAGGATTTGTTGCACGATATTAATTATTGGTCAAGCAGAATTACCCTAAATATTATTAGTCA
>FRDC01004374.1_pt1 | contig 37182 bp, 32 predicted proteins | sample 1106171 | NCBI WGS metagenome assembly FRDC01 (sample SAMEA3930566, study PRJEB13176) | freshwater metagenome | biome: Drinking water system; feature: drinking water; material: water | place: Singapore | collected 2014-12-20 | reverse complement strand
ATCTGAGGACAAGGTCAAGGCCCGATCCCAGGGACCCATACTTCACCATTCGAGAGTCTTGTTCGGCTTTGATTCTTTTCTGATTTGCGATCCAATCCAGAATATTGAAACGCTCGCGGCTTCGGGTCTTTTGGGTCTCGATGATCCCGCCCCTGCCTCCGCGGTCGGAGCCACCACCACCGCTGGACCCGGCGGATTGGGAAAAGGCGGGCCGAGCCCAGAGGCACAGACAAAACAGCAGAAGGGCCCAGCGAGCAATAGCCATGTGAGCAGTATAGGGGCTCCTGCTGGGTGAGCCAGCACAAATTTCCAACAGTTTCTGGACCACTTGTTTCTGAAGGCGTATAAGGCCTTGACGATGACATCCCACGTTCAAACCGCCACCTTCTTTAAGGGAATTGGTTCTCTCACTAAGCCAGGCATTGTGATCTTAGTGGTCCTTTGCGCCCTGGCTGGCTTTGGTTTGGGATACACAGTCGAAAATGGTTTCGACCCCATGAATTTGGTCTACCTGACTTTGGGAATAACGCTCCTGAGCGCGGGATCGCTCTCATTGAATCAGATGCAAGAGTGGGAAGCGGACCTTCGGATGCCGCGCACGCGCGCTCGCCCAATTCCTTCCGGTGTTCTGTCGCCGGGAGCTGCCCTTGCGATCGGGCTCCTGCTGACCGCATCGGGACTCGTTCTGCTGTTTGAAGCGAGCTGGGTCACCTCCGCACTCGGACTGCTGACGGTGGTTATGTACAATCTGTTTTACACGCTTCATTGGAAACCAAAGTGGGCTTTTGCTGCTGTTCCAGGGGCCGTTCCGGGAGCAATGCCGGTGGTGATCGGTTATTCCGCAAGCCATCCGACCATCTTTACTGCCGAGTGCATGTACGTCTTTTTGATTATGTTTTTGTGGCAGATGCCACACTTCTGGGCTTTGGCCATCAGGTATCGAGACGACTATCAAGCGGGCGGCTTTCCCGTGCTTCCTGTGGCCTTTGGTGTCCCTAAGACTCTTTTTCATATCGGAGTGTATACCTTCGCCTATGTCGCGCTTGCGTGTGCATCGCCGTTTTTTGTTGAGGCAAGGTATGCCTATGCTGTGCTCGTATTTCCGTTTGCCCTCAAGGTCATTTGGGAGTTTCTGACGTATTTTCGGGCCGAGGGAAAGACGGGGTGGCTACCGTTCTTTTTGTGGACAAACGCAAGCATGCTGATTTTTTTGGTCGCACCTGTGGTCGATAAATGGGTTCTCATGGTGCAAGCTCTCAATCGGTGAGGAGGTCGAGATGACAAACTTGAATTCAGCGGTTTCGCCCCATCCACAAGTTCGGTTGTTGCGAGCACTGAAGATTCTTTTGTTCGTAACCTTTTGTTTGATCTCCCTGGGTGGGGCCGTACGGGCGATGAATGCGGGACTGGCTTGCCCGGATTGGCCTCTCTGCTTTGGAAAGGTAATACCGGAGTACGATCTCAGGGTTTACTATGAGTTTATCCACCGAACGATTGCTGGCTTGGTGGGTCTTGGGACTTTCGCGCTGGCGTTTTATGTTTTGCGCAGACCCGAAATGAGCCGAGCCGCCAAGACCACGATCCTTCTCAGTCTGGTCATTTTGATGAGCCAGATTGTGCTGGGGGGATTGACAGTCCTTAAACTGCTCCATTTTGGAGTCGTCACAGCTCACCTCGCCTTCGGAATGTTGTTTTTTTGCTCGATCCTATGGCTGCACTTTGTGGTGCAAGACCAAGCGATGAACGTCGAGATCAAGCCCATGCCGATGGGTTTTTTTGGAGTTCTGATTTTTGCGGCGTTTGTGGTTTTTGGGCAGATTCTTCTTGGCGGGTTGGTGTCCAGTCAGTACGCGGGCGTGGCTTGCCCGGACTTTCCCCTCTGCAACGGGGAGATTATTCCTTTGATGGTGGGCGATGTGGGTATTCACATGACTCATCGGCTTGGAGCCTACTTCACCGTCATCACAATTTTGTCGGTCTATAGAATGATCCGACGATTTAGGGATCAACCTTGGATTGGGTCTGAGCTCTACCGTTTGGGGGGTTGGGTCACCGTGCTGGTTTTGATCCAGGTTGCCGTCGGCGTGATGAACGTGTTGTTTCGGGTGCCGCCCATTATCACAGTGGTTCACTTGGCTGTTGCCGCCGCGATCTTGGGTTGTATTTTGCGCATGTTCTATCTTGGCCTCAGGGGGACGAGCCTGGTGTTTATCCGAAGTTTGAGGCCCGTGGACAAAACGGAACTTGCGGCGCAGGCAGAAAGCGCAGCTGTTTTTCGATCGGCAAATGGATGAAGACCCCCGAGGACTTTGCCATCCTCAAGCGAGAGCTTGAGGTCCTCCAGAAAGAGTTTGAAAGCTCTCAGGAAGTGATGAACGACGCGCAGGAACCGGCGCGCCGATACAAGGAAGGTCGCGATCAAGAGTTTGCTGCTTATGTCTGTTCAGCAATCGCCTATGGGAAAGTGGCTCACATTAAAAACAGTATCCACCGGCTGCTTGATCCCATGGGGAAAAAACCCGTGCAGTTTCTAACTCAGTCCAGCTTGAGAGATCTGAAATTCCTGACCGATCCGTGGAAGCATCGCTTCAACACGTCAGAGGACGCTTTTTGGCTTCTTGTATTTCTGAGGGATATTTATTCTCGATACGCGTCTCTTGAGGAATGGATCGACCCACGAGAGGGTGAAGATGTTTTTCATTTGATGGAACGATGGGTAGAAAGTTTTAGAAAACACTCTTGGCCCGCAGGAGTGCGTGCGCCGCAAGCCAAGGACTCCGTCTGGTTCTTCTTTCCGCGTCCCTCATCGGGAGGGGCCTGTAAGCGGATGAACTTGTTTCTTCGATGGATGGTGGGTCGAAGCGCTACGGATTTCGGATTGTGGACGCGCGTAAAACCTTCGCAATTGGTGATTCCACTAGATGTGCACGTTCATCGCCAAGCACTGAGTCTCAGACTCACCCGGCGCAAAGCGGGTGACTGGAGGACAGCTATCGAAATCACGGAGTCCCTGAAGAAAATCGACGCCGAGGACCCGACGCGTTTTGACTTCGCACTTTGCCACGCGGGGATTCGTGGCCTGGATCTGAAGGCGATTCTCACTAAAAAACGTGCATCAACCAGGATTTCTCCTGGGCGATCTTAAAGAGATCGATCTCGCTCTGCCACAGGGGGCCCTGAGTATTCGAATTGGATCTAACAGCTAAGCGCACGTGGCTTGCTCCCGAAATAAGAGGAGCGTCACCGTGGGTGTTTCCGCTGGCGAGAACCAGGTTCTTCCCGTGTGCAACTTGAGCGAGCGCCATGGGCTTCCCCGGTCCCCAGGAAACAGGGAACTCGCCTTGGTCCGTAACAATGCCGCCCGCGATTTTTGTTCGAACTCCAATCACGTTGTTTCGGGGAATTCCGAGCAAGGCTGCGGGAGGGACGACGGCCCACTCGACACTGGCCGACACAACGAAGACTTCGATACCACGACTTTGAAGTTCCTTGATGAGCAGCGCTTGCGAATCAAAGATGTGAAAATCGGAGCTTTGGTCCACGGACTGCTTCGCCCAAGCCAAGACGTTATCAATATTCTGACCTCTGTTGATTTGGGCGAGCCAGAGATAGGCCGCTAGCCGATCCCGCTTTTTCCATTCAAGGTAATGCTGCCAAGGATCTTTAGGAAGATTTGGCAGGTTTGAGTTTTTGATCTGGTAGTGAAAGAAGTTTTCCCCAACGTCACAATCCCAAAGCGTCCCGTCCGCATCGAAAGCCGCAATCCAAGGTGGTGGTAAAGACTTCTGGGCCTGGTCGAGTCCAGAGCGAATGAGGTCCCAGAGCGATTTTGAAAAGGGGATTTGATTTGATTTCATTGTTTTAATTTACAGCTCTCTGTGAAAGGTGTCATCTTTGGGATTATGCAACTTCAGCCTGTCGTTCTTATTTCTGCGGATATCGATCGTATTTTTGATTTCGAAATGCGGCGCTTAGAACAAGAGATCCCAGACGAGGATGAACGCATGCTTGCCCAGTGGAAGAGTCCATGGCGTCGCGAGGCTCTTGAGCATTATTTGAAGCTCGGCTGGTCCATGTCGATGCACGACGCCAAGGGCGAGATGGTCGCTTATTTCCTGGCGCAACCTTTTCTGTTCATACGGTGTCAGACTCAGACCCTTTGGATAGAGCACGTGGGTGGGACAACGGAAGCCAATTGTTTGGCGGCGCTCGAGGTCGCTGTGCGGTTAGCGCGCGACAAACATCTGCAGCGTGTTCTGGTTCAAAAACAGGTGTTTGCCGGCGGAGATTTTATAGTCTCTGAAAGTCCTTTGAAAAATAGCATGACCGTGGCTGATCAACTTTTCGAGATCACAACAACAAAGGGGTAGGCCGATGGATCGTTCGTTTTCTTATCAGACGCGGGAGAAGAACCTGGTCCGCCTTCGGGAAGAAACTTTTGATCTCGCGATTGTCGGGGGCGGAATTACGGGAGCGGGAGCCGCAAGGGATGCCGCCTCTCGAGGGATGAAAGTCGCCCTTTTAGAGGCGCGCGATTTTGCGGTCGGCACGAGCTCCAGATCGAGCAAGTTGATTCACGGCGGAATTCGCTATCTAGAAAACATGGAGTTTGGACTTGTCCATGAAGCCCTGACCGAGAGAAGAAATTTGTTTGAGATGGCGCCCCACCTTGTGCATCCGCTGAGATTTTTACTGCCGCTCTACCGGGGCGGGCGCGTGGGGATGTTCAAAATGGGCCTGGGAATGTGGCTGTATGATTTTTTGGCTGCGTTTGAATCTCCAGAGTTACACGAACGGCTTGATCCGCAGGATTCCTTAGAGCGTGCACCGATGTTGCGGGAGCAGGGGCTGCTTGGATCCTACGAGTACTCTGACGCCTATATGGATGACGATCGGTTGACGATCGAGACGATTCGGTCGGCTCATGAGTGCGGAGCAATTATCGCGAACTATACAAATGTTGTTGGAGCTCGTCTTGAAGGTCAGAGGGTGACTGCTCTTCAGTGTCGCGACCAGTTGGGGCAGAAGGATTTTTCCGTACGAGCTCGCCACTTTGTGTCTTCCGTCGGTCCATGGACCGATTTTTTTGGGCATGATGTATTGAAGACGTGGAACGATTGCTTGCGGCCCACTAAAGGGATCCATATCACTTTGGAGTCGTCCAGATTGCCGTTGAAGCAAGCCGTGGTTCTTGCGGCAGATGCCGAGAAGCGTATTATTTTTATGATTCCGCGGCATGAAATGATCATCATCGGGACCACGGATACCAACTTTCACGAGAACCCGGAGACAGTTCACACAACGAAGGCGGATGTCGATTATCTTTTGAACGTCGTACGCGGATACTTTCCGGGCGCGAATCTGACTTATCGGGATTTGGTGGCAAGTTATGCCGGAGTCAGGCCCCTTGTTCGTGATGATTCCACCTCCGAGAGCGGGACAAGTCGTGAGCATAAAATTTGGACGGACCCTCGAAACGTCACTTTTGTGGCTGGTGGGAAGTACACCACCTATCGCGTGATGGCCGAGCAAATTGTCGAGCAGTGCCTTGAGCAGTTTCCGGTCGAAGATCGACTGAAGTATGGACTTGCGGATACCAAGACACCTCTGAACTCCCTGGCGTCGGTCAGTGCGATGTCGCGGGCACGGAAGGAAATGAATCGCTGGTCTAAGGGTTTTGGGGTGGAAGAGAATTTGGTTCGGCGCCTCATCGATCGTCATGGTTTAGAGGCGGAGCACCTCTTGGCACGTCGGCGGAAGGTTCCGGATGCCCGCGGCGATGATTTGCTCTGGAAGCTAGAAGCGTTGCACGCTTTGGAAAACACAATGTGTTTGCGGCTGGATGATTTTCTCTTGAGACGAACGCCGTTGTTCTTGGCGGATCGAAAAAATGGAACTCAGTTTTTACCTTCGCTTGCGAACTTTATGGGCGCGGAGTTGGGGTGGTCGGAATCCAGAAAGTCGGAGGAGCTGGCCCGATGCCAGGCGCACGCGCAGAAAGAGCTGAGTTGGAGAGCATCGAATTAAAGGACATGAAAGTCCGATGTCTCAATATGAGACAGTTGGGGGAGGACTGATGACCCCGGCGCTTCGGGAAGCGACAAAAGTCTTGGTTTGATGCGGAAATGCTTCAAGACTGTCTCGGGATTGACCGATGGACAAGCACGAGGCGGAAGGGGTTGCGCAATGGCAATAGGAGTACGACCGTGGACTTGGGGATTTGGACTGGCTTTAGTTTCGGGTGGCGCGGTTCTGACGATGCAAAACTGTGCACCACAGGAGCCCGTGAGTCGTCGTGTTAGCTCCGCCAGCACGGGAGGCGTGACTTGCGAGCTGGTGCCGCCCTCGAAATCTATCTTTCGCCAAGGTGAAACGATTAATTTTTCAGGTCAGTTTGACGGTCTTCAGCTCGACCGCTATCGAGCTGTTCTCTATCGGGTTGCGAGCCCTCGTAGCGAGCAGATCGGAACTGGAAAGTCCTTTAGCGCCCAGGATAGTTTTGTTCGATTGACCTTTGCCGGATTTGGCGAAACCACCGCAGTTGGTGCGAAGAGCTATTTTGTTCGGCTTTTTGATGCAGGTGGAATGTCGGTCTGTGATTCTGAACCCGTTGAGATCAATATCGATGGCACTTCGGGGGGCGGCTCGACGACAACGGTTGCCTTGAATGCTCCGACCTATGCCGCTTCGGGGTTGCAGCTCACGGAGGTCGTGGTGCGGCCACAAGCCTCTTTTCCGGGATTGGCTTTGGTCGAAAACCCGAGCAATCCCAACGTGCGCTTGACCATCGGCGGCGCCATCGGTTGCCCGACAAATATTAGGGTCACGCGAGAATCTCCGACCGAGGTCCGTGGGACCTTTAACAATCTGATGCAATCAGTGTCCGGGTGCAGCCTGGAAGTTCGCTATCAGACAAGTAGTGGTGTCGTTGTCGGCACAGTCGCCTCGCCCGCAATTCCTGGAGGAAGCTCATCTGGAGGAGCGACGCTGACCAGTTTGACCGCCCAGGTTCCTTATTCCGCTCGCGCGACCGTTTCGGCGATCGTTATGGGCGGCAGTTTTCCTGGACTTGCGATGGCTCCGACAATTCGGTTTAGTCCTCAGGGATGCCCATCGAACATTGCTATTGAAAACTATTCGCCCACTCAGGTGCTAGCGACATTCTCACATCTCACTTCGAACCAGCAGTGCACCGTTGATATGAGTTATATGGTGAGCGGAGAGACCCGTACTGTTCAAGGAGCCGTTATGATCGGGGCGGTTGCAGGCGTATCCATCAGCAACGTACGTCAAGAGACCCCGGCCGCAACAACCGGGTTGTCCATCGACGGAAATTTTCCCGCGGTACCAACCACCGGAGCGGGGTTGGTCGTGAATTTTGCTTCCGGGGTCGGTGTTGGATGTCCCACAACTTCGGCCACGTTCGTTTCGGCGAGTACTTCTCTTGTGCGCGTCACGATTCCGAACCTCACTGCGAATGCGACCGGTTGTCGACTGAGACTGAGTTACCCAGGCGTTTTTGGTGGCGAATTTCCGAATGTGAATCTGACCGCGCCGGGATCTCAGGCGCAGCCATCAGTGAACCCGAATGGTGCTGTACTTCAAAGAGGCCGCGACAATGAGCGACATTACAGCTACATGTCCATTTACGGGCAATACCCCGACCTCCCTCAAGCAACTCAAAACCTCAAGACATCCGTCACACTTGTTTCGGGTTCAAACTGTCCGAATTCTATTGAAACCACCTTCGAAAAAGGGGGTGCGGGTGAAGGACAGATTAACGTGCGATACGTGAATGTCCGCAGAGAAGCCACGAATTGTCGATTCCGAATTCAGTACACAGTCGGGTCATTGCGATCGACAGAATTCACTGTCGAGCGCATTCCTGCGATCCCGTCGCTTTTTAGTAGTACGGTGGATGCCTCTTGCAGCAATGCCACCCTCGTCGGGCACAATATCTCTCCAGCTGAAACTGAGATTTTGTTCTATACTGATAATGGGTCAAACTGGGAGCTTATCACTGAGAGCGGACAACCGGTGTCTGTCACATTGCAGGGAGCTCAGTACACGAGCTCGCTCTCCGGTCAGTCCAATCCGTTCTACAACGGAAAAGAGGGTGCTCGCTTTCCGATTCCCAACGCAGCAAAGCAAAAGCTAACTGCGGCAGATCGGGGACTCAGGTTCGCACCTGTGACTCGAGCGGGCGGTGGACCGCTTCCTGCCCCGCATGATCAACCGGCTTGGGACGTGGGTGATCGACTGCTTTGCACGCCGTAGAGTGAGCTTTCGTTGGCCTTTCTTGAGCCGCGTTATTCTTCCCATCCTGTTGGGTTGACTCTCGATTTTTACAAGCTTTAAAATGCAGTGAGTTATCAACCATGGAGCTCGCCCGTGAGCTCTTTATACCGCTACAGGAAAAGCTTCCAGCGATGAGTTTTGTCGAGAAAATTGCTGAGTATTTTTCAAACGATATTGCGATTGATTTAGGGACCGCCAATACCCTTGTTTATGCAAAGGGCCGAGGAATTATCTTAAATGAGCCTTCGGTGGTGGCGGTACAAAAAAACTATCGCGGAATCAACAACCGAGTTCTTGCTGTCGGAAGCGTTGCTAAGGAAATGTTAGGGCGAACACCTGGCAGTATCGTTGCGATCCGTCCAATTAAGGATGGTGTTATCGCTGACTTCGAAGTGACCCAGTCCATGTTAAAGTATTTTATCACGAAGGCCGCGCCGAAAAAGGGATTCATCCGGCCTCGGATCATTATCTGTGTTCCCTACGGAATTACTCAGGTGGAGAAACGCGCGGTGAAGGAGTCAGCCGTTTCGGCGGGTGCCAGAGAAGTTTACCTTATTGAAGAGCCCATGGCGGCTGCTATCGGGGCGGGTCTACCGATCACGGAGCCCTCCGGAAACATGGTTGTCGATATCGGGGGCGGTACCACTGGGGTTGCAGTGATTTCTTTGGGGGGCATCGTTTACTGTAAATCGATTAAGGTTGCGGGCGACAAATTTGATGAGGCTATTGTCAACTATGTTCGCCGCCAGTTCAATCTCCTCATCGGGGAGCGAACTGCTGAAAACATCAAGATCTCCATCGGAAATGCCTATCCCTTCGAAGATGAAAAAATCATGGAGATCAAGGGTAGAGACTTGGTAGCCGGTGCACCAAAGACCATCGAGATCACAAGCTCGCAGGTGCACGATGCATTGATGGACCCGCTTTCTGAGGTGGTCGACGCAGTAAAGACGGCGCTGGAAAAAACTCCGCCGGAGCTTGCGTCCGACATCGTTGATAACGGGATTGTTTTGACGGGCGGAGGAGCTTTGATGGCAAACCTTGATGTCCTTTTGCGGGAGAAGACAGGCTTGCCGGTTTCCATAGCGGAAGACCCACTGACTTGCGTTGTTCTTGGATCGGGGAAAGTTCTGGAAGAAATCGAGCTTTTGAAACACGTAACGACGGACTAGCTCATGGAGAAAGCAGCGGCCCGTGATATCGGTCTGTTTTGTTTTCTCGTGTTTCTTGATGAACGTTTCGCAGAGCGGGCGGCAAGTGTTGCAGTTTCTCGATTGAAAAAGTTTTCCGATACCTCCCAGACCAGCAAGCAGAAAGTGTCTCTCGCGCGAACGCTTATATCTATTTTTGATCAGCAGGAATACTTTAGGCGCGTGATGACTCGGCCTGAGAAGGTTCTTGGTTTGTACACTGTTGATTCTCTCAAGATGGAGCTTGGTCCTTGGCGGCAGTTTCTCAAGCAGGCCTCCCGAGAAGAGGTTTTATCGGTCTTGCTTCTGCAGATTCTTGGATTTTCTCCGTCAGACCTAGCGCAGGCCGAGAATATTTCCGAGGGAACGGTCACCTATCGTTTGGCCCACGGGCTTAAACTTTTGAGTCAGATGACTCCTTTGGGGGCCCGATGAGTGTCAAGGATCGGGTACTCAGTGAGTTCATGGCGCGAGAGATGATCGTCGACTATGTTCTTGGGAATCTTGATGCCGGCGAGTCTACAGCATTTGATCGAACGATTGGTGAAAACTCTCATTTGCGAGATGAAATCCGTCGCCTAGAAGGGGCTCTTGGGTATTGTAAGAAACTCGCGGCACTTCCAGTTGTCGAGGAGCCCCTCGAGGGGCTTGCGCGCAGTTCACTTTCACGGGCGCGAGACTGGGGCTTGGAAGTCTGGTCAAATCCAAAAGCGCGAATGGTAACGGCCGTGGCAGCGGTTTGTTTTTTTGGAGTCGGCGTGTATCGCGCTCTTCCCCCACAAGTGAAAGAGCGGCTGGTTCCGTCCCAAATTACTTTGTTCGAAGTGAAGAGAAACATCGAGCCTCCGACACCCACGATCGCGGACCTCCAAGGAGACTCCCCTCAGGTGGCACAACAACCAGCTCAAGATATTGCCGCGCCAGTAGCGGCGCAGCAGGGCACTTCGCCCTCTCCACAAACTTCGCCGCCGGTTGTGACCGTGGCGCCGGTCTCGCCACAGACTCAGCCCCAGACTGCGATGCCCGCGGATGAAATGGCGGCGGCTGGGCCACCCGGAAAATTCAAAGGCTTCGTTTATCGTGCGTTCACGTTCACCAGTCGAATAGAGACAGTTTCACCTCAAATCAGAGACAAGATTCTTTCATTGGGTGGGGCAAAAGCCGGCGAGGTTGATCTCGGTTGGCGGAAGCGCGGTGGACGTTACTTTCACTTCACTCTCCCGCAAAGCAGGTACGAGGATTTGATTGCGGCGATCCAAGCCTATGGCCCAGTCCGGATTCAGAAGGATCCACATCCTCGAATCATGCCTGAGGGGCAAATCAGGTTTATTCTATGGCTGGAGGACCGGGGCCAAGGCGACTTCACACCAGATGAAACAAAATCAGAACCACAGCCAGCACCAGAATAGCAACGACCGGCCTCGGAGATCGCTCCGCAGCATCCTTACGCTTTGGTTTCTCTTGTTTTCAATCGTCCCTCTGGCCTTTGTGACAGGCTACTCGCTTGTTCAATTTGAATCGGCCATCTCTGAGGAACTCCACAAGCGGCTGAAAGCCAACGCGCGGGAAATGCAGATCGTCATGGGTGATCTAGAAAGTTATCTTGCAGGTGGGGCGACAAAGCACGCCTCCGACCCTGCATTGCAAGGACATCTGTCGAGTTCCAATTTTCAGGGTGCGCGGCGGCTTCTGAGCAACTGGCTGGTCTCCTATTCCGCAACGCGCGTTTCCGTTTTCGATCGCGAGGGCCGATTGGTTGTGGCTCTTTATCGTGCTTCCGGGGGCAGCGTGGAAAGCAAAGCGAGCCTGGAGTCAGGAGACGTCTTCCTTGCTGATTCCATACTGAAGCGGCTTCAGACCACGCCTCAGTTTGCGGTCCGTGATCTTCGGGCAAAGATTGGGCTTGAGCTTATCGTATATACGCGGGTGCTTTCCAGTCGGGGTCATGTCATCGGATATCTGGAGGACATTATACTGATAGACCAGACCTTTCTGAGTGGAATCAACAAGCGACTCAATCTGGATGTGGTCTTGATGGATCAAGAGGCGCGTCCAATGATTTCCACAAAAGAAGAGCTGTTGCTGCTCCCCAAGGGGTACTACCGGGAGCAACTCAACAACAAGAACGAGGCTTTTTTTGAAATCACCCACCGCCAGATGCCCTATGGTTTTTTAGTAGCGCCGTTGCGAGCAGGTGACACCAGTCTGCTCCTTGGGCTGGTGGCGTCCAAAGGCGAAATCGTGAATGTCACCAAAGGTATCAATAAAGCGCTGTTCTCCGTTGTCGGTATGATCATCATCCTCATTGTTCTGACACTTTTCAGCGCTTCCAACATGATTCTCAAGCCATTAAATCAGCTCGTTGAGGCGGCTGAGAAAATTGAAAAAGGTGAAGTGGGGTCCCAACTCAATATCACCAATGAAACGGAGCTCGGGCTTTTGATGAACTCCTTCAACCGCATGTCCGTAAGGCTGGCAGATGCAAGGAGTGCATTGGAGACAAAACTGGGGGAACTTGAGCGCGCAAATCAAGAGCTTCAAATGACCCAGGCGCAGCTGGTGCAATCGGCAAAGATGGTGAGTCTGGGTCAGCTAGTTGCTGGGGTCGCACATGAACTCAACAATCCCATTGGGTTCATTTATTCGAACATGACACATTTGAAAGATTATGGTGACCGGCTCATTCGTTTGGTTCGTATTGGCCAGGCACAGCCCGAAAAACTACAACAGGCAATGGCGGATGAGGACTTCGACTACATGGACGAGGACCTTCCTCGGTTGATCCGTTCTTGCGAAGACGGGGCTCGCCGAGTGCGGGATATCGTCCTGGGTCTGAGAAATTTTTCTCGTCTGGATGAAATTCAAATTAAAGAAGTTAACCTAGAGGAAGAAATTCGAAACACACTCCAGCTTCTGTCCGGTGAGCTAAAAAATCGTATTCAGATTGAAACACAATTCTGTGGTTTGCCTCCGGTGAAATGCTTCTCAAGTCAGGTGAATCAGGTTTTTATGAATATCCTCGCCAACGCCGCTCAAGCGATTGAAGGCACCGGAAGAATTCGTGTCTCTACACAAAAACGCGGGGATATGGCCATCGTCACTATCGAAGACAATGGCAAAGGCATTGCGCGAGAACATTTGTCTCAAATATTTGATCCGTTCTTCACGACGAAGCCCGTCGGAGAGGGCACCGGCCTTGGCCTGAGTATTTCCTTCGGAATCATTCAGAAACACGATGGTGACATCCAAGTGAGGTCAGTCGTTGGTCAAGGGACGACCTTCGAAATCCGCTTACCGCTTGGCGGACCCAAAGTGGGGCCTGCTCCGTCCTGAGTTCCTCGGCCTTAGAGACTCAATTGCCCTGCAAGTGAAATATGAACGAAGTGATATTGCACAGTCGGGCCGCCGAGATTTATCTTCGGCGCCGTTTTTCTTGGGAGTCCGAGGAAGTGTGGATTCTCGGCCTGTCTTCCGCCAAAGTTCTTGTGGGTGAACGCATGCTGTTTCGAGGGACTGTGGATCGCTGTGTGTTCCACCCACGAGATGCCTTTCGGTTTTGTTGCCAAGTGAATGCATCTAGTTTTTTGCTTGCCCACAACCACCCTACGGGAGAGGCGCGTCCGTCGGCCCACGACAACGATGTCACTCGGCGCCTTCGCAAACTTTCTCTTCAAATGGAAATCCCCCTGATTGATCACCTCATTCTATCGCAATCGGAATACTACAGCTATGCTGACGCCGGTGTGTTTACTTCGCACCACTACCTTCACCGTGCCTTGAAATAGATTTAGAGCGTATGGTAGTCATTTTGTTACGTGCTCTTACTTTTCTCCTAAGGTTTATTGAAAGTGTCGGGGCGACCGCCGTTCTCGGGCCTCCCACCATTTTCGGGCCGACCACCGTTCTCATTGCGAGGCTTTTCCTTTGTTTCCTCCGCGGCATTCTTTAGGTAACTGCGAAGGGCGTCGTCTCTCCATGTGTTGCCAAGTTTTTGAGTGCGTAAATCAAAGGCATGACACATTTCCGACGGTTTTGACATCTTCAAGCGAAGGCTTTGGAGAGTTCTAAGCAAATAGGGAAGGTTAAAGTACTCCGTTGGAAATTTTGAGCGCTTGATTTGGTATTTTCCCAGGAAAACAATGGCGCTATAGACGGGTAAGTACTCTTCTGCGTTTGCGCCTGGCGAAAGTGTCAGCTGATAAAAGTTATCTCTAATATCTTGAAGTGTTTCGACCAGAGGAGCGAGTCCGGGAGTCAGGGTGTTTGAGCGGAGCGAAGATCGGTCTTTCCTCGCAAGGCTTGTTTTGAAGTCTGGGAAGTAAAACCCTTGAACGCGGTCATAGACTTGGCGAACCAGTTCCTGGTTTTCGCTAAGCGGGGGCGTCACGTGGCGGACGTCGTGATTAACCCCTTGGCAGTTAACACATGTTCTCCCATCCCATTCCAAGAAAGTCGATCCCAGAAATTCTCTGAGGTAGGGGGTTCCAATGCTCCGAAAGAGCTGGGCCAGAGGGCCTCCCCCGTCAAAGAGAGCAAACTCTTTTTCGTAGGTCGCGAATCTAGAATCCGAATTCTTTCCGTCCGAAGAATAGGCCAGCTGTTTGTGACCCGCGGTGACCTTGGCTATCGTTTCATCAAAGAGAAGCACCTCCGGCCAGCTAATGCCGTCGGCCTCCTCAGTTGTTGCAAAGTGAAAACGGAGGTTATCCGTAGTAATGAACTTGTCAAAGAAGAGATGGGCGAGCTCGTGATAGTAGCGGCCGGCGAAGTTTGACGGAGAGGACCACGCATACAGCTTCGGAAGGAGCCGATAGGGATTGAGAGTGATCTCTGATCGTTTGCAGTTATAGGAGAACCCCGCGTTTTCCGAGAAGACGATGCGTTTTTCTTTCAGAAGGAAGGACGTCAAGAGGAGAATGCTGGTATTCGATGCGGGTGCGGATTTGAGCTCTGTGCGTATTCCGCTCCCTTCGACCCCTTTCATGGCGCTGAACTGAAAGTTTTCGGAAACATAAAGGGACGCAAGCAGGTAGGCTGACGGAATGAGCGAGTGACACGCGGAATTCAGCGGAGATTCATTTAGAATTCGAGCAAGTTCATCGGACTCTCTCTGGACGCTGGAAATTTTCCCCTTGGAGAGGGCCTTTCCGTATTTTGTAGAGGTCTCAAAAAGTTTTTGTACGCGGATCTGGCACTCTCGGCTTGAGCTCTTCAAGCCCGGAACTAACATCTCTAGGTCGCTCGCATGTGTTATGAGAGTTGGACTGCCGGGCAGATAGTCGCTCCAGGTCTCCTTTGCAGGTCTTGCTTCCGCCAGTAGAGACAATAGGGCTACCGAAAAGAGAATCCAATAGGCCCTGCTTCTCATAAGCACAGAACTCGGGACTTCAGGCAAATTTCCCCGTCTTTAGACTTTATCTGAACTCCCGTTTTTTTGCGGAGTCTATAGATCAGCGTATTCAGGAGGTTATCGTGCTTAAGGGGGTGAAATTTCAAATTCCAGGTTTGATTGAAAAACTGTTCTCGTTGAATCTGTCCTTTTGAAAGCAACTCGAGCGCTTGGGTCAATTGAACATCGGCTTTGAGGTCAAGAACAGATCCAGAGTCACCGTCCCAGAGAAGACCAAAGTTGCGTAGCAAAACGAATGAGTTTGTTGTCATAAGGTCAAAGCTGAGTGGGGGTTTGTTGGACCTCACCGCATTTTTCCAAGATTCGCATAAAACCCTTGCGCTTTCAGAAGAGGGCACGTCGTTCAATAGCTCACGGACCCAGGTCATGACACGAGTGAATGGCTCCCGATTGGAAAGGAGGAGCAATTGGTTTGCGTTGGCGCCCGTTGCGACTAACCAGTCAAGTTCCGCCATCGCTTGGTACAGTCGGTCGCCCATTCGATTTGCAATCAGTCCCGCGGCCTCAATTTCTTGCAACGCGGATGTTCTGGTCCATCGCAAGACTTCTGTTTTTAATCTCAGGTATGTCAAAAGCAGGTCGGGGTCAGGCCCTCTGATGCGTAGCCACTGCTGCAGGACCGTGTCCAGCTCGGTGAGAGCACTCTGGGGGCCCTGGTCTCTGAGCACAATACGCGCTCTGAAGATCTGGGCGTAGAAGAGGGAAGCGGCTTTTGGATAAAGGGACCCAAGAGTGCAAACTTCGTCGATACTGCGAATCGCTGCCCCCAAGTGACCAACTTCAAAAGAGGCGATAGCGCTCATTTGAACGGCAGCGATGCGTGACGTCAATGGCGGGTTCGCCGTAAGGAATTCCGTGACCCGGGACACCACGCTTTCCCAATCACCTTCGAAGTAACTCAGTCGAATTTTTTGTAGCGCGAGTTCAGAGGTTTCAGAGTGATTTGCGTTTGACTGGTCCCATTGGCGAAGAATGTCTTGAGCTTCGTGCATACGCCCAGATTGAATTGACGCCCGCAGATGCAGTAAGGGAAATTCCGTCTTCAACGATAGTGATGCCGCCAATACTTCGCGGGTTTTCCATTCCTCCACCTGGAGGCGATGATAGCGCGCCAAGGTCTCGTCGGATCCATGTCTCCGACCCGTAGCCCGTTGGTCCTCGATTTTGTGGATGTGATTTGCTTCCTTAGACATAGAGGCCTCGGCTCGGCATAGCATTCACTATGCCATTGTGCCGGTTCGGTAAAGGCGAACAGAATGTCTACGCCTTAGACACCTTTCCAGAAGTGTCCCGCAAAATCGTTACTTCGTGCGGATTTTGGCGAGGTTTGGTCGGTGGTAGCCGGGTCATTTTTTCAATCGGCATTTGATGTGCTTAGAGCCTAGAATGCGGGAGTTTTGCGGTAGAGTCACGACTACTAAAGGAGTTTATATGAAGCTAAAAATTATTTTCTTATTTTGCCTAGCGATTTCGAGCTCTGCCACGGCAGAAAGTGAGCTGGTTTTGGAGCCCGGGACTAAGACCTATCTTGGAGGATTGGCGATTCGTTGCGAGAGCGTAACGAATAAGTGCGTGGTGCGGCCGGAGCACTCAGTTGGTTCCCTTTACCGAGTTTATGGTGCCGATGGCTACCCGCTCACTGGCTCTATGACGGACATCGACGCGGCTGTGGCTGCGCTCAAAAGGCTCATCAATGATGGTGTGTGCTCTCGAAGTTAGTGGCCGAAGCAACCCTAAGGGAGGTCGTGAGACCCCCTTCCTCCTGAGAGGCTGCGAGCCTGCGTCTGATGTATTGGAGTCGATCAGAAGCCCGTAGGTCGTGATCCGGGTTTTCTCTGGGCCTCTGAGGAAGCAGTTTCCGTGGAGGCCTTTTTGGTGGGAAGCAATCGAAAGAGTTGTGTCTCTGGATCGACCTTCACGAAGTAGCCCTCCCGACGGGCATTCTCCTGGAGCAGTCTCATCCAGTGGGCTTTTCGGGCAGTATTGAGCTGTTGATATTTTTTCTCCGCGCCCACCGATACCTCTGCCCAAGAACTGAGGTTTTTCACCGAAGGTGCCTCCCTTGGGCTGAACGAGGGCCTGGAATCGAAGTGGGAATTTTCCTCGTGTTCCATTACTCCGAAGGACGCTGCCTTCGAGTGCCGGTGCGTGAGGGGCCTTGAAGGCGGTGCTTTTGGCGTAACCTCAAGGGGGCGAATCTCCTTTTCATAGTCAATCTTCCATTGCACGTCCTTCATGTGTACATTCACCTTGTCAGAGAGACTTTGCGCGGATGTCACCATCGGATGGACAGATATCGCCGTGGTAGAAATCAGAGCAAAAATTTGCTTTTTCATAACTGATCTGAACTGCAAGGTCGGGGCCTTTCGCATAAGAGACTGACCCGCCATTTCCAAACGATTGAGCAAAGGGCGTCTCAAAATGATACATTGGTAGTAACGATCGAGTTGATATGAGCAGATGTTCGTAAATTCGACGCCTCTGAATTGCGAGAGCGTTTTGCAAAACTGCTCGAAAAGGTCCAGTTTCTGGTGAGAACAAAGGCGTCACTTTGTGGAAGACTCAGTGAATAACCCGTGGATAGAAATGTGGAGGAGTTCGTCAAGATGTTTGTCCAGGCGAATAATTTGAACGCAATGCCGTAAGTGCCTGATCTGGAGCGGGACTCCCCGGAAAAAAATTTCTGGAAATTTGGTCTTGAAAACAGTTTCAAATGTGATCTGATTTGCCCAAGAAATTTCTGAAATTAACTGAAAATAAGCAGCACCCGCAGCGCAAAAGAGGAAGCACCTGATGACTCAAGACACGATTCTCTCGCCGAATAAAGGAAGGTTTGTTCTCTTCCCGATTCAGTACCACGCGACTTGGCAATTTTATAAAAAAGCGGAAGCCAGTTTCTGGACGGCGGAGGAAATCGACCTCTCTCACGACCAAATCGATTGGCAAAAACTCACCGCAAACGAAAAACATTTTATTTCCCATGTTCTTGCGTTCTTTGCCGGAAGCGACGGTATCGTGAATGAAAATCTGGCAATGCGTTTCATGAACGATGTTCAGATTCCTGAGGCGCGATGCTTCTATGGTTTTCAAATAGCGATCGAAAACATCCATGCTGAAACCTACAGTCTGTTGATCGATTCCTACATAAAGGAGCCAGCTGAGAGGGCGCGCCTCCTGAACGCAATCGAAACTGTTCCGTGTGTAAAGAAAAAGGCAGACTGGGCGATGAAGTGGATTCACTCCTCAGAGTCCTTCGCCGAGCGCTTGGTGGCTTTTGCGGCAGTTGAGGGGATTTTCTTTTCGGGTAGCTTTTGCTCAATTTTCTGGCTGAAAAAGCGTGGTCTGATGCCGGGACTCACATTCTCCAACGAATTGATCAGTCGCGACGAGGGTCTGCACTGTGATTTCGCCTGCCACCTGTTTGGACTTCTGGAGAACAAGCCGAGCGAAGAGCGAGTCAAGAAAATCATCTCTGACGCAGTAGAGATAGAGAAGGAATTCGTGACCGACGCACTCCCTGTGGATCTCATCGGAATGAACGCGAAATTGATGGCGCAGTACATCGAGTTCGTTGCGGACCGGCTGGTTGTGGCTCTTGGGTTTTCAAAAATTTTTCATGCAAAGAACCCGTTTGACTGGATGGAATTGATCTCGCTACAAGGCAAGACCAATTTTTTCGAAAAGAGGGTCGGCGAGTACCAAAAGGCCGGCGTGATGTCTTCTCGAACCGAACAAGTTTTTGCACTCGACGCAGAATTTTAGTTCTTGGTGATCAGGTGGGCAGGGGCCTTCGCGGGCTCGTATGAAGTATAAGAGGGGATAAAAAATGTACGTAGTGAAGCGCGACGGCCGCCACGAGCCCGTCAAATTTGACAAGGTCACGTCCAGAATTAAGAAGCTCTGTTATGGCCTCAATGAGGACTTCGTTGATGCAATTCAGATCGCGATGAAGGTGATTCAGGGAATCTACGACGGAGTGACAACAGTCGAATTGGACAACTTGGCCGCGGAAACGGCAGCTTATTTGACGACAAAACATCCGGACTACGGGATTCTTGCAGCTCGTATTGCGATTTCAAATTTGCACAAGGTGACCCGAAAGGCTTTTTCGCAAACAGTGAAGGACCTCTATGAATATCGCGACCCCAGAACGGGACAACCTGCGGGCCTGATCGCCGACGATATTTACGAAATCGTCATGAAGCATGCAGATCAGTTGGACTCGTCGATTATCTATGATCGTGATTTTGACTTTGACTACTTTGGTTTCAAAACCCTTGAGCGATCCTATCTCTTAAAAATGAATGGAAAGATTGTCGAGCGCCCTCAGCAAATGTTCATGCGTGTGGCGGTCGGTATCCATAAGGACGACATCGCGTCGGTGATCGAAACCTATAATTTGTTGTCGCAGAAGTGGTTTACGCATGCGACCCCAACGCTTTTCAACGCGGGAACGCCGAAGCCCCAATTGTCCTCGTGCTTTTTGCTCGCAATGAAGGACGATAGCATCGAAGGTATCTATGAATCCCTGAAGCAATGTGCGTTGATTTCTCAGAGTTCAGGTGGAATTGGCCTGAGCATTCATAACATTCGCGCGACGGGATCTTATATTCGGGGCACCAATGGGACTTCGAACGGGATTATTCCGATGTTGCGAGTCTTTAACGATACAGCTCGCTATGTGGACCAAGGAGGCGGTAAACGGAAGGGCGCTTTCGCGATCTATATCGAGCCGTGGCATGCTGACATTTTCGACTTTTTGGACTTAAGAAAGAATCACGGAAAGGAAGAAAGCCGAGCGCGGGATCTTTTTTACGCGCTGTGGACTCCGGATTTGTTCATGGAGCGCGTGAAGACGAACGGAGACTGGTCCTTGTTCTGTCCAAACGAAGCTCCCGGTTTGTCCGAGTGCTGGGGTGATGCATTTGAAGACCTCTATTTAAAGTACGAGGCCGAGGGTCGCGCCCGAAAAACCATTAAGGCTCAGGACTTGTGGTTCAAAATTCTAGAGTCCCAGACAGAAACGGGAACTCCGTACATGCTGTATAAGGATCATGCGAACAGCAAATCCAACCAGCAAAACTTGGGCACTATCAAGAGCAGCAACCTGTGCACAGAAATTATGGAGTACACTAGTAAGGATGAGGTTGCGGTTTGTAACCTCGCTTCGCTCGCTCTCCCGAAGTACATTGCAAATGGCCAGTTTGATCACCAGAAGCTGTTTGAAGTGACCCAGGTTGTGACTCGAAATTTGAATAAGATTATCGACATCAATTTTTACCCCGTCTTAGAAGCACGCAACTCCAACTTGCGGCATCGACCGATTGGGATTGGAGTCCAAGGGTTGGCGGATGTCTTTATTAAACTGAAGCTTCCGTTTGATTCAGATGAAGCGCGGGCCTTGAACAAGGAAATCTTTGAGACTATTTATTTTGGTGCTTTGACCGCGTCTAAGGACTTGGCCAAGCAGCTTGGCGCGTATGAAACATATGTGGGATCGCCGGCCAGCAAGGGCCAACTCCAGTATGATATGTGGGGTGTGACTCCAACGGCCCGCTGGGATTGGAAAGGTCTTAAAGAAGAAATCGCGAAGCATGGTATCCGAAACAGCTTGCTCTTGGCGCCAATGCCAACCGCTTCGACTTCTCAGATTCTAGGGAACAATGAGTGTATCGAGCCGTACACAACCAACATTTATACCCGTCGGGTTCTTTCGGGAGAATTTACTGTAGTAAATCATCATCTCTTGAAAGATCTCGTGGAGCTGGGCCTGTGGAATGAGGACCTTAAGAACAAGATCATCTCCGCTGGGGGATCTGTGCAGGGAATTCGCGAGATTCCGGAGAAAGTTCGGGAAGTGTATAAGACCGCTTGGGAGATTAAACAGAAGGCTGTGATTGATATGTCGGCAGATCGTGGTGCATTTATCTGTCAGAGTCAGAGCTTAAATATTTTTATGGCGGAGGCTAATTTCGCAAAACTTTCGTCAATGCACTTCTATGGCTGGGAGCGTGGGCTAAAAACAGGAATGTACTACTTGCGGACTCGCCCCGCCGCCGACGCCATCAAGTTTACTGTTGAGGAAAAGTCCAAAAAGGATACGAAAGAAATAGAAATCGAAAGCATACAAGCTGCCTCCAAGGGCGCTTTGACGGAACAGCGAATGAGCGACATGGTTTGCTCACTCGACAATCCTGAAGAATGCGTTGCTTGCGGTAGTTAAGTGCTGACACCACCACCACCACCAAACGGGGTCTTCCAGAAATGGAGGCCCCGTTTTGCTTTTGGTCCATTGCTGCTGGTGATTTTCTTGGGCGTTGGAGTTTCTTCGACCGTAGTCCAGGTGCGAGAAGCTCTTTTATCCGATTCTCTGCCCCGACCGAGCCCGTGGATAGACGACGAGACTCGGCCGCTCGATCTGGCTGGTGCGGAAGAAGTGGAGCTCTCGGGATTTCTTACTGTGGCTTTTTACGACTCACGCTTGAAGGATCAACACCGCACGCGTTTGGTACTTGCGGTAGATGATGGCCGGATCCTACCGGCGAGACTGTTTCAGGATGAGCTCAAAGTTTCCAAGGAGCTTACAAAGCGCCTCCGCCACCGCTTGACCAAACCGAAATACACTTTTGGAAGGTGGAAGCTCAAGGACGGTATCGCATACGCAGTTCAGGCGCATATTGGTTACGACCCAGAGAGAAAGCCCGCCCTTAAAACTCAAGTGGGTCTCCAATTTGCGGATTTCGAGAATGTCAAAAACTCTCTTCCGATCCAAGAGATCGAAGCGCGATGGCAGGGGCCGGTTGATGAGCTCCCAAAGGGCGACTTCGTGATCTTCGATCTGCTGAAGAAGCTGAATGCTGATTCGGGCCCCAGCCACCTTGTGGTTTCGGGTCCGGTGGGATTGCGATGGAATCGCAGTGCGTGCGATGGATTTGGTTGGTGGAATCAGTGGATCGATTCCAAGCCGGAGCTTCGTAACGTAGATTATCTTATTCATCCGGCAGTGTCCTCGTGTCCCTACTCTTCTGTTTCGCTACTTGGAGTCGGACGTGTTTTGGTGAACGGTGTATTTGGATATTCATCTCGGCAAATGCTTCATGCGTACGTCCATACCCTCGGGATACGCCACATCGGCGCAAATCATCGGGAGTCAGGAGATAACACCTGTCTCATGGGAGAGTGGTGGCTCCCAAGCGTCTTGACCCGCTGGAAGTTAGGCTGGCTGAAATCCGATGAGGTGGTTGTTGTTCCCAACCAGAAAGTGATTCAGCAGAAAGTGATTTTACATGTGCCAGAGTCCGGAATCGAATTTCCAAAACTCGTTCGAGTGGGCGATTTGTTTCTGTCAACAGACAGCGGCGCCCTTCGTGGCCCACCCGGCTTTCCTGTGCTTGTACATCGTACGCCGGTTTTGGATGGAAGTGATGGGGTCCTGTCTTCGTTTTATCGAGAGGCGGTGCTCTATCACGATCAGACTTATAGCGCAGAAGGCATGAAGGTGCGTGCCGGACGTTCATTTGAGAACGGTTCGGTTGAGGTGTTTGTTACACCTGAGCAGAGTCGGTCTCCGATTCGGGTGACTGGTGTGGGACTTGTTGACCAAGGGAGAAAATTTTGTGCGACCCTGCGCGGTTCTGAGCCGGGTCATATAGAGGTTCGTACTTTGACCACAGCAGAGGAGGCTTCCTACTTAGGCGCGCCCTGGTCTCGGCGACTTTGCTTCGCCTCTAAGAGCATAGATGAGGGATTTTCGGTTTTGTGGCGCGGGCGATCCCAGAAAAGTTTCAATTTTGAGTAGGGGTGGTCTCATTGCTTTGGGCTAGACCCGAACACGTTCGACTTGATTGAAAAGTAGAGGTTCGATCCATTAACGAAGCACTGTAGTTAGAGCCGCCGTTGTTGAGCCATGAGATCTCATTGCCTTTATTGTGATGAAAAAATACAAAGCTCATGGGATAGCCCGCGCCATGTTTGATGACGTCGGGAAGAAGAAAAAGGCTGTAGCGGGTCTGCGGCCGTCCCATTCGTGAAGTGCTTATCGATTTTTTTGTCGTCATGTCGCTTTGACTCTTCCACTGGTCAAGAGTGTATCGAAGGTGGAGGGCGCTTTCCACGCCACCGACGATAACCGATGAGCCTAATTCAGGAGGCACGGCCCCTTTTTCCGGCACGTCGAAGCTCTTGGTGAGAACAGCGACCCGGCGCTGCCCAAAGTGAGTGTCCAGATCTAGAATGACATGTGAACCACTTAACAAAACGTCCGCGATCTTGAAATTTCCGGCGATTTCATCTCGAAGAAACTCCAGGACCCTCAAGGTTTCGTTGAGCAAAAAGGACGCTTGTGTCGAAAATGGTCCTGACCCAAAAAGGTGTTGATAGAAGTAGTTTTCGACAGCGGTCTTTTCTGGAGTAAGAAGCGGCGGTAGGCCCAATTCCCGGAGAATCATCTGGCGGCTGAGCTCGGCAATACGGCCATTCACGTCCCCAAACGGGTGGAGGTGCAGAAAGCCATCATAGGCGGCAATTGCGTTTCGTAAGGAAGGTTCCGCAAGAACAAGAGCCTGTTCCCAGAGATGCAGGTAGTGGTGAATAGGAGTCGTGCCACCAAAAGACTGGGTGAAGCGAATGTCATTGAACTGTCCGGGTTGACTGAAGAAGTGTTGTGCCGCTCCAAGCATTTGGGCATGAGCCGCTTTGAGGTTGTTCAGGGTCGGGCGCATTTCAGGGTCGCGTTTTATATTTTCTAGAATTCTATTCAGGCCCTCAAGAGAAGAGTCCTGGATATTTTCCCTGGAAGATGGATTGGTATCTCCGATGGATCCCGAAGACAGGGTTCCCGATCTTCCCAAGGCGAGGTAGCTCAGAACCTTACGCGCGAGAGGTTGCCCCAGTAGCGTCTCGGATTTCCAAAGTCTTTCAAGACGTGAGGTCAGTTGTATGACCTGGAGTTCTTCTGCCGCTCGGGCGGTCTCGTAAAAGTGTCGTTGGGGGACTAAACCACGGGTTTCGGCGACCTTTTGGACTGCCGGAAGAATTGACGAGTTGAGGTCCTGAAGGAAAGGGAGGGAATAGTTCAGCCCAAAACTTTTTTGGATTTCCAACTGGGTTCGCCGAGTGACAAGATCAAAATACAATATTGAAAGGGATCTCTGCGCGTCAGCGGGAGGAAGTGTTCTGATCTCCTGAATCTGTGCTTCTAGAACCCGACGGAGTTCGTGCAGTGCAAAGTTTTGGTAGGGATCTGCGACCCCGACCGTCGCGCCAAGGAGGAGCGACAGGAGTACGGCGCTCCTTTGAACGAACCATCTGCAAGTCACCGTCATGTTCACTTCCCCCATTTGCCCCTATGAATACCCTCTTCTAGGTGCCCTCTTTGGAGAGGGTTAGAAGAATTTGTTTTCTCTCACTGAGGATTTCAATCTTTCGGGACTCCAAGTTCTGTTTCAGATAGGAGCTTGTGTAGACCTTTCCATGTGTTACTTTTTGATCATCCAACTGTGCCAAGGTAGCGACGGCCGGGATGTTTGAGTAGAGGGAAAGGGCCTTGTCTATCGAGCCAATTATCGCTTCAACTTTCGCCTCCGAGGCTTGGATGAGAACCTCTTTGAGCTTTCTGTGATAGAGGCGGCGCAGGTGGGGGTCCGCCGCGAAGAGCACAAATATTGAGGCCTCGGAGTTGTAGTTCAGGGGGTCGTTAAAGATCAGGCGCGCGGGGTTTCGAGAGAGGAAATGAACGTTTTTGAACAGGTCGTCGTAATCCCAACCAAAAATACGAAGCGGAGCTCCTTGGTGAGTTTGGTAGATGAAAAACTCATCTGCGTAATCGCCATTCCTCAGAAGGCGATTAATAGCCATAAAAGTCATCATCTGGTCAAGATCGATAACCTTTCGGAGCTCGGTCTCGATTTTCGAGCCCTCCATGAATGGATGAGTGAGTCTCTGCGCAAGAAGCTTTCTTATGGAGTTAAATCGAGCTGCACAATCTACGCAGGGGAATTGTGGGTCATTGTGCTCGATCTCAAGTTGACCGATACCGTCGTACTGGCCAATTTTTGCCTTTTCAATTTCGACGGATCCTTTTCGTTTCGCGATCCAGGTTGCTTTCATCTCATTTTTCAGAATGCTTTTTGGGTCTTCGCTCAGCAGATACAGCCCCCGAGACGCGCCGTTGAGAAAAAGCTCAACATACTCTGATCGAACTTCCGAAACCCCAAGCTTGGCCATAAAGTCTAAGCCAATCTTTGTGGAGACATAGCCGCGGTCTTGCCACATGCTCGTCAGGAGCATTTTGCAAGTTTGCTTACCCAAAATTGGATAACCGATAACAGCGCTTTTCTTTCCGCAGTTTTTGATCTCGACGGAGAAGTTCTTTCGAGGGGCCTTGATAGACGTCTGCCCCCGCGTTCCGACAAGAGCTTCCGTGTCCTTTGAGCCAGTCAGTCGAACGCTGGCCTTCGCGTCCTTCATGCGTTCATTCAAGGTCGATCGCTTCAGGTCGCTTTCGGAGAGGGTGATTTCGAGTTTGCGATAGGATGGGGTATGGGTCCCTGAAGCCAGAACCGAGCGGCCCAAAATGAGGGGGGACATCATCAGAATGAAAAAAAAGCATGCTTTCATCGGAACTCCGCCAGCTAAATAGCAGGAGGCATGCCAGCGGTGGTGTACGGCCTAGGAACTCCTACGGCAAAAAACGTGGAGATTCTTCAAGGGTGTAATTTCCGTCGCCGAAAAAATTCCGCAGGTTGTCACAATGAGGGAGTCTAGGTTTTTTGCCAGAGATTTGTTGTCCTCCTTTGGGAGATTGCTACCATTTTAGGGTCTGTGTTGAACAACAACTAAAGGGGGAATGGTATGGTCAAAGGAATGATCACGTTGATCGGTTTGCTTATCGCGGTGGAGGGCGCCTTCGCGAGTGAAATGACACTTCCAATGGGTGCGAATCCGCTGGAGATTGCTGGGCGCAGTGGTGCTGTGAATCAGATCGACAATTTGAGCGGGACTCGGGATTTAGAAAAACTGCGTCATCACGTTGGAACGACAGTCGATGCGATCCTGGCTACCGCGATCCGCAATTTGCGAAAGCAAGGCCATCATGAGTACGCAAATCAGCTGGAAGCCGAGTGGACCCAATCCTACTCTCTATACTTTTTTGGCACTGGTCTTGCGCTTATGGATTTGGGAGATCATGACCCGCTGATTCCCTGGCTTGCGAACGTGATGGGAAATGTGGAAAAACGTGGTGGGAAAGGTTTTACGAAGAGAACCCGCATCGATGATCTGCGCATAATAAACTACGCTCTGCCTGTCGTGTTTCGCCCGACTGGAAACAAGAAGACGGGACAAGAGTGGGGCTCGGAAGAGTACGGAAAACACTTTAATCCCCTGCTTGGCGTTGTAACTTATTGGACTGCCCGTATCGCGTGCAAGCAGCTTGCGCAAAGCCAGCCGGTCGTTTCTCGGTTTTGCTCAAATATCGCCGGAGTTGCTGAAAAGATTGTGGTGAGCCGAGTTGCGCCTCGTCTCTCTGCCACCATTTATTCCAACGCCATGAAGAGGAGAAAGAAGTAGTCCTCTTCTTTCTGACTGACCCTGGAGGTGTGCTCTCCGAAGAGAGCCTAGGGGAACAGGGTCTTGAAATCCGCTTTGAGGATACGGAAGCGAACGAGCAGCTCATCAATTGCGCGCTGCTCGATCGTCTCCATCGCACGTGTAAGATCGGCTTCAGACACCTGCTGAAAGCGAGCGTAAAGCTCGGGATCATTCAAATCCTCCATCGTATAGGAGGGGCGCTTCGGAGGGCGCCGTGCTTCTATATTCTGTTCAACAAAGATTTTCCCGTGGTCCACTCCTATGACTTCTCCGTCCACAGCACTGATCATGGTGTTGCCATAATTGTCCCCCCGGTCATGGTTCTTAATCAGCCAATCGAAGACTTTGAGCCATCGTCCGGATTGTTTGGTTCGCCAGGGGTAGTTGGGAATTTCAAGGAGCGTTTTTGCATTTGGAACAAACAGTTGTACGGAACCGAGCACGCCGTCGATCTTGCGGATGACCGTTGGAGGAACGATATCTAGCCGCAATGCTTTACTAATGCGATAGGCAGCGGCTTCGCCGTACATCTTAAAGGGCCGGTCTGGTATCACCGGCTTGTAGACTGCGAAAATACCATTCCCGAGATTGATTTTGTGCGGATTGTTTTCCCCGTTTGGAAGGCGTTTCATTCCTCCGTGAATTTCTCCACGCAGAAGTTTACGCTCTATGGCCTCTTGTATTTGAGAGATCATCATATCGTTCTGGCGCCCATCTTTGCGCAGCTGGCGGATTTGATCGAATGGAGAGATGATCTGTTCCCCGCCGGCGAGCTGTGCGCAATATTGCGAGGACTGGTTGGACGCGAGAGCTGCTGTGCCCGCGAAGAGCGCAACTCCCAGAAAAAGTCGAAAAAAAACGATGTTCATGCCCTATCCCCCTTTGGATCCGGTCGAGACAATATACAAACACGTGCCAGCCGCCGGATCGCGACTCAAAGCAGATGATAAAAAAATCTATTACTTCTTTCCTGAGGAATGCCGGGATCCGGCAGCGCTTTTTTTCAAGATCGAAAGGAAAACCCGTGGGTAGCTGTCGCTCAGAAAGTGGTGTTTTGAGCAAACGGATTGATTAGGCCCTGCCAGAGCTGACGAGGCACTTCGGAGAACCAGGTCAACTGGGGGGCCAGCCGTCCGTCGCCATCCCTTTCAAGGCTCACGTTTCCGCTCAAAGAGAGTGTGTACTCGGCGGGTACCGCCGAGCAGGGGATGAGCTCTCCATTTTTGAAGCAGGATTCGTATCCAGAGACGCTGTAGTTTCGTTTGTCGATCTGGGGGATTCTCGGAAGTGAGAAACAAATAGGTTTATTTGGTGAGTCCGAACAAACGTGGCTTCCCGCAATCCCGAGAGCTTCCGAAAGCTCCTGGATACGATAGTACACCTTATCAGCAAAAAATTTTGCGACAGGCTTTGGATATTTTACGGAAAGAAAAGAGGCTTCAATTTGGTCGACCGTAAGTTGAGCGAGTCGTCGAACGATCCAGCGCGCGTCGTTGAACGAGATGGCCCTCATCAGCTCGATTTTATGATATGGGCGGTAGGTAAGGGCGAGGTTCGAGAGCCGTGCGTGATCTCCGCTACGGATATATCTCGTTTTGCTCCAGTCGACCAGAGACCACTCATAGAGATTTGGCATATCTTTTACGAAGACTCCGCCAAACGCGAATCCGAGGTCAGAGAGGACATAGTAAAGGGAGTAGCCATGAGCATGCTTGCGAACCCGCACGGCGGCGTTTGAATCTTTACAGTCAGAGTCGTGAAACAGGGCGTGCAGGATAGTTGCAGCTCTATGCTCGCGGAGCTTCGCGCGGCCCAGACCACCTTTGCTCCAGCCGCCAAGGTCGAAATCGGTATCCTCTGAGGGGGACTCTTCCAGGGCTACATTGCTTACCTTCAAAAAATGTCGACCGCTCCGATCCTGCGCTATTCCAGCTCGGGGGAATACGGCCTCAACGTTCTCTGACCAGACCGTTGGTCCGAAGTTTCTCGGAGCTCTGAGATCTTGAATGAGGGCACGACGAGACTCGTCTACCTCAGTGAAAGTCGACTTGCCGTCGAAGTAAAGGTAGATCTGATTCTTAAAATATGTTGGTTGGATCGCATAGCCGATCGATGCAGCAATCTGATTTGCGACAGTCTCTGACCGTGCTTCAGACCCGGACCCAAAAGCTCGGGTAAAGGAAGTCAAAATGTGTTTTGAAAATTTCCCTACGGGAACGCTGAGTTTAACCTTGAACTCCCTCTTTTTTCCGGAGCCATCAGCGGAGAGCGTTCTTGCTCGGATCTTTGGTGAAAACCCGCCGAAAGTTTTCTTTTTGTAGCTGAGGCTAACCGGAATACTGGCATCGAAGAACTCATCCCCCCGGGATGGCTTCTGGCCATAGTTCGGAAGATAGAAATCTCTGATGTTCCAGTCAGGTTTCCGCCAAAAATTCGTATCGATCGGGTCTGCCCCTGAGGAGTTCTCACTCCATGGGACGTTGTGGGCCTCTGCGCGGCCCGCCTGAATTGTTTCTGGAAAAAGTAGATTCTCATTCCTAAAAATATCGAGAGTCTCATTTGCCGGCTTCAATTGCTCCGTAGCCAAGGCCTCGGTGGCCGTGAGGGCTTCATAAAGTGAATGCCTGAATGCTAAGTCCTCGGTGGATCGTGCGGCCTTTGCTTTTTGGATAAAGTAACGAACAGCATCTATCCTAGCGCGGTCGGTGGACTGTCGCCAACGTGCCTGGAAAGAAGCGCTATTAATATACTCGCCGATTTGATGAGGGGTCAGATTTCCTTCTGAGCCGAGGGCTTCACCCGTTTTCATTTGAAGTTCAAAGGTACTCAGTTGTTGTTCTGCGGCGCTCAGGACCTCAAGACGAGTTGGAACTGGATTTAAAAGGATGCGGTCAATGTCTGAGCGGTTGATTCCGTCGTTGCGGGGCGATACAAAATCCTTGTGAGAGACGCTTTCGCCACGAATCCAGGCTAAGTCTGACAACGGAGCGCGGTCCGAAAACCTTGGTAGGAGGATTTCCGCTTGAGCGAAGTTCAAGTTCAAGATGGCCCAAGCCAGAAGAAAGGATTTCAGAAGCCCTCCGTTCATCGGAACGTCCTGATTTTCTCATGATCTTCCTTTTGAGGCGAGCAACTGTCTCGGGCCCACAACAATTTTCAAGGATGTCGAAGTTTGATTCACGCGCTTGTCTTTTTCTTGGAGGGGGGCTGAAATGTGATTGATGGGGGAGCCTGCAATTTATGGGTCCTTTAGTTTTTGTTTTCGTAGGATGCGGTCTTGTTGTGGCGGGTGCGGGTTTGCTTGTGCTTGGTTATCTCCGTCAGAAAGGGCTATCTCTCCTCCCGGACCCTTGGTCGCCGTTTGTGTCTATAGGGATGGTCTTGACGGGCCTGCTCGTGACGTCCAAGGCAACGCAGCGACTCCGACGCGTTCGATCCTTAATGAAACTTCGCGCAAAGCTCTTAAAGATAGGTAAGCCCGTGATGGGGAATGTGACCGCGCTTTCTCCGCATTTTATTTATGAGTTTCCACTCCCGAATGGTCGGAAGATGCAGGCAATTTTTGACGCTGGCGAGATTTCCGATGGTAGCGGACTCTATCTGGGTTCCGCGATCGAGATCCTCTATAATCCCGCGAATCCCGAGGAAAGTATCTGGTCAGGGCGATGACACATCTGAATCTCTGGAGACCTCGTTTCTTGATTTGAGCTGAAACGTCTCAGAGATCTTGACGCTCGGACACTGTTTCTGAAGCCACCTGATGGACCATTCGTCTCTAAAGAGCATCATCATTTTTCCATCGCTGTCTTTCACAAGGAGGGAGTCATGGCTTGAGAAAGATTTTAGCTCTTCATCACCTCCGGAGAGCCATCTTGATACAGCGTAGGGTAAGGAATCCATGACAACTTCAATTCCGTACTCGCTCCGCATACGATGAACAAAAACTTCGAACTGCAACACTCCGACGACCGCGATCAAGAATCCCACTTCATATTGGCTGATCGGATGTAGGACCTGAATGACCCCTTCGGCGGCCAGCTGTTCCACGCCTTTGTTGAGTTGTTTTCGCTTGCTCGGGTCCTTTCCGGAAACCCGCGCGAAGTTCTCAGGAGCAAACCTTGGGATGGTTTCGTACTCAATTCCTTTGATTTCTGAAAGGGTGTCTCCGATGCGAAAGCTATTGTTTGTATCGATCACACCAATCACATCGCCGGCGAAAGCCTCCTCGACGACCACACGCTCTCGCCCAAAGAGATTGAAGGCATTATTGATGCGGATTTCTTCTCCGTTTCGAGCCTGGAAGACGCGCATGCCTTTGGTGTACTTACCCGAGCAGATACGAATGAACACCAAGCAGTCCCGGTGCATCGGATCCATATTGGCCTGAATCTTAAAAATGATGGCCGAAAACTCTGGATCCGCGGGTTTTAGGGCAGCTCCCAGAGCAAGACGCGGGGTTGGCGCGGGTGCAATCGCGATAAAGTGTTTTAGAAAAAGCTCGACACCGAAGTTGTTCATGGCACTTCCGAAGAAGACAGGCGACAACTGTCCCCGCAAAATGCGTTCCTTGTCGAAGGGGTCTCCCGCCACTTCCAAGAGCTCTAGCTCGCTGTGAAACTGATCTAACACGTGGGCATCTGGAGCGAGGGTGGGATACTGAAGAAGTTCCTCCACGGAACCGATTTCTCGGGATTTGATTTTACCTTTGGCGTTGGCTTCCAGACCACGGTCAAAAACGTGGATCGATCGGCTTTGAAGGTCGAATACGCCCGCGAAGCGATCCCCTGCTCCAATGGGCCAATTCATCGGACACGAACGGATGCCAAGAACCTTTTCCAACTCGTCAAGGAGGTCCAAGGGTTCGCGCCCATGGCGATCCATCTTGTTGATGAACGTAAAAATGGGTATCCCTCTCATGCGACAGACTTCAAAAAGCTTTCGCGTCTGAGCTTCCACACCTTTGGCCGCATCGATCAACATCACGCTCGCGTCCGCAGCCATTAAGGTTCGGTAGGTGTCTTCAGAGAAGTCTTTGTGCCCGGGGGTGTCCAGGAGGTTGATGCGTATCCCTTCGAAGTCAAATTGAAGGACTGTGCTGCTGATCGAAATACCGCGTTGTTTCTCCAGCTCCATCCAGTCAGAGGTGGTTTGTTTTTGGCCAGCTTTCGCCTTAACGGACCCTGCCTGACGAATGACCCCTCCGTACAAGAGGAGCTTTTCCGTGAGAGTAGTTTTACCGGCGTCCGGGTGGGAAATAATCGCAAAGGTTCGGCGTCGGGCAACTTCGTTAGAATAGATCATAAAACGGAGCGGACTCTGCCCTTCCGACCGTGGGCCTGGCAAGGAGTTCTGTAATTGGTGCGCTCGAGAGGATTCGAACCTCTGACCACCAGATTCGTAGTCTGGTACTCTATCCAGCTGAGCTACGAGCGCGTGAAGAACGGCCAACCTAGACATATTGCGCAACACAATCAAGCATTTATCGCGAAAGGCCGAATTTCCGTTCGCACTTTTATAAAAAATCCGTAAGTTCAAGAGTCTATGACGACCAAAGATGTGTGGAAAGCTTCCCTGTTAGAGGCCCAAGAGGTGTTGGCCCGGTTTGCCGCCGATGCGGACCTCATGGCGCGCTGTCTGCAATTTTCGGAAACTCTATTGGAGACCTTTAAGGCCGGAGGGAACGTCTTTTCCTGCGGTAACGGGGGAAGCCATTGCGATGCCATGCACTTTGCTGAGGAGTGGACGGGTCGATACCGCAAGGACCGGAAAGCTCTTGGAGCCCTGGCTCTCGGGGATGCCAGCCATGTCACCTGCACCGCCAACGACTACGGGTTTGATCATGTGTTTGCGCGCCAGCTGGCTGGCTTGGGTCGCAAGGGGGACCTGCTTGTTGTTTTATCCACCAGTGGAAACTCGAAGAACGTCATCTTGGCCATCGAAGAGGCAAAACGAAAAGGTCTGCGCACCGTAGGGCTTCTGGGGCGGGACGGAGGAAAGATCAAGACTCTTGTTGACCTAGCGATCGTGGTTCCGGCTGAAACCTCTGACCGCATTCAGGAGGTTCACATCAAAATCATTCACACCGTGATAGAGTCAGTCGAGCGGATTCTGTTTCCGCAAAATTACTCCGATGTTTCTCAGTAAGGTCGTTGCTCGAAACCTCAAAGATTCGCACCGGGCTGTATAGGAATTGGGCGGGTGTCCGCGCAACGCGTCCCTGCCCTGGTTTTCGATCTTATAAACCCAAAATACCCACAAACTATTTGGCATCGGAGGTGAATAAGTGATCTGAACGATGACGCTTTTTCGAGTTCTTTTTACAGTCTTAATTTCAAGTTCTCTTGCAGTTGCTTCGGTTGAGCAGAGGTGTTCTTCCCTTGCACTCCGTGGCGCCGAGGAAATGCGGCGAGCTGAGCAAATGTTGGAATCGGCCAGAGCCGCCCATGCAGACTTTGTTACGCAAGTGAAAGCCCTCGCGGAAGCAACGCAAATCCCTGTTGCAAGAATGAGTTTTCGTGTCAAAGATCGCGAGAGTTTTCTAAAAAAGCTTAGCGAGCGAAGTTCATTGGAAGACGTTTTCGATTTGACAGCGGGACGCATCGTTGTTGTTTCGAAGGCGAATGTTTCTGTGATGTCCACCGCACTTCAACGGGGTTTTCCGAATTCCACAGTGGAGACCCATTCCAAGCCGAGTGGGTATCAATCGATCCACGTGAATATTACTTTGGCTAACGGGGTGAGGGCCGAAGTTCAGGTAACGACTCTGGCAAACCATCTCTGGTCTCATTGGGAGCATGATCGAATATACAAGCCGTCCGGCCCTGAAGACCTGGCGCGAAGAGAGTCCCTGAAAGTTTACAGTGAAAAACTCCGCGAGTATCTTGAGAGATTCTTGGCCCAAAGCCCGAACGCTGTCGCGCCCTCCACCGCCGGACTGCTTGCGTTCCAGTTTTTTGATATGTGCCAGGCTCATCTGTATGTGACTCGTCCGCTCCCTGCCGAGTGCTTTGGGTTATCCCCCCAATAATGAGGGGTGCGGGAGCTAGTTTATTGACCTGAGAGACTTCTTCCTCCAGGATCTGCCTTCACTCGAACGAGAGGACTGAACTATGAGAGCCGTAACGGAGTTTGCAAGCTTTACTTTAACCAAAGGAATCACTGCGCACGCTGCTTTGACTGCTGAAGGCAAAACCGCCGAGGAAATTCAAACCAGCATTGGTGCGACGTTTAAACTCGAAGGTGACAAACTGAAGTACTTTATGGGTGCCATCGACGTTGCCGGTAAGAACATTGAAAATCTCAAGCGCGTCGTTGTGATCAGTTTAGCAGAGGGTGAGGTTGCACCTCCCAAAGCAGTCCAGGTTGAAGAGATGCACTTTATTCCGGAGTTCTATGCGGCGATTGGGTCTAAGCCTGTTCCACGAGCTGAGGCGCCTCACGGGCGTGGCGGCCGAGGAGGACGAGGCGGGGGGCGTGGCAAATCCGACGGACCGAAAGGTTCCCCATGGGGACTGTCCCCTGAGGAAAAAGCCTTGAAGAACGCAAAGAAGAATCCAACGAAACCGAGTTAGTATCCCACCGCTTTTTGACAGAGGTCTCTTTGGAAACGATCAAGGCACGTCATATTTTAGTGGATCAAGAGTTTGAATCTCAGGATCTTCTCAAGAAGATTGGTGAGGGTAAGTCATTCGAAGAGCTGGCCCAGAAGTATTCCAGGTGCCCTTCGGGGCGCCAAGGTGGAAATCTGGGTTTGTTCAGCCGTGGGAAAATGGTTCCTTCTTTTGAAGAGGCTGCTTTTAAACTGCAACTGAACGAGATCTCCCAACCGATTCGAACTCAATTTGGGTATCATCTGATTCAGCGCTACGAGTAGGCGATTGGATCGTTATTTGGAGTGGTGATCTGCATGATCGGGATCGGCGTATGGGCATATGTTCATTTTACGTCGAAAAATGAACATCAAGGCACATGTATCGACAACTTGCTGAAATTATTGATAAATCAAAAAAATCAATACTGATTTTGAGATCTCGGCATACGGGGAAATCGAATATTTGTTGATGAAATTCAGCGAATCCCCTCGCTTCTGAATACAATTCAAAGCCTAATTGACCACGACAATTTGCTCAAATTTATTTTGACGGGATCCAGTGCGCGTAAGTTGAAGCGTGGTCAGGTCAATCTCTTGCCAGGACGAATATTGACCTATCATCTTGGTCCTTTTAACGATTTCGCAATTTTTTTACCTGCTGTCGGCGCGCAGCGGATATTTGCTCGGGTTAACTCTCGTCGTCACTAGCAGATTGAACGGTAGCGGAATTCCTCACGTTATTCTCTCCGGATCCAGATTCATAGTTTCGAAGGGCTCTCAGTGCGCTTCGAAAACCAACCTTGACGATCTTCCCCATGATTTCGGGATTTAAACTGAAGTGATCGGCGAAAAACATTTCCGAGTCTCTGGGGAGCGGATGAATATAGACGTAGTCTACGTTCGGCTTATAGGAAGCGCGTTCTGCCAGCAGCTGAACAAGGCGATTGCGGTGTTCGTCCGGTAAATTGGCTTGCCGGAAATAGCCATCCACAATTGAGAGCATATCTGTAATTTTCTTTTGGTGAGAAATATGCTTTTGAATCTTTTGTTCTACGACCTGGTAGAGGGCCTGATTCAAGATCAGAGGGATCCCATGATTGTGGAGTGAACCCATGGTTTCGTTAAAATGGTAAGGCTGTATCGAATAGCTTGAAATGACGAGGTCGGCGCCGTTGTCGGAAGCCACATGCGTTGAAAGTGTGTCGCGAATTTCACCATCAAAATAGTGAAGCTCCTTTCCGCGGTGGTCCCTGATCGCATAGGGAGAGAACACCGGAGGTAGACTTGTGCTTGCGGCGACCGCGTCGCTGATAGAGCTATAGTTGGCCCACTTGATGTCCTTTTGTTTAGAGCTTCGATCAAAAGGGCCGAAAATAACTTTGCGACTGTGATTCAATTGTGTTGCTACCACAAATAGCTTCACGGCCAGTTCCTTGAAGTCATTGGTAGGAAGCACCTGGGTGCGCAGGTATTTCTCAAGCCCCTTGGTCGTGAAAATTCCATTGAGTCGGAATCCGCTTTTTACCAGAGCTTCAATCCCGCCCTTCATGAAAGACCGATCATAGAGAAGTGAAGGAACCATCTTTAGTAGGCTCTTTCCATTCAGCGAAAAGATGTCCAAATAGCTGAGAGAATGAAGTTTAAGACTGGACGTAACGGGTCTTCGTTTTTCGTTCAGGGTAGCAACGCCGAATGAGTCGAAGATCGACTCCACGGAATAGCCCGATGCCAGAAGTGAACAGACCAACGCCCCCGCACTGGAGCCCACATAAATTTTGAAGGTCATGGAGTCATCAAGCAGTGTCGGTTCTGTCGAGGAAATAGTTCCACCGCCGAATCGAAAACCCCTCTCTTGAAGAGCCATGCAAACGCCCAAGTGAAAGGCTGCGGCTTTGACTCCGCCCCCGCTCAAAACGAGCGCGATTTTTTTCTTTTGCCCAAACCCCACCAAAACTCCTGAGCGTGCTTTGAGATTCACACGTTCTTAGTGAAATGTTAGTTCGGAGTTGGAAGAAAACCTAGCCTTTTGGTGGCAAGGGCTGGGTTGCTAGATCCGAGGTGATGAAGGATAATGGTGGGATGAAGGTGGCTTTGTTCATTGAACAAGACCTGGCGGTCCGCGCGCAACTCAAGACTGCTTTGGCAGAGACCGATCCACAAATCGAGCCGCTCTTCTTTGATGGACTACGGGATTTGATACGGTGGCTCAAAGACCAGCTTGGAGTCTCTGATGACCCCGCGAAATTGCAACCTCAGCGCCAACCACCGGACCGGATCTCAGTGGTTGTCGGTAGAACCGAACTCTTTGGACGCTTTCCAGTGCGCTTGCTCAAAAAAGCGAAGGCGTTTCTTCAGAAGAAGGGTTTTGTTGATAGCGGTGTGCCGCTGGAGTTCATTCTGACCGTCAATCCGAGTCCAAAGTTCAAGATAGAACGACACCGTGACGCGGTCATTTTCAACCTGATTATGATTCCGCTGGATCCGTTGATGTTAAAACAAACATTAACGTTGGCCCTATCCAGCGACAAAGTTCCTCCTACCGGGGTTGTATTTCGGCAAAAAATTAAAGGCCCTATTGAAATTCTCAAAGATGTATTTATCGAGGCGATCGGGGATGCTGGGTTCGTCACGCGAAGCGAGCGTCCTATCCAGATCGGCCTTATCGCAAAGTACTATCTTTCGATACTCGAGGGGGAGATCCCTAACTTCATTTACGCTCGGTGTTTTGAGTCGCGTCCGCATCCGCAGTTTCCAGGAGCATCGATCTGCTATTTCTCTTACTTCGGAATTCGATCCAAACCACTGATGGCGATTCGGAAACACTTGAAGGGGCGGCCCAAAAACCTTTTCTTTAGGCCGGAGGTTCATGCGGGCCAGCCGACGACGGGGGCGAAGAACACGATCACCATTGCGCTTGTTGATCGCAATGATGATCGCTTTTCGGAGCTCAAGAATTTCTTTGAGCGGACCCTCAAATCGAGTCGCGTCTTTCAGGTTCAGACGTATCTAGATCTGCTTTGTAAAGTTGACCCCAAGGCCGCTGGGTTTGAAGTGACTGATCTCCAACTCGCGCCAAGGCGTTTTGTCCTTGAGGCAAAAACCAA
>FRDC01000888.1_pt1 | contig 37198 bp, 61 predicted proteins | sample 1106171 | NCBI WGS metagenome assembly FRDC01 (sample SAMEA3930566, study PRJEB13176) | freshwater metagenome | biome: Drinking water system; feature: drinking water; material: water | place: Singapore | collected 2014-12-20 | reverse complement strand
ACGCTGGCCCCAACGCTGTCCCAAACGCTGTCCCGAACGCTGTCCCCAACGCTGTCCCGAACGCTGGCCCAAACGCTGTCCCCAACGCTGTCCCCAACGCTCCTACCAATTTTTGTGCGTTTATCAAACAGTTGCTTCACTATTGCGCGTGTAAATCCCTGTGACAAAGGCGAGCCACACCAGACTATCCGCGGTTCTTTCAGCCCAGCAATTTCGTAAGCCAGCTTGATGCCGCGTTCCGCCTCGGCGCGATTTGCTGGCTCTGTGCATAGTCCAATATCAGTCCATCTTTTGACAAACTCACTAAATCTGGCTTCCTGAGCTGGATGTAATTGCTGTATTTTCTTAGTCTGCGACATTTCTAATTGCCTCCGGCGCATACTCCCTCTGTTGGGTCACTTTGTAATACCCTGGTGTTAGAGCAATTGCCGAGTGCTCTTCATGCGTCAACTTTGTCGGCTTAGTGACTTCAATCAATCGATTGCCCTCCCATGCGTACATGGTGCAGGTCTTAGCGTCGATGGCGTGAGCGTGCCCTGTCACTTCGCCGTAAGCCAACACAATCCTTCCGTTATCTGGCTTCTGCTTCTCGGCTGTCCTTGGTAACGCGTCTTTGTCAACGCGTTGTAGCAATACATCACCTTGTCTGTAAATCATCATTCTCTCCTTTGTTTTACTCACTCGCTCGACTCCTGCTTGTGCGTCAATATTTCTCTTAGCCAACACACCATGCTAGAGATACTAATGACAGTACCAACCGCTGCACATGTCCACAGAATAGCTATGCAAATGTCAATCATTACTCCCCCATCCAAATAAACCATGAGCCCGCCAATATCTGTGCGCCAAGCTGACTACAGTGCACCCCATCCCATGTAAGTATCCCTGACCATTGATGCCCCGGATTATAGATCGTGTCAGCGTCTCTAAACAGGCTCCGGCAGTCCATTACCGGCACGCCCTCAGCTTGACTTACACTATTCATGGTGACAATGAGCTGATTGATGCGTGTGTCATACGGCCCCCAGCCCTCAGGTAATTCACCCCAGCATAAGGGCGTCATTAAGACGACTTGCCTTACACCACTACACTTTGCTTTACGGATAATGCAAGTCAGGTTAGAGGCGTAGAGAGTGAGGTTGGTTTGTTGACCGGCAGCATAGGCTGAGTTAATGTCATTGATACCAGTCATGATGCACAGCACATTAGGATGCTCGCATAGCACAGAGTCAATGCGACACAAGAGCCCTGATGAAGTTTCCGCTAAGACGCCTCTGCCATGGATGTCGAAATTGTAGTTAGCGTGATACGCCTGATTGTATTGCCGGAGGATGTCGATCCAGCCGCCGCCATTCTCACCATACTGAACATTAGAGTCGCCTGCAATGCGCACCTTATCGTTCACGTAAAGCGGCCCGCCTATTTGAGTAGGCGTATAGCCGAGGGCAAGCTGACATGCCGCCCATCCCCATATTGCAATCGCTATTATCCAACGCATATACACACCTTCTTGACTGGCTTATTCGGGAACCTCGGTACAGGCCACTGAAAGGCGAGCACCGTTATTAGTATCAGACTCGTGATTCTCATAGAACATGCTCCTGTCTAGTTGCTTCCTGAGTTTTTCCTTGGCATAAAAGATCCTTATTCGTATTGTGTTTAGTGGCATACGGGTGAAGGTTGCTATCTCTTCGTACTTGTAGCCAAGCAGGTGCATAACCAAGGCCGTGCGCTGGCGTTCAGGTAGTGCCTCTACCGCTTCCCCCAATGCCTCTATAGCATCAGGCTCTAGCTCAGCCGCTGGGGCGGCCGGGATGTCGATTGCTATGATTTCCAGCGCCGTGTCTTTGTGATAGCGGACGACGCCCTTGTGAATATCAACAGCACAATCGGCAGCCAAGACATTCTTGCGACGTGTCCATTTTTTCCTTTCGTCCAAACACAAGTTTTTCACCACTTGCCACACCCAGGACTTTAGCGACGCGCCACCACTAAAGGACGCCACTGCCTTAATACACGCCTCTTGGGCGATGTCTTCGGCGTCTTCCCTATTTCTTGTGAACTTGTAAGCGCTATTTATCATAAAAGGCAGATGCGCAACCAAAGCTTGTACTTCCATCGTCAAACCTCCATTAGTATATTGTACGTCGCACGTTAGGTCAAGTCATTTAGGGGGACCTTTATTAACTCCTAGTAATCGTTGGAGTCGATCCCAATGACTTTCTTGGGGTGGTTTTTTACTCTTTTCAACTAAATCGCGTAACTTTTCTGGATCAAGAGTCCCATCTTCTTGCTTCTTGACAGGTGTGGGAGGCGTGTTCTGTTTAGAACTATGAGTGTTAGAACACATATAGCTACAGTATTTTGAGTACAGAACACTTTTAAGAAACACGCTTCCCACGCTTGCCAAGTACTTAACGCATTTCTCCATGTAGGAAATAAAGAGCTGGTCGTCAAGCATCTTCTCAATGGTCTTGTGGCAGGTGCCGGCAAAGCGTTCTAGATCGCGAATGGACGGCAGGCGCCTATACGAAAGTACAAAGTCCCATAAAGAGCGGGCGACCCTGTGGATAGACTCCATGTGCCGTGTTTTATTGGCATTCCAGAGCGCAAGGCGCCATTTTGCCTCGTCACGCTCTCTTAATTTCCAGAAATCTGAGCGGGAAAGGGTTGCGTTTTGTATTGAGACTGGTATCGTAGCCATAGTTATAACCTCTGGTTGTAGCTGTTGAAGGACTTAGGCATAGTGTTCTCCGCACTGGTTAGAGACTAAAGACATTCACAAAGCACTCCTCTGACCGGGGGTGCTTTTGAATTTACGCTTCTGTTTGCTACAGTTCAAAACAATTCCGTTTAATGGGGAAAACCCCTAAGGTGTAAATGACAACCCAAAGCACTAAACAGCCCTCTTTGACAACCAAGGATCTCCTACAGATAGCGGGGGTAGAAACTCAAGAGGATCTGGTCAGGCTTATTCGCACGGGAAAACTTTTAGAAGACACGCTTAATCAAGGTAGACCGGTCGGCTTCTTTCCGAGCACTAACGGGCAGGGCTATTACTATAAGTGCATTGACTTTCCCCTTGGCGACTGGCTAAGGTATGCTGGTCAGATATCGAGAGACTTTCACAAGCCGATAGACGCGTTACAGCACTATGTCAGACCCAATTAAGGGCGAAAGCAAAGAGCAGTACAACGAAGCCATCAAGGAGTACTTTGGCCATGTCAGAGGACACGAAAATATTGGCCCGAGCGCGGATGATCGAACTGCGATGGCGCAGAAACTCCCAGGCAAAGAGGAGCAATATAGACTCTCTGAATATAAAACTCGTGGATTTAGTAAATCGTCTAGATCGGGTGCTTTCTCAAACGCATCAACAGGCTTTGCAATCCGACCAAACGGCCTCAAATTTGCCTCCGACTTCGTTGACGAGCACACCCCCGGAAAGTACAAGCCCGCGCCCAAGCCCTTAACCCAAAACATCCCCATGCAACAGAAGCGGGATGTGGAAGGCGTGCCCAAGCCCGCTTTTATGGAGCTGGACGTCTGTATCGACTGCCTCAAGCCCATAAATCTCAACGGCAACAAGGCCATATGCGACCATAAAGCGCTGGATTGCGAATGCTTTACGCCTAATCTGGGCTTTATTTTCGAGCAAGACCAGATGAAACTTTGGGCTATGGGGCTGCAATTTGGCGACCCGATAGTGACCAACTTCCATACAAAGTGTTTCCAGGAAGCTAATGACTTCAAGAAACTGATCATGCCGGTAGTCAGGGGCGGTGCCATGATTCCCGACAAAGAACGTGCCGCTCTTATAAGACGCGATAAGACGGCACCCTTACACGATGGCCAAGAGACGACCATGGGGCGCATAAAAGCCACTGAGCGCTTAGAGCGCCTTGCCAAGAACACCCAGGACTATATAATCGAGCAAAGGAAAACTGGGAATTTAAAGCTATTCCGTGAAGACCGGCGCTAAAACCACTGCTCTAACCATTATCGAAGACAAGTCTTCGGTGGCTTTGGAAGCAGTGGCCCTTGAACTGGCGGTTGAGATGCTGGAATACACAGGGGGCGATCTCACCGAGTTTACGAAGCGTTTTGACGCGCCAGACCATCTTGTCGTCTTCCACCTGGAAAAACGCCTCAGGGACCACCACAGCCCCGTATTACGCGAGAGATGGGAGAAGGCCCTTGAGCTATTTCACTTGTCGCGTATGCGCCTCTTGCAAAGAGACGCCATACGCCGGCTGGAAGACATAAACCCGGACGAGGATAAGCAAGCCAGGGTAGAACTGGCCTACGCCAAGATCATCCTTGGTGACCTGTTAACCGGCGCCAATATAGTAGCCAGGCAGCGGGCAGCCAATAAGACCGAAACATCAAGCACCCTGGCTGAAGCCATAGCCATCATGGAAGGGGCGGACGATGCCGAGCTTGCTTAAGCGTCAAGTCTTAATCACCCCACAGATACAGCGCTTAAGGGAGCTGGCCCGTAAAAACCCACGGCGCTTTATTGAGAATTTCATCAAGGTAGAAGATGACATGGGCAACGCTGTCCCTATGCGCTATACCTGGGCTCAGCGCGAATACGACCGACTGATCCAGGAAGAAACGGACAAGGGCTTGCCGGTGCGCCTGTGGATCACCAAATGGCGCCGGGCCACGGTGACATCCGTAGGCGCTGCACGAGGCTTCGTTAGGGCTTACTCTTACGACAATGCCCGCGTGGGCATCATTGCTCACGAAGAGGACAGATCTAAAGAGATCTTGCAGAAGATGAACTTCTACTACGACTCTTTAGATCCCGAATACCAGCTACAGAAGTCAAAAGACAATATTTTTGGCATTAAGTTTGAGCGCGTCAACGGGCAAGTCCTGATTGGCACCTGCAATAACCCCATGAAAATCAGGGGCGACGGCTTGCAATGGATAGATTGCACCGAGGCGCCTCATTATGGGGCTAATTTTGCCCGCGTTAACCAGGAAGTTTGTCCGGTCGTGCCAGATAAGCCCAATACAGGCATTATTTACGAGGGCACAGGCTCTATTAGGGGGTGCTCAGCCCATCAACACGCCGAAGCAGCCAAGCACAACCAAAACGAGTTCCGCTACCACTTCCTTAACTGGCGAGATGCGCCGGAATGCCGCGTACCCTTTGAGTCTTTGCGCCAAAAAGAAGAAATATTCAGTCTCATGCGTGACACAGAGCCCCGATTGCTCGAAAAAGTCCGTTTTTACAAGCTGGACGACGAGCAAGCTCATCAAATGTGGCGCTGGTACAGGTGGCGCGGCACGAGCGATATGGATTACTTCTCAAGAGAGTTCCCATGCTCAGAGGAAGAGGTGTGGAGTGCAGGCGGTGCAAGCTTTTTCGGCAACCACGAGGTTAATACCATCTCGTGCCAGCCGCCAATGGCCTGCTATCAACTCGAAGCTAATTACATAAACCAGCTATTCACCGACTGGGGGCAGCTTAAGCGCATCGACACAGCACCCGCTTACGGCATCTTCCCTAACTTGCAAGTCTGGTCACTGCCCAGGCAGGGCGGCAGATACGTCATAGGCGTAGATAGCGCCCTAGGCGAGGAGTACGGCGATTACACATCAGGCTATCTCATCGATGTAGCCACCAGAGAGATGCTGGTAAGCTTCCACGGACGCATAAGACCGGACGAAACGGCACATGTCATGGTTAGTTTAGCCCGCATGTATAACAATGCCCTGCTAGCGCCTGAATGCAACACAGGTGGCGGCGGCCTAACCATCGTCCAGGACGTCCAACGAATTGGCTACTTCAATATGTATCAGTGGCGCAAGCGTGACCACATAGAGGGGCTCAGGCGGTCGCAGGCTACAGGGTGGTGGACGACACCCAGATCGCGCCCAATTATGCTAGGCGAGCTTAGAAAGGTCTTCATGGATTGTGTACATGGGCGCCTGCCGGCAGAAAACATCTTCCGAGACAGGCACCTTATTGACGAGATGCGGACGTTTGCCCCGGACCCCAATAACCCGGCGGTTCCCCACGCCATGCCTGGATGTTATGATGACCGGGTATTCGCCCTGGGTATAGCTCATCAGGTGGCAATGGATGAGGCGTTTTGTACCAGCTCTGACCTTATGCACAGCTATCATAAATTCCAGGGAACCAGCCAGACAATGGGCCAAAAGCAAAATGCTCAGAAGGTTAGACCAGGCAACGTGATGTCAATAATGATGGGGAAGAACAGCCCCTTTAATAAAAAAGGCTTCGAGATGAATAATGGGAGGATTAGCGGATGGCCCTCGATGTAGACAAGCTGAAACAGGTGCCCGACTTTGCCGCTGCTATTAAGCAGGCAGGAGGCGACGATCTTCTGAATCGCGAAGAGAAAGCCAATCGCTCGGAATTCAAAGGCATCAAGCCCACTAAGGCGCCGGATGAATTTGTTGTTGATGCCTCTAAGTATGACCTGGCATTACAAGCCCGCTCTGCCTTGTCAGCCCACGTCGCCACAGTAGCTGAAGACATCCGTAACGGGTCAGGCTGGCTCATGGAACATCAGCAAGCCTTCCAGCCCTATGTCCAGAAATTGCGCGATATCCGCCTGCCCGACATTAAAGTCGCCCTCAAGCACAAGAAAATAGAGATCCCGTGGGACATCTTTGACTATGCCAACAAGGTGCCGCAGGAAGCAGCCCTTGGCTTGCTCAAGGACATCATGGGGCAGGAGGCTATTGAACAACTTTACAAGTACAGTCGTTTAAGTGGGCAGGAAGACAAGCCGACTCTATGGCTGGTGCAAAAGCTCTACGTAGAACTTGAGGCTAATTCCCAGCATGTCAACACCTTGCGTCAAGACCCGACCACCAAGGCTACGATGGACAGCATCCCGCAGACCCAGCATGAGCTTGCGAGTGAGGCGGTTAAGCAGATCTTTGGCGGCTATTTTTACGACCAGACCATCGTGCCGGTGGCCCGCATTAACGAAACTAGCGCGTATGCCATTTTTGTTCTGGTTTTTCACGAGATCATGAGGAACGAAGAGAAGATCCGCACAACCAAGGCAGTCACAACCCTGTGGGACAACGTTCTTAAGAAAGAGCCCCCGCGCTCAGCAGTCCAGCCATGATTGAGGCGATAGTTATCTGCGCCTTTCTTTATTGCGTGGTCGTGCCTATGTTTATCCTGGCAGGCATCTGGGCCATGGCGACCCAATACCATCAGAAATACATCAAGCCCACTTTCAGGCACCTTTACAAAGCCATCAAAGCCAAGAGAATATATGTATCGAGTCATCCGGCTTTGCCAGATCTAAAGTGCCCTATGGCGACCAGCGTAATCGAAAGCAATGGTCACGAGGATAAGCCGGACGAAGAGAAGATGAACGCTATCCGGGATCAACTAAGAAGTGGCTACTAAGCTTAAGGCGCAAGACGAATTTATCCTCTGGGATGATGTCTATTACTTTACGCCTGAGCTTTATGAACGATACTTAAACGCACCAAAGCACGAACTGGACTCAAGCGAAACTGTCCAGCTCTACAGCAATGCCGAGTACCACCTCTACTGGTACAACCTCGCCAAGCAGCTCATGTCAGACAGTCGCAAGACCATCGGCACATGGCAAGAGGCAGCCAGCCAGGCCCAAGAGGGCATGGAGCGCTTAGAAGAGGGGCAGGTGGGGCTGACCGATGTGGAAGACGCCATAGCGGCGCAGCCCATACCGTTTGCGGCGGCCCAGATAGACGAACGGGTAGCAGCGCTAGCCACTAATCCAGCCATACCAACAGTCGTGCCCATGCAAGAGGCACAGATACCTTATTGCACAGCCGTCAGCACCTTTATGGAGGGCGAGCTAGAAGCCAATAACTACGAGTCAGTGGTCTATAGCCTGCATTACGATGACCAGTTCTTTAATTGCAGCATCTTAAAAGAATCCGTCAACAAGTTTGAACGGGGCATGTACGGCCAGATGGGCCGCATATATATAGAACAAGTAGACCCGACAAGCGTATTTTGGGACCCGCTGGCTAAAAAGCTTGACTGGCGGTGCATGGACTACTTAGTCCAGCTCCACGACATGGAAATCGGGGAGATTAAGCGCCAGTATCCGTTTGCCGCCAAGATGGTCGATCAGACCATGAACAACATGCTGAGCGCCAGCCAGTCCGACCCCCGGACTTCGACTAACTATATTCAATCCCCTCAGCCTCAATTAGCCAAAGAGCGCAGTCATTCCAGGCAAAAGATCCACGTAGCCGAGCTGTGGATAAAAGACTCACGGCAAATCTTCCGCCCATTCCCCAACGACGAACCAAATGCCCCCTACGACGAGCGCTTTAAGACCGACGAAGACGGCTATCTAATAGGCGAGTGGGTGCCCAGATACCCAGATGGGCGGCTGGTGGTAGTTTGCGGCGGCGTGGTCTTGAAAGACATCCCTAACCCATGCGCTCATGGTGAAGCACCCTTCGTGTTTTTCCAGGCGGCCCCGCGCAAGAAGCCAAATACTCTTGGCATCGCGCCTAAGATCATGGTGGTCACCCGCAAGATGAATAATGTACTTTACAACGTCCATGCTTACGGGCAATCTGAGATCCAAAGGCCAATGCATAGGGACGTAGGCGCTATTTGGGCAAGTGATGCCAGCGAAGAGGTGCCGAATAAGTCCAAGGATATTGTCGATCTCGTCCAGGGTAAGAAGTTTGACCGGCGGCCACCCCAGGACATACCGCCATTTACCATGCCCTACTTGCAAAGCTTGCAGGGCGCGCTCGACTTGATATCGGGGAGCAGCGCTTTGATGCGAGGCGACCTTAAAGAAGGCGCTCAAATATCAGCCGAGGGCATCGACAAGCTTGACAAGCAGGCTTCTAAGAGGCTGGCGCTAGAGCTTAAGAACTTCAATGTGTCGGTTAAGCGTCTTGGCTACCACCTGATGTGGCTTATTCGCCAGAATTACGATGCTGAGGTGGAGTTGCCAATAAGAATGCCTGATGGGCAAGTGATTAACTATTCGTGGAAGTCAGACCGCAAGATTTTCGAGAAGGGCGACCCTAACGAGATTGCAAAATTGCGTGCAAAAGAGGATTATGCAGTGGGGATTAAGCCCGGTACGGGCACCCCAGGCGGTGCGCCCTCTATGCCCCCTTTAATGGACATGTTCAGGCATGGGTTAATAGATAGAGAGGCCACTTTAGACGGCTATCAATTCCCCGGCAGGCAGTTTGTGAATACGCGCATGCGCAAGCAACAACTAGAAGACATCACCGCCAAGTCAGCCGGCAAGGCGGCAGGCATCCCGATAGCAGACGAGATCAAGAAAATGAAAGCTGACGCGAGGGAAAAACTATAATGCCAGCCGAGTCACAAGCACAGCAAGCAGTTATGGCAATTGCCGAGCACGAGCCAGAAAAGCTCTATCCACGCAATAAGGGCTTACTTAAGATGAGCCATAAGCAATTACACGACTTCGCAGCCACCAAAAAGACCGGGCTGCCCAAGTATGCTAAGTCCAAATCTATGACAGGGAGGAAGTAATCATGGGATATGCAGGGCCAAACGGCCTAGGTACTGTAATGCCAGGCGCCGGCACCTCATTTGGTGTGGACCTGTCAACCGATGTCAAAAATAACTCGCTGGTGGCGGCTTCAATCGCCAATAACACCATTACCTCAGCGCAGGTTGCTAAGAACCTGCTTCAATACACGACATTCAGCTTATCAAGCGCTAACATCTTGGCGATGAACGGCGCGCCGGTGACAGTATTGGCGGCAGCAGGCGCTGGACTAACCAACGTTATTGACAAGATCCTCTTTCGATTTACGGCAGGCACCCAGTATGCAAACGGGGGCACTGTCTCATTCCAGTATTCAGGCGGTGCAGCAGTCACAGGAACGATAGCGGCTGGTGTAATCACCTCGGCGAGTAGTTCTGAGACGCTGGTTATTAACGCAGGCGCTACCACGCTTGCCAACACGGCTATCACAATCACAAATGGCACGGCGGCATTTATTACTGGTACTGGTACGGCAGTAATCCATATCTGGTACTCAATTGTTTAAATGGCTATAACCACCGTTGCCTCAAGTAATTGTCAAATAAACCTCACGGCTTATATAGGTGCGGGCGACGGTACGCGGGTCAATTTGATCCAGTACATTTCGGCAAGTAGCTTGACCGGCACGGTGGTAAACATCCAAACAAAACAGGTAGCGGCCAACACCTCGAACGTGTCTTATGACCTGTCCTTGATGTTTCCATCACCTATTACCCCAGTAATTATCACTATTCAAGACGTGACGTCGCCGGGCGTAGGCTTCCAGATAACCACCGTTAGTGGCAGCGGAAAAACCGATGTAAGTGCAGGTGGCGTGTTCTTGTGGATGCCAAAAAATACTTTGACCCTACCGACGGTGTACATAGACAACACGTCGTTGACTTCAGTACTTGATCTAAATATCGGTTGTATTTCATCGTAAGAGGCGCATATGGACCCACAAATGCAAGCAATGATGACAGGGCTAGGAGCTGGTGGCGGACAGTCCGGCAGTGCCACGCCCAACGCATACCAACCCATGGGAAAAGCAGGGGATCGAGTCACCATATGTGGTGGACTCAAGATGCTAGTTGACCAACTGAACGGATATGGTAGCCTTTTGAATGGACAAGGACTTACGCAACTTGCCAACGATTTATACAAAGCCTCTTACCAGACTAATAGTGTCTGTGAGAAGTTAGAGAAAGGGATGCAACCAGGTGAACCAGCCCCAGGACAACAGCAGCAACCAGTTTGATCCAGGCGCAGGAACTAAGGCCAAGCTAGCGAGTCTAGACGGCGAATTTAACACCAATCCATCCTTTGGCTTTATGGGCATGCTCGAAAAGCATGAGCAGCAAGAGCGTGAAGCCAACGAAAGTTTTAAACGCGACTCAAACCCGAAAGACGCAGGCGGCGCTAATCAGGCGGATACGGATTCCCCCTCTAATCCTCCTGATTGGCTAGCGCCAATTAATACGTCTGTGCAAGTGCTGAAGGGCGAGGTATCAGACAGGCTGTCTCAATTGGCTAACGAAATTAGCTCAATGAAGACTCCGCCTGCTACTGCCCAGCAAATCAATACTTACGAAGATGTACCGGACGAGGTAAGGCCAGTATTGCAGCGTATGGATGCGCAGCAAAGGGCAATCAATGAAGTAGCGCTGAGAACTGAGCACAATAGAGCCCGCGAGGCTCTGCGCAGCGCTAAGAACAAATACAAAGATTTTGACTACACCGACAATCAGCTAGAGCAGATCTGGCAGAGTCACGTTAAGGGGGACCCGAACAGAGCGCACAGCGTTAATTGGGATCTTTACTTTGACCAGCAGTATCATGCGCAGCTTAATCCAAAGCTGGCACAAGAGAATAAAGATCTGAAGGACAAGATTGAAGCTTTACAGAGCAATAGAAATACAGTGCAGGATATGCAAGCCATACCTAGAGCCAATCGCCAGAGCACTCCGACGATGAGCACTAGAGCTGATGCCGATGGCATTAACGAAGAACTTTATCAACGGGCTAAGAACAAGGTGCAGAAGGGCCGCTTTGTCGGCTTTGGGCGCGCCTTGATTGAAGAACAGCAAAAGATGATCAGGAATAGCGCATAAGGAAAAGACGTAAATGGTCACGATCTTAACGCCAGACACAATTACATCCTCTACGCTTGCATACTACAATCGCAAGCTAAGAGACGAGTACTTCACCTCTACCGCATTTACTGAGTTCATTCTTAACGCCGGTATCAAGCCCGTAGAAGGCGGTCTGAACTTCAGTCACCCGATTATGTACACGCTGTCATCACAGGCTGATGTCTGGGGCGGTGGCATACAGCAGCTTAATGCCAACTTCATTCCAAATACTACTTTAGCAGTCTGGCCGCCGGTTTATTACTATGGCGCCATTGGCATCCCTGATACCACCGCTATCTTGAACCAGGGACAGGCGCAAATTATCGACATTGTAGAGGCTCAATACGAGCAAATGCTGATGTCATTGATTGAGCGCTTCAGCATTGACTTATACGCAGATGGAACTACTAGAAATGGCTTCCTGACGCCCTTTGGACTCAGAGGAATTTGTACTAGTGGGAGCGATCCGGGTGGTGGCGCCTATGGTGGCATCTCTAGGACTGGCTCTAGCGGCTATTGGGGCGCGCCTGTAGGCTCCGCTCCTTGGTGGAATGCTAACGTCATTCCCATCAATAATGGCTCCACGACTGTATGGTCGAAACAGGCTGTGAATCCTGGTACCAGTACACTGATGTCTTACAATGCTTTGTTTGCATTGATTGGTGCTGGCTCAGTGGGTGCTTATCGCCCTATGGCAATCTTTGCCGACTGGGTAGGCTATCAGGCCATTGGTAATTTGTTCGTAGCCATCGGGCGTGAATCGACACTAGAGAATGTATTCAAGCAAGGGGCTAAGGGCTTCGCATTTGGTGACATCCCTGTATTCCAGGATGATAAAGCACCGCAAGGCACAGCATTTGCCGTAAACGACATGATCGAGCTGAGAGTGTGGCGTAATGCACTCTTTGCTGAGACTCCATGGCGGCAGCCCAGTAATGCCATGGTAAATTTAAAGTTCCTGTTGCTCATCTGTGCCTTGGTGCACAGCAGACCTAACACGATGACGTATATGAGCGGGATTACCGGATAGAGGAAGTAGTAAGATGCCTTTCCCCACTAGTAGTTATGGACAACCAGACTGGTCCGATTATTATGCGTCCGCAGCCTCGTTACCTGGTGGGTCACTCACCGGCGGCAGTGGCTTACAAAAGGGTGCCACAGAGCTATTGTTTGATGGTTCGATGGTGGCGTTTTATACCACGCTAGCCTCAACGGCGGCAGGCAACGTCTGTACTTATGGCACCACATGGATTGGCGGGGCGTACCAAGTGACGCCTACAACGGCAGTCCTGCAAGCAACTATTGCCGTGAACGATAGAGCGGGTGGTGGACTGGGAACGTCCAATATCACCCTGGCTGCTAACTCATTCGCCTGGTTTACTATCCAGGGTATTGCTTACCCGCTTTGTATTAACGCCACGGCAGCAAGAGTCTGGCTAATTAGCTCTGCTACCACTGGGCAGGTTATAACTGCCGTGCCGGGCACCTCTTATGGGAATAACTTATATAACCTGACCCTTGTTGGTGGCTCGCCGGCGCAGTCACCAAGCACGATGCATTACGGCCCGTAGTGGCAAAGGGGGTGGGGAATGCCCCTAACGCTGCATGACGCCATGTACTACACGCGCACCATACTTGGTGAGGCGGAAGCCGTGCGCTGGTCGGACGCCTTTCTTATTGACAGCCTGAACGCTCGCGCTTCTGAGTTCCAGCAAGCGGCAGGGACGATTACAAGCTTTGTGAATCTGCCATTGGCGCAGGGCATTTACGGACAAGAGACGCCATTGCCTGTGGAAATTGACTCAGTCAAGTCAGTTAAGTATTTTTCTGGGCAGCTCTACCCTCTTGAGAGGCGCAGCTATGAAGAATTGCAGACAGGATCGTTTACTGGCAGTATTCCAATTTTTTATTACATCAAAGAAGATGCCACCCAACTTACTCCTCAGACCGACTCGGGGGATATTGTGGCTACGGATCTTTTACCAGGGGGTCCTGTCGGTGCCGGCTTTCGTCAGGTGCTTGGTGTATGGCCCATCCCTAGCGCGCCCTCATATGTGGAGGTGTTTTACAGTTATTTTCACCCTTGGCTATCAGAGCCACTGTCTCAAAGTCCGATCCCGCGCATGTTTCTGCCCGGCTGGACAGCCGGCACAGTCGCAGACGCCCTGAAGCAAGAAAAAGCTTATGCTGAGGCACAAGGCTGGGAGCAAATGTTTAGCGCCCAGATGGAAAAGTACCGTCAGTATTCAAGCAAGCACAAATCAACGCGGCCAGCGCGTTACGGCAAGACAGATTCGCCCTGGCGGGAGTCGGCAAGCTCGTCAATTATCCTCATTTCACCCACGGGGCAGTAGATCATGGTTGCACCCGTCAGATCGGCGCTGGAAGACGGACAATACCAGCTCCAATTGCTGGATTTTTCCGGCGGCCTGTGTACAGAGCTTGACGCGCTCGATTTAAACTCCAATCAGACGCCAGATTGCAAAAATGTCTTCTCTATTGGTAAAAAACTAGTTTATTCGGGCGGCTACGCCTTATTTTGCGCCCTAGCGGCTCAAGCCGACCAGGCAGCGACGTTTGTTGACAACAATGGCGTCCGGCACCTGATGATCTGGGCAGGCGGGACGTTATACGACTGCCGGACGGGCGCGGCGGTAGCAATAGACGCAGCCAGCTATACGGCTGGGCAGCAAATAGGCTGGGGCATCATGAACGGCGCCACCGGCAACCCTAATCTTGTGTGGACGGCTTTAGGGGTGCCAATGCGGCGCTATGACGGCACTACGGCGGCGGCTATTGCGGCTAGTATCGGCACCGTGCCATCGGGCAACTACATCTTGATCTATAACGGGCAGTGCGTGGTGGGGCAGCCCAGGATAGGGGCAGCCACTAATCCTAGCTCTATTATGTGGTCGAACGTCAATGACTTTACGGCATGGCCTGGGAACAACATAGCCCTTATTGGGAGCAATGACGGGTCATCGGTGCAGTGGATGGTGTCGATTGGGGTGCCGTCTTTTGTCGTAGGCAAGAGCCAAGTAGCCAATAGCCCAGTGAATCTGTATGTGGTGTCCGGGGCTCTGACTGCGCTTAACTTCCAGTCAACTGGCATCTCGTGCCCAGTCGGAGCGCTTGACCCAAATAGCGCCCAGCTCATACCTCAGAAGGGCGGCCTGGGCGTGATTATGTTCATCGGCAGTGATAATCATTTTTGGTTTTGTAATGGCGTACAGGCGTGGATGGCGTCAGAGGATCTGCTTAGGTTTACAGAAGGCTGGATTCAGAATAATGTACTTCTCAACCCCACCCAGAAATTCTTTGCTACCTACTATACGCGGTGGCAGTATTATATCTGCTCAGTGGGGCAGAATGTTTTTTTCGTTTATCGCATAAGCCAGAAGGAAGACATCCCTAACTCCTGGTGGTTTTTCCAAGGGTGGCCGTCAGGGCCCTTTACAAGTTTTATAGGCACGTCCGGTCCAACAACGGGCTTGCCCGTGTTGTTTATGGCAGCTAATAACGTAGGCTCAACAGGGCTCTATCAAGTAGCACTAGAACAAACGAACTTTGGCGGTGCCAGCCCGGATGCTTATTACACGACGCCCTATTTACACGGCGGCAAAATCGAGCGCGAGAAGATATTTCAATGGGCATTGCTTGATACTTACAATGTAGGGGTGCAGTACACAATAACGGCTCAGGGCATGGTCAGGCCCGATGGAGTAATCCCGACCATAACCCCTCTGGTGTTTCAGGACACTTCTATTAGTGCGCCCACGATTACGACTACCGGCATCTGGGACTTAAGCCTCTGGGACGCTGCTTTGTGGGGCGGTGGCTCAAATACTGCCCCTCAGCCTTATGCGATATGTGGGAATCATGCGCCAACCATGGTCGAGTCTATTGGCACTAAGTGGGTGCCGGCAGGCGAGCCTTTCCCCTTTAGAACTGGGGCGGCACAGTTTAGAATCTCGTGGTCAGGCGGAATACCTGATTTTCAAGTCATTGGAATGAACATAAGATATACAGAGCGCAGCTACCAATACGTAGGCAATCAGCCCGGTCAAGCTGTAGGGGGGCTTTTAAATTACAGTCCATTCTCAAATGCAGGACCAACTTAAATGCCAACGATCTCCATACCCTATACCTTTAGCCCCGGCACTACCATTTCGTCTAGCCAAGTCAATGCCGACTACACGGCCCTTTTGACAGCGCTAAACGGCGCCACGCTGGATTTTGTTAACATAAACATGACCGACACGCGGGCAGCGACCACGCAGTCGTGGGCAGCGCGAGTATCTGGCGACAGCAATGCGCGTATAGCAATGAATACCAGCCTTGGTTTGCAAGGTGGTCCAGGCAATGCCGCGATGGATGTGCAGTTTTCCAGGTCGGCAGCCGATACATGGTTATTGGCGAAAGTGGGCGGTGCGGCAGCCATCTTAGACATGGCGGGTAGCCGGATTATCCATACGTCTTCTATTGTCAGCAATGGTGGCAGAGCTTATGGCATTACTGGGGCACCATTTCAAGACACCACATCTGGTGGCGTAGGGACTTTCTTCTACGGGCCCGACGGCAGGAACAACACAATTACCCTGCAAGACACCGGCACTAACCAGCTCACGACGCAGATTTTTGCGCAGATAAGTCAATCGGTGACGCTGGCAGATGGCATGTATGACTTTTATGTGAAGACCGCATCGAGCACCACTATTAGTGGCTCGACAACTGTCTGGGGCGGTATCAATACACCACCGGCACGAGGCACGGACATATTAGGGCGACTCACCAAGAGCGGTGACGCCGGGGCATTGCTGGTGGCAGTCTTCCGCGTGGTGTCAAACCTGACTTATGATTATCAGGGCTTTAGAAGAATCTGCAACCTGTATAATCCCGTGCCCAAGGCGATAGGAGTCGGGCCTAGCAATATCGGCGCGTCCGGCGCTGCTTATCCGACAGCCGTTGGCGGCGGTGCTGAGTTTCTGGCGCCCTTTGCTAATAATACGGGCAGCTTTTTATATGCCGGCCACGTAGTCGCCCAGCATAGTTTAGCCAACGGCATCGCTGGACTTGGCATCGCTCTTAACAGCGTAGTTACGCCAATAAATACGGCTCAATATCAGGCGTATGCCAACAATGCTTCCAGTTCTATAACGCTTCCAGTACAAGTGCTCGGAGCAGCGGCGGGCGTCAATACATTAACAGGCTTTTTGGGCGTGGTGGCGGGCGGCGGCACAACCACAAATAGCAATTACTACACAGCCGGCATCATACAGACCTAAATGAAGTTACAGCTACCATTTCCATTGACCCCGCAAACTGTGGTCAATCCTGTGCATTACAACGCGAACCTCGCGGCGATTGTTTATCTCATTAATGGTCATATTGAAGCCGACAACATAGTGCAAGTGACTTACGCGGCCGCTGATACGCAGACCTGGGGTGCGGGTGTTACGGGTGATACTAATCCGCGCATAGTGCTAAACACAAGCAAGGGCTTACAGGGCGGACCAGGTAATGCAGCGCCAGACGTGGAATTAGTCCGCTCGGCTGCTAACACTTGGAAGATTGAGACGCCCGCCGGTGGTGCAGCTAATCTCAATATGAACGCTGGGGTTATTGATATGGCTGGTGGCAATATCAACATGAACAACGGCTTCATTCTCAACTCCACCAATGACAGTCGCTTGATATTTGGCGGGCAGACTAACACCCGCGCATTACCCACGACAGGCGCCCTGACCGGGGAGTACTGGCATAATGGCAACTGGACCCAGACAGGCGCCATAAACAGCACAGGCGCTCGGATACACGTCACCGGCACCATGACCATTAACAATGTCTGGACGGTCAACACAGAGGCAACGGGCGGCATTGCCGGTGGTCCGGGTGTGGCGGGCGCAGCGGTCCCGGGCTCTAATGGAGCGGGGCTAGGCGGCGGGCAGAACAATGCCGGCATTAACGCTATTACATTTGTTGGCGGTGGTGGCGGTGGTTTTGGCGGTCGGGGTGGTGTGGGCGGCAGCGCTGTAGCTGGACAGGTGGCTCAGAACAGTGGTGCTACTTATTTGATTAGCAGCAAGTTATGCGGCTCGGGCGGTGGCGGCGGTGGTGGTGGTGGTGGCGCGGTGGGCGGCAATGGCGGGCAGGGCGGCGGCAGCCTGTACATAGAAGCCACAGGAGCCATTACGTGTACGGCAGCGTGTGCAATGGCTGGCAATGGCGGCGCGGGAGCAGTGGGTGCAGCCGCTACGGGCTCAGGCGGCGGCGGATCTGGCAGCGGCATTGTCATTAGGAGCCTAGCAGGAGTGACGCTTACAGCGGGCGGCGCAATAACCGCTACTGGCGGCGCTGGTGGTGCGGCAGCGGCAGGGGGTGCAGCAGGCGGTGGCGGTGGTGGTGGGTCAATAGAGATATCAGGCACAAGCGTAACTGCCGGGTTTGTGCCTACGGCAGCAGGCGGGGCCGCCGGCGCGGGGGGCGCAGTTGCTGCTACCGCTGGCGCGGCTGGTGTCGTAACATTGAATAACTTTGTGTTGTTAGTAAGGTCGGCAGGATAAGGGAGGGCACTATGAACATAATCAAGTCCATCGAAAGCCATTTTGTCATTGGTAAATTCAAGAAAGACTTTGACGACATAAAAGAGTCCGAGGAGTGGAAAGCTTTAGTTGCCAAGTTTCCTTTAGTCGAGCATGTATTTGAGAACTTGTGCAAACAAGTAGAGGGGCTAAACTATGAGGAGCTGAAGCATGACCTTGAGGCTTTAGTGGAACGCATCAAGCACGAAGTAGCAAGCTGATATGGCAACAGACCCCACTACTGGCATCGTTACACAGGACCAGCCGCAGACAACCCCGCTGGACCCCAATGCGACCACAGGGTCAAGTCAGTACCAATCGGGCAGCAGCCAACAGGCAGGCAGTGCTACTACAGGGACCCAGTTTGGCGGCGGGCAAAATAATGTCTACACAGGCGCCCAGCAAGGCTTGCAGGGTACGCTGGCTGGCTCACTCACTAATCAGATAAACAACGGCCCGCCACCGGCTGACTTTATCCCTCAGCAAATGAAGGCGTACACAGACTACTACAATCAATTCGTAGCGCCTGTTAGTGCCGCTCAGGGGGGCGCTGGTAATCCCGCCATAGGGGCTAATCTGGCACTTGGGCTTGAGCAGCTACAAGCCAATATGGCTCTGCCTGTGTACCAGACTCAAGCAGGGCTCTTCTCAAATGCTCAGAGCACGGCGGCAGGCACTGCCTTTACTCCTACGGGCGTCAATTACTCCGGCACCAACACTCAAAAGACCGACAGCAACCAAACAGCCAACTGGCAGACCAACACTAATCAAGCGGTCGGGCAGTTTAATGCCCTGCTTGGCAATCTCAACGCTTTGAAAAGCTTCCTTGGCGGGTTCTAGCCATGCCCCAGCAAAACCTAGATCTAGGTCAACAGGTGCAGCGGGGCTTTGATAGCTTTGTCAATGAGCAGATCCCCAATATCATTGACTATAACAAGCAGATCTACCCGCAGATAAACGACGCTCTTTATCGAGGGGCTGAGTACTCATATGGCGAGCTGGAAAAGACCTATGACAAGGTTTTGAATTTCCTTCAGCAGTTTTATCACGGGCCACCGACTTACAAATTATCAGCCGAGCAAAATGCCGTAGTTGACCCGACTACCGGCAAGGTGGAATATGCCGACTCATTGCCAGATGGCATGAAGTTTGTTGACCCGCAACAGATAGCCGGGGCAGAGATGGCAGCTTTGCCTTATGGGATGGCTCTGCCTTATGCGGGCTATGGTGGTGGAACTGGCTATAACCCTGGAACCTACAGCCCTTATGGACCTGACTTAGTTTATGGGGGTAATGGCGCCATTGACCCGCGCATGCAAATGCAACCGGGTTTGTCGTATGGATACCCAGAGCAGCAAGGGCCGCGCTATGCACCTAGTGGCTGGGAAGAAACTACCGGCTCTAATCAGCGCTATGCTCAGCCAAGTCAAGCCGAATACTACCCGCAGCAAGGGCTTGGCGGCACTTATCAAGGGCAGCCCTATCAAGCTTATGGACCGTCTGGCTATGGCTACAATCAGCTAACGGGGTACTGGAACGGCAATAGCCAACCAGGCTATGGCTTGGCGGCAAACTCGCCCTATAATCAATATGCTGACATTCCATTCTATGCCAGTGGTGGGTCAGGCTTAGGGCCTGGGGGCTCTAATTACGTGGTATCAGGGCCGCAACAGTCCAACTACGTGACATCCGGGGAGTATGCGTAAATGGTGCAAGGGTACGACTCAAGCAACGATCCGCCGGGCTGGTTTCATGTAGAGGGCGGCCCGCTGCAAGGCGGTGTTGAGAAAAACGTGCCCGCTGATCCATTCGGGTCAAGTGAAAGTCCTTACTATGATTCTCGGCTAGGCCCAGGTGCGATCATGGGGGGCGGCTATGGAGGCGACTACTACCCTGGGCCGGGCGGCATGAACCTAGTGGGCCGCGCCTATAACAACAATGGCGACGAGGGTAAATGGACAGGCTTCTATGATCTATCTGGAAACAAGATCTTTAACGGCCCGCAAGGCGGCCGCTTCGTACCACAGCCAAGAAACCCCGTAGGCGACAATAACAGCTATAGAATCCAGCCTTATCCAGCGCCTGAGTTGCCATACGGTGCGCCTAGCAGACCGCCATTGCAAGGCAACGTAAATCTAACGGAGCTTAGGCCACAGATCAGCACTGTCTATAATCAAGCGCCGGAAAAGTATCAGCCGACGGCAGCGCCCAATGTTAACTTGCCGCCACTGCCCACTAATCCGGGGGTGAATGTGCCCACGTTTAGCACGGGTGGTGGACCGAATATCTCCAATACTCCTATAGGTGGTGGGGCGGCCAGCAATATCACAGCGGGGGCTGGCGGACATGGTGGAGGCGGGGCACCATATCCAGTGGCTAGCGGCGGTGGTGGTGGCGCTATGGCTTCCAGTAATCAGACGCCTGTATCAAGCGGCGGTCCGGGCGACATGCCTTTAGCTTTCCCGCCGCCAGAGGGCGGTGCACAGCCTTATGGTCCCATGGGTGGCGGGGCTATGGGTGGCATGGCACCACAGCCAGGGATTAGAGCGCCATTGCAAGGGCAGGTCAGCATGGATGCTATGGGACAACCTATGGCTAATGCGCAGCGGCCAGGTGGCTCAACCATGCAAGTGCCATTGAATCCACAAGGCGGCCCAGTACAGCAAGCACAGGCGGCAGGGACGCCATTAATAGCCAGTCGTGGTGGTGGTGCTGGTGGTAGCGGTCTAGTGCCACCTCCACCCCCGGGTATGCCCGGCATGCCAGGAGCGAGACCCCCAAGCCCTGATATCAGTCAAGCGGCGTGGGACCAGGTAAGGCAACAATATCCAGGTGCTGGGAGTGCACCTAATCCAGCGCAGCAAGAGGCGATTGGTACGGGTGCTGAAATAGCCAGCGCTGCTTTGGCAGCTAAGGCTATGAAAGAGTTTGAAGAGTCCCAGAAAGAGACTTTCAGACAGGGGCTAGGTGCATTGACTAATGCATATGAGCACTTAGATCAATGGTTGGGAGATATCTTTGCGCCACATTTACAAGAGGCTCAAGCTAGCCTGGATAAAGCCAAGGAGAATACAGCGGCGTTTGAGCGGCAGCACCAAGCAGCATTTGATGAGAGTCCGGCAGAAGCTGAGGCGCGCACGCTAAAAAATATGGAAGACGTGGCTAGCGGTGCAGACTCAGCGGCTGGTGCAGCGCGTGGTGCAGTAATGGCAGGGCGCGAGAGTCGCAGCGGTGTGGCTAGATTCTTGGAGAAAGTCTCACACCCATTAACCTCAGAGGCTACGCATGTGGCGCGTGATACCTATCGAGCAATGCAATTGCCGCAGTTCCAGAATTATGAAAAGCATCGTTTTGAAATGAATCAGGCTGTGAATGCTGAGCGTCGAGCTATTGCCAAAGCATTTGACGATCAAGAGGCGGCCGCCCGAAAGTCATTAATCGAGATGCGTAAGTCTCAGGTGACAGCATATAGTCATGCCATGGATAAATTCATGGGGGGCATCAGTCGCTGGATGACAGCAAAAACCAATGTAGCTACGGCTAAGTGGACTGAGCAAGAGAAAATGCAAATGACCCTGAAGATCGCAGAGATGCAGAATGACACTAAGACTTATATAGAAGAACAAAAGGGCGCACGTGAACAGAAGAAAGAAGCGCGCCTAGAAACCCAAGGCAAAGCGGAAGAGAAGCACAAGGCAGAGACAGCGAAAGAGAAAGAGCGCCACAATAAGAGAATGGAGAAAATCATGATGGGCAAAGAAGACTTGACCGAAAAGGATTTGAAAGAGCTAGAAGACGAGGATGAGCAAGAGGACAAGAAGCATGCCGAAGAGAATAAGGACAGCGTAGCCAGCGGTGAAGAATAAGTGAGTTACGAAGACGACATGACCCGCCATCACGAGAAGCTGATGAATCTTTTGGGCGACCCTAATGAGATGATGAAAGCTCTTGGCCCATATGCTCGTGCGACTCAAGCCCATCTCGACAAGGCATATAATTCAAGTGGCCCGCTGCCAGCTTGGTATAAGACCGTCAAGCAAAGCATGGATGATCTAGGGTTGACACAAATACTAAAGCAGGTGGGTAATGCCCAGAGGCCTGGACCTAGACAGTAGCACTGCGCAAGCTTTAAGCGAGGCTCAAGGCGGTGTTGTGGCGCAAGCGCCAGAGCCTGCCCCGGTCCAGCCATCCACGCCGGACCCTATCGCCCAAGTAAGCAGCAAGCCTCGCGGGCTAGATTTAGACGCCAGCACAAGCAGAGCGCTAGCAGAGGCAGTAACGCCAGTTCCGGAGCTTAAGAGCGAGACGCCAGTATATGACCCGCGTGGGCCAGTGCTGGACGAGCCCAAGAAAGCGCAAGCACAGGAAGCAGCGCCCAAGAAAGCCACGCCATTGCTACCAGCACAAGCGAAGCAGCAATCTAAGGCGCCTGGATGGCCTGATTGGTTACCAGCCTTTGCATCAGCGGTGCCTGAAGGCGCTATGAAGGTGCCGGAGCAGGGGCTAAATCTATTGCACTATGCTCAAGAGCATGCGCCACAGATGGGTAAGATCGCAGCGTATGCTACTAATCCAGCGCTTGGCATGTTGACTGAGCCGAGCACTACATCACCGATCATCGATGTGGTGAATAAGATCTCGGGCGCTTCACCGCAGAAATACGCCAATGCGACCGACCAATACAGGCGCACCCCTCAGCCATGGCTAGGGGGCAAGCGCCCTGAGCAAGTACAGGAGGGGCACCCTATAGCCTCAATGGCCGGGGAGTTTACTGGCGCTTTACCTTATGCCTTTATCCCTATGGGTGGTGAGGGAGCAGGGCTATTGGGTGCGGCGGCAAAGGGCGGCGCATTAGGTGTCGGCTTTACTGGCTATGACGAGGCGGCCAGACAGGTCAAGGACGATGACGAGATTAATTTGCAGCGCGTGTTGGATGCGGCCCAGCAAGGCTTCCTGCCGGGCATGCTCTTTGGAGTAGGGGCAAAGATGTTGCATGGGCTGGTTGGAAAGAGAGCGCCGAAAGAGCCGCCTGTAGAGCACGGCGGCGATTATGACATGCAAGTGCGCCGGGCATTGTCGCAAGCGGACGAGTTCAGGCAAAGTAATAAACCAATTGTTGGAACAGCTAATCAATCAATTGATCCCACTGCTGGGGTGGTGGGCAAGCGAGTACGACAATTATCGCCAGAAGAGGCCCGGCAGCGTTTTGCTGAAACTACAAAGCGGCCCATCGCTGGCGCTGTTTCTGGAGCGCCGACACAGGTCAGAAAAGAAGTACATGCGGAAATAAAAGAATCTCCCGCACAGGAACGCGATTCATGGCGAGACTGGAGAGATCAAAGAGCGCGGCAGGCGCGCCCGGAAGAGCAGCAAGCGTTAGCAGAGATGGCTTATGCCAAGGTCCGCATGGATGAGGCGGGGGCTAAGCTGGAAGGTGCCATCTTAGAGGCTGACCCTGATGCAATGACGCGATTCTTGACCTATGACATCAGCCCTGAAGGCTACGCCAAGCTTGAAGAGTATATTCAAAGCCACGGCATGAAGCGAACGGCTATGACTGAGCCTTTCATGGAAGCGGCATTGAGTCGTGAGCACGAGTTTAAGCCCGAGTATAAATTCAAGAGTCAAGACGCAGCAGGGCAAGAGAAAGAGCTGAGAGCGCTGCTTATAGAGTTCCTTGACGCACGGCAAGATTATGAGTTCATACGACAGCAAGCGACTGCCGACGTGAAGCTTCCCATTAATGACACCATACAGGTAGCGGCTAAGGACTCTGCCAACGCTACCCGCCATGTCAATGTTGGACTGAGGCAACGCGCCAAGGCAGGAGCTATTAGGGCTGATGAGACACGACCCGACGCGGCAGCGGTGCAAGAGGGCTACGAAAAAACACGCGCACAGGTGCGGACAGAATACACACAGCCTTTTGAGCGGACCTTTGAACGCTTCATAAGAGAGACGGTGCCGGGCTCTGCCGAGATGATCCAGAATGCCTTTAAGGACATCCCGCAAGGGCTGAAGACTAAGGCACTCTTTGGTATCGGCTTGACGCTGGCTTATTACTTAAGCAATCAGGGTAAGGCAGAGGCAGCCGAGCCCCCATCACCTGAGCTGCTCCAAGGCATTATCAAGCAAGTAACCCAAGGCGGCCGCGAGTTTTTAGAGTCACGCCCATTAACTCGCGTTACTACCAACGAAGTGACGAGCGACATCATTCGCAAGGGCTTTGATGCGCAAAGCAGAGCCTTTGGACAAAAGAGAGACGCATATCTGGCGGCACTGAAGCGCATACTGGCGGGCTCACGAGAGCCTAATGAAGAAGAGCTGAAAGGCATTGCCAAGATGACAGCCACGCAGATAAAGGACTTAGCTAATCAGCGCAACCCTGAGCGCAGGGCGGCGCTGAAAGACTGGTCGGCTCAAGAGATCTCAAAACTGAGTGATGCCAGACGTGCTCATGCTCAATATACAAAAGACTTGCGCGCAGAGATAAAGAGGCTGGAAGGCATGGGAGCGGCTAGCCCTAAAGGGTTTAGTGCGGGCACGTTATTCGGCAAGGGCAGATATAACCGCATGTTGCATCTAGACCTAGCTGATATGACAGGAGCTTATGGCATGCCGCACCCTAATCTCATGGGGCACCTGACCGGCAATTTTATGAAGTCTACTTTCTTGGGCAATTGGCGCTCGTCCAGCATGCACCTTGGGGAAGCTTTAGTCAGCACGTTCTCAAAGCATCCAATAGCAGCCGGTGAAGCCATGATAGGCTTTGCTACTGACCCGATTTACCAAGAGTTTGCCACGATGAATACCCCCACGCGGGGCATGATGCAGCAGATCCTAGAAGAGTCAAAGGGCATGGGACTGGACAAGCTCATCAATCAACAGATAGATAAGGCCGTCGCCAAAATTCCAGGCGGCAAAGCCATCTACGACACTATGTCAGCGCAGATCATCGAGCGCGGCAAGCTTGGTTTTGTGTCATTGGTGAATGCGCAGCATAACGCTAAGGCTTATCCTGGCGGTGTTAAAGCCTACATGCAAGACTGGATTGCCTTCTCAAAGACAGGCAGTCCGCCGGCTCACCCTGAGAAGTTTGCAGAAATAGAACTTAAGACCTACATAGAAGACAACCGGGCGATTATGTACATGCCTGATGGGCCGCTTAAAGAGCGCACTATGTACCAACGGCATGGGGATGTGGTCAGGATGATGTTTCCTTTCTTGCGGGCCGTCACTCAACAAGCGCGCTTCGTAGCAGGACTAGCAGACGACATGCTGGCTAATTTAGCCAAGGGCGACATGAAGGCGGCGGCGGGGAGCCTGAGTTCTTTTCTAGCGGCGCATGTATTAATTGCCGGGGCGGCTGGCAGTCATGCTTTACCAGGCTATGTCTGGGACGCATTTGACAAGATCGACAAGGAAAAGTCAAAGACTCTCAGAAACATGATTGATGATCGGCAAATGGCTCTGACCAATTCCTTCACGGGCGGGCATGGCTTTCAAGTGCAAGACTTTGGCGTTAAGTACCTGCCGTTCTTGAGGGCGTCCGGCATTGTCACGGAGGGGGAAGTCGGCAAGATAGCCAGGGGCATCATGAACCCCAAGAACCCCAAGGCGTTTATGGATGCGGCAATAGACTTGACGGCTATGCAGCTCGTAAGCCACATCGGGCCAGAGGGCACCGGCAATCTTAGATACATGATTGAGCGCGTAGCCATGGGCGTCAAAGGCAAAGAGCACTTTAAGCGCTATCGGGAAGACATGCTAGTTGAGAAAGCCATGGGGCGTGACCGACCGACCAAGACCGTGGACACATGGATCAAGCACTTTGACATCCCGCAAGGTATTGGGCATGCGCTATTCAAAATAGAGAATGCCGACGAGCAAAAGGCGATAGAGCGCGGCGAGAAGCGCGGGCAACGCATGCAGAAGCGCGACTACAGGAAAATGGGGCGAGCCCAAGAAAAAGTACGCCACAAGATAGAGCGTGATGGCTGGGGTGCTCTATTTGAGCAATGAGGCTTTAGTGATATGCTACGGGCATCGATGGGAGGGTGGCTAAGTGGCTAAAAAGCATATGGGCAAGCACTTTGGAAAGAAAGCAAGTGCTAAGCATGGTATGAAACAAGTATCAGGGAAGAAAAGCAGCCTTCAAGCCATGGGATATGGGCCCAGGATGAGCGGCAGCAAGTAAGGAGTGATAAACAATGTCAGATTTTGGTGAATATGATCCTTTCAGCTCGCTCAATGCAGTGGGTAATCCGAACAAGATTATGCACATTGGCGAGGCGGTATCTGGTAAGACGGCAGACGGTCCTATTGGTAATACTCGTCCGGCTAATGTCGTAGCTGAAGGACTCAGCATTGACACTTACCCGCGCCTCTTTGCCTCACCTGCTATCCGCAAGGGGCAATCAGTAACCAAGAATGAAAGCCTAGCGAGGTCAATGAGTTCCCGTAAGTGAGCTTATTTCCTGCTGAGATAATTGCTTATGCTCAGCAAGCAGAAAAACAAACCGGGTGCTTAGCATCAGTGGCTCTTGCCCAATGGGCGTTAGAGTCAGCATATGGAAAGTCGGTGCCGAGAGGGAGTAATAACCCTTTCGGCATTAAAGCTGTAGGGAACCAGCCGTTTGTCATAGCCGGTACTCAAGAGCAATTAGCCAATGCCCGCTATATAAAAATCGCGGCTCGCTTTAGGAAGTTTCCTTCAGTACTTGAGTCTTTCTTGGCGCATGGGCGACTATTGATGAGCCCGAACGGGCCTTATCGGGGGTGCTTGCCTTATGCCAAGCAGTGGGATAAGTGGGTTGACATGATTGGGCCTATTTATGCGACTGACAGAAAATACTCACAGAAGATCAAACAGATTATTGTAAAGAACAGGCTGTACCAGTACGATTTAAAGCGAACTGAAGAAACCCCCGTGAGGTAATATCGTCAGCTAGGGTATCCCCATCATGTCGCCGCCAGAAGATGCCAATAGACCACATGATTCCGATATTATTCTGCCTGGTAGTGCTGGACGCGAGCCTGTTAACCGGCCTCCTTCTAATGGTCAAGCCCTCGTAGCAGCGCTTTTAAGCAACCAGGTCATGGTTATTGCCTATGCCGTCAGCATAGTCATATTGGCTATTGGCTTAGTGGGGCTCACAGTGATGCTGGTATGGCTGTGCTTCTTTTACCCTAAGCAGGCTAACGAGTTTTTGATCCTCTTAGGTGGGCCATTGGCAGCCGTGCTGATTGCTCAGAGCGCGCACATGAAACAGATCCTGAAAGACCAGGAAAAGAAGAACTAGTTATCGATAATAAGTCTTGTCGGTTTGCTCTTCTCGGCAGCCGCGCAAAAGAGTATCGATGTGGCTGGGCTCCTGCAGCACCCACTTAAGGGCGTCAAGGATGCCATAAACAGAGGGCATCTCAACAGCGCCTACAGTTTCTTTCAAGCGAGGCAAGCTAAGCTCTATTAGCTGGGCGGCTTCCCGTATCTGTTTTTCGTGTCTCATTTAGCAAATCCTTCGCAGAATCTGTCCTATTGGATTTTCATTCACTTCAAACAACGGTTTCCCGCCTAACCATATTTGACATTGCACCTCGTCTTTTTGCTCATCCCAGCACATATGCATAACCTCAGTGCCAAATTCTTCCGATAGCATGGAGGCGAAACGAGAGGCGTGTGGATACAACCAATAGTTATATGTACCGGCAAGAACTATATAAGCGCCTTTATTGCCCGTTTGCTCAACTCCGGGGGTAATACCTTTGCCGGGTTCGCCGGTGTAGCGCTCGTACACTGCTTGAAGGCGCGTGTTGAAATCTTCCATGTCTATATCGCCAGAGAAAACACCCCCGGCTTTAATTCCAAACATATGACTTACGTAATAACCCATCTATTTCATTGCCTCTTCGCGCTGCTTGCACTTGTGAAAGTTAGCCTTGTCAACCATAACGGTATCGGTGAGCTGATCGTAAGTATATAGATCGACATTGACAGGGTATTTCTTGCCTGTGCGCTTCGATACTACCCAGGCCACTACATCCTTACAGTATTTGCACTTATTGCATTCTTTGTACTCAAGCTGTAGGTCCGTTGGCATTACCAACCCTCTTTTGCAAACTCAGCATAAGCCACTGCCCACTCTCTAAGAAAATTGGCTACCGCTATTCGCTGATCGTCATCGCCAGGATTCCAGCTTAACTCATGCTCTATTGCCATCAAGTAGCCTGTTATGAAGTTACCAGATCCCTCATGTAAAGCTTTCCAGAGTGTTGCAGCTTGTCTTTTTGTCATTTCTTCCCCCTAAATAATGGCTAGGGGCTTGCGCTTTTCAGCAGGATAAGAACCCCCACGATGAACCTTTACCCGCGAGTTATTTGCGCTATAGGTGCCACGCGACCCAGCACCTCCAGGTAAAAAGACAATACACGGCCAGCGCTTGACTGTCAACGTGCCATGTATAATAATGTACCACATGGGTATAGGAGGGACTTGCTTGACCACATATCAAGTGCAGCGTGATGCGCAGTGCATAAAAGAGTCGATTGACCTTGAGCCGGACGTATCGCCGGAAGAGTTGCTTAGAGTTGTAAAGAAAGAGGACATCTGGAACGGGGAAAGCCTGAGCTTTGCCAAGGTGATGAAGCCTTATGGCTTTGATTTGTGCCTTGAGGTGAACGCCGGCACTACGAGAATAAAGTTTATTGAGCCCGCGTATTTACCCCAGATGGAAAGCGACGGGGGCGAGCTATGAACACAATCGATATTGATATTGAGCTGGATAACAAGCTCTTTGGTGACGTGGCAGAGATTGATTTTGCTGACGGCTATACGTTTAAGGGGTTTTGGTTGTTGAGTCATGTGCTGTGCTGGGCGGCGGCACAGCTTAAGCAGACGCACCCAGACGTGCCTAATGTAGATATTGTAAGAATGCGATGCGGGTCTACTGCTCACAAGATATTGACCGGCACGTCATTGGTGGTAGAGGAGACGAAAGAAGATGACGCGATTGCCCCATCCGTATGATTTAGCCGGTGAGACTATAAGGAATCTGCGGGTCGAGGCTAAGAAGACTCAATTCGAGGTGGCGAGCGTCTTAGGGATTGACGGGCACACGCTTTATAGGTATGAGGCTGGCATGCTGAGGATGTCCTTAGGGACGTTTTGCAGGCTCCTAGTGTTTTATGGCATCCCTGTGATTTTAGAGCCCAGGCGCAGCGGCGGCAGAGTCAGGCCCATGGCGCTTGACTTGTCTAAAGTGGATTTAAGCAAGCGAAGTGAGGCTGTGTACGGGATACGACCCAAGAAGCGCAAGAAAGCCTAATAAGGATCTTGACACCATTGGACGTGCCGTGTATGATGCGTCTCATCGGGGAAATATCTAATTTTGTCCGTGTCTGGATTTTGGTAGCCGTCACAAAGTAGAAAGAGGATAAGGGCCGTGACGATCATAAACATGACTAACAATGAAGACCAAAGAGTCGAGCCAGATCTTAAGTACATGGTGGATCACCTCTTAGCGGAGATTGGCATTGAGGGAAAAGTCACGCAAGACTTTAACACAATCTGCGAGGTTTACCACCAGTATCTAAACTCTGACAATAAGGCTAAGCGACTAGAGATGTTATTGGCATTAGCTAATGCTGCTAAGTCTATGCGCGCCACCATTGGGAGTGCCTTTAAGGATAGACCAATACCGAATAAGTTAGTCCGTGACATCAGGCAATTGTGTAAGCCGAGGTTGTCCAACTATTACCTGAATTGGCAGCAGATCTGTCAGTTTTTCTTTTACTCGGATGCGATCACAAAAGAGAATGCGAAGGCGGCTAATCTTCCAGAGCCGACAGCACAGGAGTTGTATCAGCTTAAGATGCACCACTTGACGGCATTGTATAGGGTGCTGATTGACTTGGAAGAGGTGGCTATGGTGACTGAGGCTGAGCCGGATTATGAGGTGATGACGTAATGGGCTGTGATATACACCTGCAACAGGAAGTGAAAATCAAAGGCGTGTGGCATCATTATGCACACTGTTCTACAGGGCGCAACTATAAGCTATTCGCCAAAATGGGATATACAGATCGGGCCTCGGGGATAGACCCTGTAGCGCCGCTACGGGGATTCCCAGAGGATGCAACCTACCTAACGGCTTTCATCTATCAGGATTGGGGAATTGATGCTCATAATCCTAGCTGGCTAAATGCTGATGAAATACGGCAAGTAATTGAGTGGAAAGCGGCGTTAAAAGAGCCCTTTCATTATCCGCCTGAGTGGGGCTATTTCTTTGGGAATGGCTGGGATGCATGGGTGCGCTATCCTGATGATTGTAAGCGATTGCGTGATGCGGGCGTGGAAGATATTCGCTGGATCTTTTGGTTTGATAATTAGGGGTGATGACATAGAGGATCTAACATGACACAAGACGAATTTTACAGGCATCTTGGGGCATTTCGTAAGCAGTGGGACGAGTCAAAGGATCTCTTCCGCAAGCTCTATGACCAGGCACAAAAAATGTATGATCGCAGCTCGCCGGAAGACTTAGAGCGCTATTCAAAGCAATTGACGCGCATACAAGACGAGCTGGCTATGACATCGCGTGATGCTAGTCGGTTGTGGTTATTGATGATTGGTGACATGACTGATGCGACGTACCTAAAGCACACGCCACAATTAGACTTAGCTGGCAAGCTAGAGGCGCCACCACGCCCTGAGTGCATTATTGACTTTACGCCACCACAGGGAGCATAAGTGGCATGGCAATAGGCGAATTAGGGCTAAACACTATTACAGCCAATTACTGTACGACGCATGGCTATATACCATATTGGCCGTGTCCGGCGTGTCCCCAGCCGAACTACACTACCTGGGGGCAATATGCGGGGGGATATCTGCAAATAATAGAGGAAAAGATGAAATACGTATATTTAGTGTGCGGAGTTGAGGTAGAGGGCGGAGTGCTGCATGTAATCGAAAACAGCTTTAAAACAGACACGCAGGCAGAAGAAGTCTGCGCGAAGCTGAACCTAAATCAAGGTATGAAATGGCGTGTTATTAAAGTAGTTCTCCCTCAATGAGCGGGACAACGGGGGCATAAATGGCTAAGCAAAACTGGAAGCTAGTATGTTTCTATTGCTTCAAGACTACAAATGTGGAATACGACTTTCCGCGCAGACCAACAAGGACGTGGCTAGCGGAAGCAGCAATGGGCCGAAACCCTTTTGTATCGTGCGGGTGTGTTCTGGCGCCAACGTCAAAAGAGTTAAGGCAAATGGTAGAAGACTGTAGACTTCGCGAACATAAAGAATACTGAGGGGGATGAGGATGAGTAATTTAGTGCCAGAAGAAAAGAGAGAGCTGCAAGTATTCAATGATGAGCAAGTAGCATTAATCAAGCGCACCATATGCAATGGCGCCACTGATGATGAGCTGAAGCTATTTATTAATCAGTGCCAAAGGACTGGGCTTGATCCATTTACGAGGCAGATATATTTTTCTAAGGGCAAAGATGGCAAAGTACAGATCCAGGCGACTATTGATGGGCTTAGGCTTACTGCTACTCGCAATCCTGATTATGCTGGGCAGGTAGGACCATTCTGGTGTGGCAAGGATGGGGTATGGAAAGATGTTTGGTTGGCAGATGAGGCGCCGGCGGCCGCCAAGGTGGGTGTAGCCAAGCGAGACTGGAAAGAGCCGTTGTATGCGATAGCGCTATGGAAGGAATACGCGCCCTACTTTAATGACAAGCTTGCTTATCAGTGGCAATTGCGGCCAGCGTTAATGCTTGCCAAGTGCGCAGAGGCATTAGCGATAAGGAAAGCGTGTCCCAATGAAGTATCGGGTATATATACGGCTGAAGAGATGAAAGAGCCAGAGCTTAAGGCGCAGATAGTGGATGTTGAAACTGGCGAGGTCACAGAAGAGCCCCCAAAGCTTTCTGCTGGGAGTGTGGAACACACCATAGAGCAGAGTCCTGCTACACATACCTTGAAGTCACAGTCGGGCGACTCTGGGACGACTGACAAGCAGATCAGCAAAGAAGAGTTTGAGCAATTGAAACTTGCGGGCAAAGGTAAGTAGCCGTAAACTTACGGCATGACACAGCAAGTAAAGTCAGAAGGGCAATATTGGGCCACTTACGGTGCATCGACCGGGTATTTTACGCCTGTTGCCACACCCACTGACATCCTTGGGTTTAAGAACACGGCCACTAGTGGTGTGACGTTAAAGCTGTTGCGTATGACTATTGACTCAACCCAGACGGCGGCGGGGATCAATAAATGGTTTCTGATTTATCGAGTGACTGCTGACACTGGCTCAACGCCGGTAAACGTGGACATGATCCCATTAGCTGGGACTGGTCCGGCTGCTACCAATGGCTGGGTGGTGCAGTATACAGTAGCTAACCCGACTGTAGGCACGCCGGCGGGGAGTTTAGGCAGTCCGACGGGTATTATCAAGGCGGCCAGCTTATTGAGCCCTGTGGCCACGTCCGTCTATACAGGTGAGCAAGTCTTGTGGGATGACAGGTATGACGGTGCGCCGATTATCTTGCCGGCAGGCGGAGGTAATGGCGTGTATCTTAACTTTAATGGCGCGGCGGTGCCTGGGGGGCTCTCTATGTGCGTGAATCTAATTTTTGCTCGGTTGTAGTTGATCGGCTTTGGACAGGTCTTTGCAGGCCGCCAAGAACACGGGCATATAGTCTTCTAAGAAAGCTTGTGAGCAGTCGGCGGTGATGGCATCTCGTGAGGTGCTCGGGGCGAAGCTCAGATAAGCCCGGCCGCCCTTTAAGTAGATAGTGATAAATCCTTCCATGATTACTACCTCCAAGTGTCAACGGTGCTGAGTACTTCGTCGGCCAGGGTGGCTAGGCGCATAAGCCGGTTAAAGGCTTGCAAGATCTCCTTGTGGCGGTGATCATAATGAGTCTCTTCACCCAGTTTATCGAGCCACTTTTCAAGGGTGGTTTCGTCAGCCATTAGCTGTTTATGGCGGGCTTCACATTGGTTAGTCATGGATTATTTCTCCTGCTCAGGAACATAACCACTATACGCCCAACGTCTATTGTCTGTCAAGCTATACTGTTGCAGGTGGTTAAGGATATTGGAGGTGCGTATGAGCTTGAAGGAATACCAGATCGGGCAGTGCAATTATCTGGTGGATGATGATCTAAAGAAGGTCTATATAGAGGATGAGTTTGTGCAGGTGAATGAGGCCGGGGTGCAAGAGCGGCGTACTAAGTGGCGTGATACCAATGGCTCATACGACCAGTTCTTGGCTGATCTAGACCGCCTGGCACCGAAGGAAAGCCTGGACGATCATGCCAAGTGCGCGAGTGAGGTGGAGGGGCGAGCTCCATTGACTGATGATGAGGCCAAGCAAGCGATTGTAGATGCGCAGAAGGCTAAGTTTAAGGGTGGTAAGCCTGAGAAGGTGAGCAAATGAGAACAATAGATGACTTAGACGAGAAGACGCTTAGGGCGATGGTCAAAGCTCTTTATCACATGATAGACAGTGCTCGGCACAGCTTGAGTTTAGGTAATAAAGAGACGAGTGTTTTAACGGTGCCGCTGCTTCTCTATAACAATGTGCCGGATGACTGGAAATTGCCAGAAGTGTATGTATGGGAACCGACTGACAGCCTTATAGTGATAATGTCGAGTGACAAAGAGGCTCTTAGACCAATTCCCGCTTCTGCGGGAGAGGTAAGCGCATGAATAGCTCCACTCTAGTATTTGGCAAGCCCTCAGAGGACGAGTACGTATTGCTGTTGACGTTTGTGGAGGATGAGAAGGAGGTCATCTACCGGCATAAGATGAGCCAGGCTGATCTAGACCATCTGGCTAAGCAATTGGCGACGGCTAAGGACCAGCCGGCGGGATTCTCTGAATTTGTGATGGCTGCCCCAGGAGGCTAAATGCGCACCCGCGTTCATGTTGTACACGCAAGCTATTTGATTAAGAAAGGTGCCTTTTCGGTAGTGCTGGGAGTGTTTGAAGATCCTGCTGTAGCTTGGGCGGTAGCAGAGCGATATGCTCAGCGCTACAAAAAGCTTAACGGCTCAGTAGCGCTCCGTTCTCTACTCATGAATACAGATGACCTTGCCGGCCCCTTTAGAGCAGAAGACACAAAAATACCGCAATGACTATTGACACGACCATACGTGCCGTGTATCATACTAATGTTCCTAAGCAGAGGTATGAGAAATGGACATAGAAGAGCAGCTCGCTAAGCAAGTTGAGGGCATGAGCCTGTTTGATTTAATGGTGCAATTAGAGCCTTTGCTCAAGGCTAAAGACAAGCACCGCCAAGTAATCTTTGACTGGGACCCGGAGCGAAAGCTGGAGTTTACGGTGCGGGTATTTTACGAAGTGGACGATAAGGCTGGCAAAGGGCGCACTGTGATAGAAGCGCTCGAAAACTTTGTCAAAAACAATCAGGTTTGACCTGCTTGGGAACAACTGGAAGGTCAAAGAGGGGAGCGCCCGAATATAGTACCCATGAACAAACCGAGATTGGAGAAAGGGCGCTTCTTTACTATTTAGGGGGATAGGTGAGTAAGTACGTCTTCAGCATTCTGAGGGATCATCACTGGGAGTATGTAGCGACGTTCGACCGGTGGAAAGACACCACATGGGAAAACATGCGCCTCATGCTCATCCTTCAGTATTACGATGTTCCAGTTGGTGTATTGAGAGTGCAAAACCCCTGGACGCATACAATGGACTATGTGAAAGAGGTGAATCGATATGCCAGAGTCTAGTAGGGTGGAGATACCCTACACGCAGTTACAACGGGACACTGTTTATCGCGTGGACTTTTCCGATTGTTGTGTGGAGGGGCATGTGCTAATGACTTATCTTTATCATGCAGGTGAGGAAGATTGTGAAGAGTTTACATTTCTGGAAGGCTTGTTGAGCAATAAGGCCACCGATAAGATTCGTTTCTTTGAGGCATAGTGATGACCTATGACTTCCCCAAGCTTTGCGGACTGTGCCAGATCTATGTTGTTGATCCTTGCCGGTCGTGTCGATACATCAACTATGCTCGCAAAGCACCGCCCGCAGTGGCGGACAATAGTAACTGGCATGAATTCAACGATGCTGACAATTGCTCATGGTTGAACCAAGGATTTACACCGAGTGAGTTAACCGATCCAGGGAGTTTTGGAATAGCATGACTGAAGCAAGGCAAGCTGTAATCTTCGATATTGTGGTTATCACTGCTGGTGGTGAGGTGACGCACCCTGCCCTTAAGTACACTGATGGCAAGCCTCCTAATAACATCCAGTTTATTGTGGATTGCACCAAGCCGGATAAAGAGCGCGGGTATGACCACACTATTTCTGTTGTGATATCAGGACCGTGCCCATGAAGTTTCATTTGAATATGGAGGTGAGCCGCTATGCGGTGCCCAAGGTGTGAAGGGAGTAAGCAGGAGTCAACGCTCAAGCTGCTCACAGCCAGCAGCCCGCCTGGCACAGTCAATCAATACTATGACAAAGACGGCAAGTTACATGAGCACGGATTGCAGTCAGTGTCTAGCTGGGAGTGCAGCAAGGGGCACAAGCTCACCAAGCATGTAAAGCTTGGGTGTGGTGGTTGTCTGGAACAAAATCAGGAGACTTGGACATGAGGCCAGAAGATCACCAATGAACATGCTTCAGTATCAGCAATTGCAATATAGTATGACCCCATTTGCATGGCAGTCTGTATTTAATGCACTGCAAGGCCTTAGTAGGTGTGCTGGGCCATTCTGCAAGGAAGAATGCGCTAGTCAGTACTGCTGTGATGAATGCAGGCAGTGGTATGGCTGGCTAGTCGAGCATAAGGATCAGTGGGTGAATGAGTAAGAAAGGACCACTGTCTCAAGAAGACCTAAGAGTCATCATAAGCGAGGTAACAGCGCATGGCTTAGACGCATGTTCCCCCGATGACACCATAGCTTTAGCCAAAGAGTGCCAAAGGCTGTGGCGCGTAAACACCAAGCTCAATGACATCATAAAACAAGCCAGTCTTAACGTACCGATTGACCGTTCATTCACGCTTGACCCAATGCCCCCTCTAGATGATGAAGCGCGAGTAGCAATAAACAGGAGGCTCATGAAGCATGACCCTAGGCATGCGGATTAACTTCCACAGACGCCGGCAGATCTACCGCTTATGGCTATCAGGCTTCCAACAGTCTCACTTAGCCAAAGGCTATGGCTACGATTTAGAGCGCATAAGGCAACTAGTGAAGAACCACGCCAGATACTTACGACACACAAAGAGATGATCAATAAAGCCCAACTCTTGGTTGCCATCCAAAAATACGCTGAAGCTGTCGCTGAAAATCGCTTAGCCTACGAGCGTAAAGAAGTGCGCAAAGACAAAGTACTCACGGTATTACGCTTGCTCAAAGACCTTCTGCACATTATGCGCTACGATTCAACAGCCATTGACACAATATCTTCAGAGATTGTTCGGACTGAGGCATTAGCTGAACAAGAACTACTCAAGAGACTAAGTAAATGATTGACACTACTCCGCACGTATGATACTCTAGTATTGTTCCCAGGCGGAGATAACATCATGTCGAAGATTAATGAACTGACTGGCTATAGCGATGATGACATCGCTTATTGTCGTAAACACGTAAATTGGGTGATTGAACAAATGAATCATTTTCGTCCGACACTAACATCTCCAAAGAGTGGACGGAAACTGACTGAATTACAAATGCGCTTAATTTACGCAGTAGATGCAATTGAACATCAACTACTTCAGGACAATCGTTAGTCATTACTCCAAACAATACGCTTAACCACTACATCCACCACACACTACGGAAGATCCATCTCTAAGTAGCAGCGGTGGATGTTACCCACTCACAATGAATCTAGCCTCGGATCAATTTCAATCTCAAGTGATCGATGTCTCTGTTAGCTATGTCTCATACTTACTCTGTTGCAGTAGG
>FRDC01000815.1_pt3 | contig 37336 bp, 41 predicted proteins | sample 1106171 | NCBI WGS metagenome assembly FRDC01 (sample SAMEA3930566, study PRJEB13176) | freshwater metagenome | biome: Drinking water system; feature: drinking water; material: water | place: Singapore | collected 2014-12-20 | reverse complement strand
TTATTCAGGCTCCTGGATTTGCTGATGGTGCGCCACACGGTCATTTTGTCAGGCTGGCTTCCGGCGGGGTTGAATGGCTGACTGATGGTACGGCCAAGGCCGCACGCGCTGGCACCACACTTGGGGGTACCGTCGCGGCTGCCAACCTGGGCCTTGGCTGGGGCGATTCCTTTTTCGGCAACGCCGTCACCGGGCATCTTGGCGAACTGGTCATCTGGGCCGCTGACCTGAGTGGCACCCAACGCACCGCCATGGTGGCCAACCAGCGGGCTGCGTGGGGGACGCCATGATGCAGGCCCTGCTTTTTTCGACTTTGGCTGAAGCTGAAGCGCGGAGCATTGCTCAAGCCCTCGCTTTCTCAGCGGGCGATCAACCTACTGACTCCACTAAGCTCTGGTGGGCAGTTTTCAACACGCTCGATGGCCCTGCGGTACTTATATCTCCTGGGATGGAGGCGGGGCTTACGGCTGTCGAACTGACTTCGTTGGTTCCAGCTCGGATGCCTGAACAATGATTCGAGCTCTGGCCACCCTCTTACTTTTGGCGGGGTGTGCTTCGCGACCTTGCACCGCGCCCCCCTCTCTCATGGAACTGGTTTCGGTAACGGGTAGGGGCTCTGGCGTTGTTGTTCCGGGGGACGAAATCGTTACTGCCTGCCACGTTGCCATACAGGCCCCCTTGGCGGTTTGGGACCCGTCCGGTGCGTTTCGGGGTGTCGCAGTCAATCCCCGTTGCACGCCGGGATATGTGCCAGACCCAACCTCTTTGACGCCAGATGTAGCTCGGTTGGAAGTCCGGTGGCAGGGCACACCCCCACCGGCAGCCTCTCTACGGTCTGCAAGATTTGGGATCGTCGTCGCGGTAGAGGGCGTCGTGCGACGTGGTATGTCTGGTGGCGCCGTCATGGATAGCCAAGAACAACTTGTCGGGGTTGTTAGTCGGGGAGAACAGAACGGTCGTTGGATATGGGTTGAGCAACTGACAATGCCACTCACCATTCACGGCTATTCTGGCGGCGTCTGCACAACTCTCAGAGCGATAGGTATGGAACAATGAGCGACACATCCAAAGCTCTGTGGGAGAGGTGGGGGATTAACGCGCAGTTCATGCTCGGACTGACGGCGACTTTGTGTGCCGGAGCGGTATTCATCTGGACCTCAGCCGTTGAACTTCAGAACGCTATAGCTGGTCTGCAATTAGCTCAGCGAGAAATGCAGGCAGTTCAGCGCGATATCCAGCAGGCTATTCATCAATCTCAGCGTGACAACCAACAGGCCGTAAACACAAATCAACAGCGATGGGAGGCGACGGCCACGCAGTTACGGGCCGAGATCGCCGGCCGATTTGCTGAATTGGCCTCCGAAGACCGAGCTATTCGGGGTCAGTTGATCGAGCAAATGCGGGAAGTGGATCGCATGAAAGAAAGGGCTGACGCCCGAGAACAAGCTCGCATCGTGGCTGACGCCCGGATTGAACAGCAGATTGAGCGTTTAGTCCAGGCAATTGGACGTATTCAGCCTAGCCCTAGGCAACAAGTGACACCGGATGACGATATCCCCCCAGAACCGATGGTTCGGGAAGCGAACTTGAACCGATAGGAGCGACCGATGACCTACATTCTGGCACGACTGCGCGAGGCCAGCACATGGGCGGGTATTAGCGCCGCCCTGATCGCGGGAGGCTATGTCGCTTTCGGCACAGTAGCGGCTTTGATCGCCGTGGTACTGCCCGGCGGGCGGGCAGACGCATCGTGATGGCGCTGCTGGGGCTGCTGACAACGCCTATCGCGCGGTGGGTGGCCATCGCACTGGTGCTGGTGGGGGTGGTGGTCTGGCTGCGCCTGGATGCCGCCAGTGACGCGCGGAACGCGGTTGCTGCGGACGCGGTAAGGCAGGAACGGGAGCTACAACATGAAGCGGATAAGGCTGCTCGCGCTGCCCAGCATGATGGTGCTGCTCAGCGGTTGCGGGACGGACGTTTTTAATCGTCCCTGTCCAAGGGTGAGTGAAATCCCTCCGTTGATCCAACGCCAAGCCGAGCGGGAAATGGAACGGGCTCCAAATCTGGCACGTATCATGGAAATCGTCGGCCCAGACCGAGAATTCAATAGGAAGATTTGCGGCTAATCAATCTAGTAGCCATTCGTCTTCAGGGGTGATAAATACAGGGGTCATGTCAGAGGTCCCCAATGCCTGAAGATTACTTGTCCATTACTTATGGCGATCAAGAGCGGAAGCTGTTGATGAGCTTTGGCTTGTTGAACGAGCTCATGATCTTGGTCGGTGATCTCCCTCGGGTTCAGGTCATTGGGGTGGACAGTGAGCTTCGGCCCAAGATTCTGGAAGCTGTTTTTGCTGTTCGGGGTGAGAAGGGCGAGATCAAGGAAACCATTTCCGTTGCTGCACTCCCTGTCCCCACTGCGGATATCATGCGTGTTCTGACTTGGGTTGCGGAGCACGTACTCGATTTTTTTCTCGGAGCGGTCGAGTCAGCGGTGAAGGTGGCGGAACCGCATCAAACTCGATTGACGGGCCTGACGCCTTCTGGAAATGGCTCAGCGACCTAAAATGGAAGCAAGCCTGTTGTTGGGCGTTCGAATGTTCACCTAGCGGACTGCAAAAGGTCATCTGGACTAACTCCTATACAGACATGGAGGAAGTCGTGAAAATTAAAGCGGGGTTTGAGCAAGCAAAGTTAATTCATGCTCATCAGGCTTTGATTGACGTGATCTCTGCTGCACTAGGCGGGAAGAAACAGAAGAAACCAGTTGTTCCACAAAACCTCGAAGAATTGAAAGCCACCATGGCTTCAATGTTTGGAGCGCGCAGTGTCGGGTAGTGGAAATGATATTCCGGTTCTTGTTACCACTGGCGACAGTGCGCAACAAGTTACGGAACTTACTACCCGAATTAGTAATCTGTACAAAGAGGTCGGAAAACTTCAGGGTGCGTTCTCTGGTTTGGAGAACGGCAATCGGGCAGTCAGCCAGCTCACTCAAACCATCAACGGTCTGGCTCGTGTTCTCAGTACGGTCAGTTCCGACGTAACTTTTCTCAACGCTGCGGCACAAGCGGCGAACAATACTGCTCGTGCTGCCCGTGAACTGAATTTGCAGCAGACTGCCCGAGAGGGGAATCGAGTTCTCTCGCAAGCCTACAGGTCAAGTGATCCAGACAGGGTTGCTAGGACGATTGCAGTTACCGAACGGGAACTGAATTCTGCTCGAATTAGGCAAGAACAAGCTAATCAGGCCGCCGCGCAGGCTACGGGGCGGGAGATTCGAGCTAGAGAGGCTGAATACAAGAGGCTTACTGCCACAATCGAGACACTAACTAATCGTCTCGAAAGATTGCGCGAAACTGAAAGTCGATTGGCAGCCGAAGCTCGGATTGCACCGGGAGTAGCCAACCGTGTCGTTTCCCGACGCATCCGGCAGGCTTACGATCAGGGGGATGAAGCCCTTGAGGACGGTCTAGCACGGGTCCGAGATCAGGCGGACGCAGCGGCAGCTCGAAGGCAGTCGGCTGAACGGAGAGCCCAGCTTCGCAGGGATGAACAAGACCGACGTGCTGAGGAAGCACGACTTAACGCTATCCCAAATGCGCTTGAACGCCGTAGAACCAATCTCGCCGCCAACGCTGCCGCTTTTGCAGACCCCACTCTACGCGGGACGGCTCTGGGGAATCAGCAGAACCGTATCATTCTTGGCCTAGAAGCTCTCGACAGGGCAATCCGTGACACCACGGGCAACTTCACCAATCTTCGAGTTGCTGTTGCGGCGTCCAATCAACAAATTAGCGCCCAAGCGTCTCTTCAGAATGCGCTCGATCCTCGATACCAAGCAGTCCAAACTCAGCTCGGGGTTGCCAGCTTTCGAAACCGTCTGGGCATTCGAGAGGCAGTCAACAGTGACGACGAACTGAGTTCCAGGGACGCGGCCCTTGGACGCCAACAGACCCTCACTCGACTTTTTGGGGATGGTGGAGCTGGAATTCTTCAGGTTCAAGCGGGGCTTCTGGCGAATTACGCCATTCTCAATAACCTGTTTTCAGCTTTCACAAATACCTCTCAAGCAGTCATTAACTTTGACGACGCCCTGAAGAATTTGCAGGCGATCTCCGCGAGTACCAATGCCCAGATGAACACTTTGCGCACAACCATTATTGGGGTGTCGCAAGGGACTAAATTTACGGCTATTGAGTTGACCGAAACTGCAACGCGACTAGCGCAGGCAGGCTTGAGCGTTAATGAAATTGGGGCAGTTCTGCGTAGTGTGGCGTTGTTGGCGACGGCCACTGGTACAACTCTGGCCACCAGTGCGGACATCACAACTACGGCCCTGACTGTGTTTCGTATCCGTGCAGATGAGACCGCTCGCGTTGCCGACCAGATGACTGCGGCTCTGAACCTCTCGAAACTGACTATCGATCAAGTAGCACTCGGCTTTCAGTATGTTGGTAATACGGCTGCTGAAGCCGGACTTTCGTTGACTGAGACCACTGCGGTTTTGGCAACTCTAGCCAACCAAGGTATTCGCTCGGGCAGCACAATAGGCACAGGTACACGTCAGCTTCTGACCGACTTGAGCCAACCCAGCGAAGACCTTCGGAAACGACTTCGCGAGCTCGGCATCGGAATGGACGAGATCAACGTCCGCGCTAATGGCTTGACTGGTGTGCTGTCTAATTTGCAGAGGGCTGGCTTCACCTCTGCCGACGCCTTCGCCACTATGGAGGTACGGGCGGCGGAAGTGTTTACCGCGCTATTGCGCGGCACTTTCGATATGGCGACGCTCACTCAAGGTATTCAGTCTGCAAGTGGTGCTGCGGACGCCAACGCAGTCCAGATGACCAGCCTGAGAAACCGTTTTCTTCAGCTCACCAATACCATCAACGCCCTGGCTTTCACCATGTCTGGCCCCTTGATCTCGGGGCTCGGCGCAGTGGTGACTGGCATGAACAGTTTCTTGGGTGCGGTAGCCACCAACACGGGCTCGCTTACAGTTTTCGGGACCGTCCTGGCAGGACTGGCCACAACGGCAGTGATCTCCTGGCTCTTCCGACTGATTTCCGGGCTGGGCTTGGTCCAGGCAGCGACAACGGCCACGGTCGCAACCTTTACGGCCTATTCAGCGGCTCTCACTTCCGGGGCCGCTGGCACCGCTGCGATGGTGCTGGGGGTCAACGCCCTCGGCTTGGCTATGAGGGCCTTGCCCCTGCTGGCCATTGTTGGGGGTGTTACCGCGCTCTTCTTCGCTATGCGGGAAGGGACCAGCACTACTAGGGCTCTTGCCGAAGAACAGGAACGTCTCAAAACGGCTTCCAGCGAAGCGAAGAGTGCCTATGACACTCAACGCCAAGCTCTTCAGTCTGTGGACGAATTTATGTCTCAGACTATCGCACGCTCTCGCTCTTTCAACGACGAGACGAAAACGGCGGCTGAGCGTCAACAAGCCTTGAATTCTCAGGTTGAAGAGGCTCGGCAAAGATTCGGCAGTCTTTCGGGGGCAGTGTACCAAAGCATCACGAGCTATCAGCAGCTCATTCAGGTTCTTGGTACAGTTCGCCGTGACCTGAACCTCACTGCCCAGGCGGCAGCGTTGACGGCACGAGAAACTGCTTATGCCGAACTGAGCGGTGCTCAAGCTCAATTGGGTCGTATTCCTAGTGCTACTGAACGTTTGAATACACTCTCAGACTTGGGGTTCAGAAGGCCCACAGATGCCCTCCTGCGTGCTAATCCAAACGCACGCGCTGGCGATATTGACATCCTCCTTCCGCAGCTTCCAGAGGGAGTGCGGAACAATCCTGAAGTCCGACGAGCTCTTGAACTGGCACTTCGCTCCGGAGCACCTTCGAGTGCGGAGGAAACAAACCGACTAAGGCAGTATTTTGGACCGACAGGTGAGGGCCGTAATCTTGGGCTGTCTCCCCAGCTTTTATCAGGGTTGCGGGACCAACTTACTCAGTTGGGGAATCTCTACGGTAACATTGGACGGTTGACAGCTCAAACTCAGTTTTCTGAGAATAGTGTTACACGAACTCAATTCGAAGGTAGTCCTGCCTTTGATCGTGCCAGCAGCCTCTCTCGGGAAGCCACTGAACTTTTCAATCGTCTTGGTGATCCGAATTCTGCTAGCACTCTCACTGAGCGTCAGAGCCGTCTCACTACTCTTCAAGCTGAGCTCGAACAACGCTTCAACGCTCTTCGCGAGATTCGAGAAGGCTTAAGTGAAAGCGAAAAACTAATTTTCGACAACAGTATTCCGGTGACTGATCTCAACCGTATTCGTAGCCAAACGGAAGCCTATCGTCGCACCCTTACCGAAACCGAAATTGGCGCTGGTCGTCGAGCTGCTACCCGGACCATTGAGGCAAATCAGAGGGCCATTGACGAGCTTCGCTCCCGCAGTGCCGAGCGTCGAGACCCTGCATATGTTAGGGAGCTACAGCGGGAAGGCGAACGCCTGCTGAATGAGCGGGAGCAACTACAGCTTGCGGCTGTTCCTGCCCAAGCTCGCCAGGAGTTGGGTGCAAACGCCCCCACTGATGTCGTTGAAGCCGATATTCGCGCGCAGCAAGAAACCATTCGCAGCCGCATTGCTGAGCAGCGCAGCCAACTCCGACGTGAGCTCGGGCGGAGTGTAGCCGAAGATCTCACCCAACAGATTGCGGGCCTGACGGAAACTTATCGAACCCTGATCCAGGGCAACAATCGAGGTGGACAGCAAGGTAGTCGAGCTGAGATCGCAGCACAACGCGGGCGTATCGAAGCCCTGATACGCCAGCGGGGCGATATTCTGGGCCTATCCCCGGAAGCGATTTCTGCACAGATCAACCGCATCGATCAGCAGGGTATTCGGGCAGGTAACAGTGCTGGTTCTCGTGCTGCTGATCTAGCTGCGAGCCAACGTGACGAGCGGGAAAGCCGTAATCGCAGTCAGGAACTGGCGCGGATTAACCGACAGACGAATACAGACATCACTGCAACACTCACACCTGGCCGTGCTGATCGAGCATTGGTCGAAGCGGCAAGGCGCGACACAAATCTGTTGACTGAAGGTGCGCTTCAAGCTGCACAGCGTCAGGTAAACGAAGCTGATATTGCTGCCGACATCGCCCAAATCGATATTCGCACAAGGCAGATTGCTCAGCTCGCAGAGCTGGCAGAACGCATCAATGCCAATCTCCGCTCAGTTAATGCTCAAATCGCTGCGCTTCCTCCGGAAGGTCGGAGAAGTGCTGCTGAGATTCAACGCGGCATTGATCTAACCGCAGAACGTCAAACTCTTCAGGGGGTTCTGGAACAAACACAAGATCAACAAAGAAATGCAGAAACCCTTCGGGAACGTGCGGAAATTTTGCGTGCCCGTCGTTCGGAACGAGACAGCGGCAGTTCCATTGGACAAGGTTTTGAAGGTGCTTGGATGCAGCTTCAAAATCAGTTCTCTCCACAAGGTCAGGCTCGTGCTTGGGAAACGGATTTCCTAAATCTGTTCAATAACGCACGGAACGGCTTCGGAAATTTTGTCAGTTCAGTTGCGAGCGGAAGTAAAACATTCGGTCAAGCCTTGAAGGATATGGGGAAGTCTCTTGCTGAGATGGCCTTTCAGATTGCTTCGAACCGACTGATTTCTATGCTGTTCGGTTATCTGTTGAAGATTGGGGTTAGCTACTTTGGAGGCAGCGGACTGGAACCCGGTGCTGATCCAAGTAGCCCTGACTTCCTGGGCGCCAATGGCGGCCAACTGTTCGGAGTGGAAGGGGCTTACCGAGGGGGCATCGCGGTACAACGCTTCGCCCGAGGCGGTATGGTCTCTGGAACTCATTTCGGTCGGGACAGCGTACCGGCATTGTTGGCCCCTGGTGAGGGCGTGCTTAATCGTCGGGCCGTCAGCATGATCGGTACGGACACGGTGAAGGCCATGAATGACGGCCTTATGCAGCGGTCTAATGGCCTGACACTCTACACGCCCCCGACGAGAGAACCCGATCAGGTCAACGTTTATGTTGTGGCGCCGAATGAAAAACCCACATTAGGTCCGAAGGACATTATTGCAGTCGTTGACCAAAACATTTTGAACAGTGGATCGACTAAAGCTCTCATTCGGCAAGTTGCAGTAGGTGGCCTATGAGTGTCGTTCGGCAAACATTTCCTTTTCCCTACTTTATTTTTGCGCAGTCTTATCCAGAGACTTCGGCACAGATTAAATTCGGAAGTGGCTTTACGTTTGCCTCTTCTCCAAGTGGGCCTCCACAACGTCGATTCAAGCTTAGGCTTGAAGGCTTTAAATGGTATCGATATCCCGAAGGTGGGGTCGATGTCTTTACTAACGCTCGCCTGAATGTCGGGAAGCTGGAAGAGTTCTATCGTAGTGTGGAAATGTGGAAGCCCTTTATCTTTCTTCATCCACAACATGGACCAATTCTGGTGCGTTTTTCTAAGCCCTTGGATATACCCTATATGATTAAGGGCGGCATGGGCACTGTTGACCCTATTGAAGTTGAATTTCTTGAGGTGACGGCAGCTCAAAACATGACACTGATTCCCGACACTCTCGATGACTACTTGCTGCTGCCGGATGGTACTCGCCTACTGCTGCCCAACCTCAACAATATGAGGCTGCCATCATGACTGTGGCCTCTCACAGGGCGGATGCTGTTCAGCTTACTTCGGAAGGGTACGTGCATCTCTACAAGCTTCTGTTGAGACAGGGCACGGCGATTGTTTGCTTCAGCCCGGACCCGGTACTGTACTGGCAAGGAAACAAGTACGAGAGCATTCCTTGTGAATTGACTGGTGTGGGCAGTTATGCGGATGAACAGCAGGCAAGGCCAAAGTTCAATTGTCATAACCCAGACGGAGCCTTCACCGGCATCATTGCACAAGGCGCACTTGAGAGTGCTCGCCTGACGCGATATCGGCTGTTGCGTTCACACGCTGAACAAAATCAGAATATTTTTACGTCGAAGACGTGGAGAGTGGCGCGTGTAACGTCGCTCAACAAATTCGCATTCTCTCTTGAGCTCAGAGACATTTCTGACCGAGCGAATTACGTCATCCCAAGCGAGACTTATTCTCCACCAAAATACCCTTCTGTGAGCGTGCGATGAAAACAATCGCTTATGGACATCTGACCAACCTTGCTTGGAAGCATGGAGAAGCGGACTGCTTTCAATTGATTCGACGCTTCTACGCTGAGAATTTTCAGATCGACATTCCGAATGTCAACTATCAGGACGAGTGGTGGAATACGGAGCCGGAGAAGGACTACTTCACTCAGAACGTGCGCAGCGCGGGCTTTCAACCAGTTTTGACCGAAGCTCTGACCGCTATGAAACCTGGCTGGGGGCTGCTCTTCGCCCAAGGGGCAGCTTTTGTAACTCACTGCGGGGTTTGGATCGGGAACGGCAGTTTTCTGCACCACCCTCGAAATGAGCCCAGTCGGATCGAAAGGTGGGCAGGCCGCTGGCAGGGCCGAACCGTTTCTATCTGGCATCACCCCCAAGCGTCCGTGGGTTCCACCGTCGAAACTCTGGACATGATCAGTTTGATGCCTGCTGGCAAAAGGGAACGCTACCGTGAAATCCTGGCCTCTCGGCTTGCATGACCCCGGCGCAGTTGAGCGGGTCGGCATTATCCTCAACGGTGCTGAGGTGGTGGAGCTGAACAACGTCCACTGTGAGCCCTCCCAAGGCTTTCACATCGACGTGGCCGAACTGCTGCCGTTCATGGAAACGATTTCTGGCACATGGCACACCCATGTAGGCGTCACCGCGACCAGCGATCCAAGTGAAGACGACATTCAATTCTTTCTTCGTTGGCCAGAGCTCCAACACACAATCATCTCCCCAAGGGGAGAGAAAACTTATTTCGTCTATGGTCAGAGGGTAGTCGAATGCGAGTGACGATTAAACTGCACGGCAGCCTGAAGAAAGTCTATGAGGGGCTGTTTTCTTGTGAGGCTAATACCGCTGCCGAAGCCCTGAACATGTTGTTTACGCAACACCGCCATATCCGCCCGCCGGGCGGGGGTAGGTGGGTTACGCAAGTGGCAGGGATGCCAGCCGCTGAGAGTTTGTATCTGCCGTTGGAAACTGACCACCTCGATGTCTTCCCTGCCTTTATGGGTTCGGGGGGTAATAATGGGTTTTTCCAAATCATTATTGGGATCACGCTAATCGTGGCAGCAGTCATCCTGGCTGGCCCTGTTGGTCTTGGCTGGTCGAGTTCTTGGGTGGTCGGCTTGGCCCTGAGCGGCGCGGTTATGGCCCTAGGTGGTGTGATTTCAATGCTTACACCCGCCCCCCGACTGGATCGTCCAGAAGTCAAAGCCGCAGACAACAAAACCCCAGAAGAGAGCCGTTATCTCGGCGCCGCAGGCAACACCACAGCCAGCGGCACCCGGATTATCCTCGGCTATGGGCGCTACCGCATTGCGGGTCACATCCTCTCGTTCGATGTGGAGGGTGATATTGAGCCCATTGGTGGGCAGGCTCCGGCAAGTGATGATCGAACCTTGGTTTCTAACACGGTAAAGGCGCTCTCCGGTGGCTAAATTTCGCAGCGCCCCCCGACAGACGCAGCCTTCGCCTGTAAATACTCGGGATAATCTACGTTCGCGTGACAAGTTCGAGATCATTCTCGGGCTCTGCCACGGACCTATCAAGGGTCTTACCAACGGAGGCAAGAGTCTGTATCTGGACGGAACTCCGTTCATCGCACAAGATGGCCTAAATAATTTCCCAAATGTCGAGTATCGTTTCTACCCAGGTAATACGCCAGGAGAAACAATTCGGCCAATTCTCGGCGGCTATGAGGATTGGCGAGGCTATCTCGTTGGCATGGCTCAAAACGTGCCTGTCCAATTTGCCACCCAAACCTTGAGTACAACGCAGGTCATTCTGCGCTTTAAAGTCAAGAAGCTGTACATCAGAGGCCGAAACAGTATTTTCGGTTATGAAGCGGACGGCACCGGCCCGAACGTCATGCGTGTGAAGGTCGATATCCAGAGCAATGGGGGGAGCTGGAATAACGAATATGGTGGCATTCGGGAGATTGTTGGTCGGACTTTGGAGCCACAAGTCCACGAAATCCGGATACAGTTTCCTGATGACGGGCTCGCGCCGTACAATGTCCGCGTAACACTTCTAACGGGGAATAGTTCTGATAACGCTTGCGAAGTCGATTTCGAGGGTTACTACGAGGTTCAGGAAGGCATTTATGGCCTGACCAAATCTACCACGGTCAACGTCCCCCTGGCGCCTCTCACCCCGGTAATTCGGACGACAGACCCAGCCCCAGAGAGGACAGGGGGCGGGAACGGGATCGACATGATCGATATCCGCCTTACGGTCGGCCAGCTCGCAGAGACGAGACAACCAAGCGGCACCCCGGGCACCGGCAGGTATGATCCTGGCGGTACTTTCGAAAGCGAGATTGTGCTCCTGATCGAGCATCGTCGAACTCAACAACCTACTCTCTGGTTGAATGCCTTCAACGGCACGGTGAAAATTCGCGGAAAGACGACTAGCCCTGTAGTTTTTGAATACCGAATTGCTGTGCCTGCCGTCGATGACCGCTGGGACATTCGAGTGACTCGAATTTCGGGGGACATTCCCGATCATGTTCGAAGCATATCCTGGGAGAGTTTCCAAGAAATCATTGGAGGTCCAGTCCGTTTCGATGGCGTGGCGTGTCTCGATATTTCGGGAAGAGCGACGAACTCGTTTTCGAGTTACCCTGAAATTAGCGGGGAGTATGATCTAAAGCTGTGCAAAATCCCCACGAACTATGATCCCTACACTCGGACGTACACAGGCACTTGGGATGGAACATTTAAACTCGATTGGACTAATAACCCGGCGTGGTGTGTTTACGATCTTGTGATGAACGACCAGTACGGAGCTCGGCGCTTCTGGCCGGAGCTCAATATGGATCGTCTGGATTGCTACGAAGCAGGCAAGTGGTGTGACGAGCTGGTTCCTGATGGTCGAGGGGGCTGGCAGCCTCGATACACCATGAACTTGGAAATCTCCGAAGCTCGCGGCATTCGTGAACAAATTCGTTATATGGCGGGAGCCTTCAACGCCATTCCCGTCGAAGACGACCAAGGAACAATGAGGCTCTTTGTCGATAAGGATGAAGAGGCGACGGCTATTTTCCTCCCCGAAAATGTTTATGAGGGGGTGTTTGATTACTCGTATTCTGATCCTGATACCCGTTTTAATGAGATCTTGGTCAAATACGTCGATGCTGAGCGTAATTACGCGACTTCTTCCATTCGTGTGTTTGATGCCACCCATCAAGCAGAGTTTGGAGTTATTCCTTACGAGTTTGCCGCAGTAGGTTGCACTGATCGTCATGAAGCCCTACGTCGGGCCGTCCTCAAGATGATTATGGCGACTACGGAAACCGAAATGGTTTCTTTTCGAACAAACCGTAGAGGTCTGTTTGTTGCTCCTTACGATGTTATTTTGATCGGTGATCCTGATAAAGGCACCGGCCTGACTGGTCGAGTTATGAAGGTGGATTCTACACGTCGTTTGTTGACGTTGGACAAACCTCTATATCTTGAAGTAAATATTCCATATCGAATGGACATTGACTGCGAGGCGCAACTTCGAACCGTTACCCTAACGTCCAGCGTCTCGGCATGGACCATGGTAGTCGAGATCAACAGCGACTATCCCGAGGACGCTCCCGAGTTCGCAGCTTTCACTCTCGGCAGTCCCGTCGCCGGCAGTGGAGTGCCGAAGCCCTTTCGCGTTCTGCGGGTTACTGAAGAGTCCGGTAATCCTGATCGAATGCTGATCGAAGGTATAGAGATCAACCGGAATAAGTGGATTTTGTCGGATAGGGCCAGTCCCAAAGCTAGCCTGGGGTTTGTCGATTTCCCTCAAGGCATCAGCGCACCAACCAATCTGCGGGTCACTACGGAAACGGTTTCTGTGAACAATGAGCCCCGAGCCCTGGCCGTGGTGAGTTTCACGCCTTCGATTGACCCGCGTGTGAATTTCTACGTTTGTGAGTATCGTCGTTCGGGTGCATTGGATTGGGTTAGGGCAGGGAGCTCTCGCGCTCCCAGAATTGAGATATTCGATGTTCCAAGCGGGACCTTCGATGTCCGTGTTGGCGCTCAAGCTGGTATCGAGGAAGTTTCCTGGGCCACGTTGTTGAATGTGGGGATGGGTCTGACAGTACCCCCCTCTGACGTTGCGAGCCTATCTGTATCTCTCTTGGGCGATACGATGGGGCTGCAATGGCCTCCGGTGCCTGATCGGGATTTGGACTATTACTATATCAAGCACACCCCCGTTATCGGCCCCTCTGCTACCTGGGCAACCGCTGTCGATCTCGTCCAGAAGGCGACCAGCACCAACATTCGAGTGCCGCTGCTTTCGGGCACTTTCTTTGTAAAAGCGGTCGATCAAAGCGGGATAGAGAGCAACAACGCCGCATTCACCACCTCAACAGCAACCGTCCTCGGTTTGAACGCCGCATGGTCTCAAAACTTTCAACCAACTTGGTCCGCTGGAATTCAGAGCGGGCTGTTTGTCGATGCGGGTCTGCTGAAAACCTATCCGGGAGGAACTGGTAGTTTTCAGTTTGAAAGTATCGATCTCGGAGCGCCGTTTGTAAGTCGGTTGAGTTTGGAAATTGTCGGCAGTGGTGAACGTCCAGACGCCAACATGGTATTTTGGGATCGGCTTTCCGACCTTGAATCCATTTCTAATGTGACAGCCCGCGATTATGCTTTTGAAGCGGAGCTGGCTATTTCTTTGGACGGGACTACCTTTGGAGACTGGGCACCATTTTCTGTTGGGGACTACCGAGGGAGAAAGTTTCGTTGGAGGGTGAAACTGATTTCTCGTGTTCCGATGGTAAGTACAGTTTTGCTTTCATTGAAGGCAACGGTGGACATGCCTGATCGGGTAGTTTCTCAGCGTGATGTGGCGGTTCCCACGTCGGGCTTGAGGATCAATTATTCTCCCACGTTTCGCGAACAACCCAGTATCGGGATCACAGGAAAGAACTTTCAGACTGGGGATTATTTTGTGCCCTCAGCGCAGAGCAACACAGGGTTCGACATCATTATTCGAAACTCCGCAGGAACTCCCGTCTTGCGAACGATTGACTGGATCGCGGTCGGGTATGGCATAGGAGAGTAAGATGGCACAACATAACATCGGAAATATTGATCCAAACGAAACTTCTGGCGTAGAGCTGGCAGCTCTCTTGAGCAACCATGGCCAAGCCGTGATCTCCACAAATCTAGGCGCAGGCAGGCCCACTTACGCGGTCAAAGGCACGTTCTGGGTTCGTGACAGTTCAGCCACCACCCTTGAGTTGTTTATCTACTCAGGCACGAATGACGTCCTGATCGGAACGATAAACACCACCACAAACGTCTTTACCCCTGCTGGGGGGACAATCAATTTGGCCGGTTTGGGGGGTGTGCCCACAGGTCGAACCATCGCCACTGAGGCGAGCATTGTGGGGGGTGGAAATCTAGCAGAGAACCGAGTTCTGCGACTTCTGAATGACTCGAATGAGGTCCCTGGAAACTATTATTACGGGACCAACCAAGATAGCATTCGCGGGTGGTTTCCTCTTGGCGAACTGCTGGGCCGGGCTTCTGCCGCGCCGCGAGTATTGGTGTACGCACCGGGCGACTACACTCTCATCTTTCCGGCGGGTGTTAAGCGCGTCCTCTTCAAACTCTATGGGGGGAGTGGAGGAGCCGCATATTGGCAGACTTCTGAATTAGTTTCGGTGGGGTCCAATGAGGCGGGCGCTGTGTATGAAAATCGAATCAACAACAACAGCGTGCTCGGTGGAGCGGGGGCAGCTCTACACGGCTCCATAGCAGTGATTCCAGGAGTTTCTTACGCTCTAAAGGTGGGTTCAGCAGGGGCCGACACGGTGGATTCGACCCCCTACGCCGTTGGGAGTTACATTCCCGAAGTGAAAGGGACAAAGGGCAACTTCAGTTTTATTTATGGGGAGAGATTTACCGGAGGTGCGGGGCAGATTGCTTTCTGCGATGGAGGGTTTCCTGGCAGTAGTCTGACCGGGCCAGGGTCGAAGGGAGTGAATACGGTGGCGACGGGGGAAAACGTCACGGATATAGGCCCTCCGTTGAATCCCAACGGACCCAACGGCTACGCCGAAATCATTTTTTGGAGTTAAGCCCACCTCTCCAACAACGCAGCAGTGCTCAGTGGGTAGAGCCTCTTCAGTTCCTCATAAACACCTAGAGCGACCTGACGGCTTTCCTGCTGGGCGTGAGCGTCAAGGCGCAACATGCAGACTCTCGCCCAGGCGTAGAGGCTACCAGTCCAAAAGAGCTCGGTCATCAGCGTTTGGGGGAGAATTGCCCGCGCTTGTTCAGGGGCGACGTTCTCTTCGAGCATGGTTTGATAAGCGTCAACCGCGTCCTCTTCTGCGGCGGTGAAAGCCATAACCGCCCTGGCAGCCACGTCATGCGGAACCTGCCCGCCGCTGCCTTGTTTGCGATTGGCGGGAGCTGCGCGGAATTCCAATGGATAGAAACTCGGCTCGTCCGTCACATACCTTCGGCTAACCTCACTGACGGTCAAGCCCACGTTTGATCTCAAGAGCTGGCGCATCACAAAGAGAGGGGCCTTAACGTGCAAGCACAAGGTCGGATGCGTGAAGGGTGCGAAATGCTTCTGAATTGTGGTCAGCCTAGAAATCAGTTCCCGAGCCTGCTGGATGTCCTGACAGACCACAATCTCTTCCTGAAGTTTCTCATATTCCTTGCTGTCCATCCCCCGTGCGAGAAACAGTAGCAAGCTTTGATCACTGGGACCAATTTCTGAAACCCGCTTTGCGAATGATACCCGCGCAGCATTCACAACCAATAGGTCAGAGCCCATGTGATCCTCGTAGGTCACAGAGATGTCAGCGCGAACGGCCATTAGTTTTTCCTTGCTCGTGAAGAAGGGATCGAAGGTATCGAGCCTCAGCCCGGTCGGTCATTCGAGCGGCAGCTCCACGAACGCCGGCCCGAAGTTGATCTCTTTCTAGTGTTGTGATGATAACCGTGCCTTTTAAATCGGCAAAATCTCGCTCCCACGCCAAAACAACTTCCGGTGTAGCAGCCTCGAAAAACTGAAGAAGTGGTAAAGGGGTGTCAATTGAGAAAGCTGCCACCGCCTTGTTATCTCTGTTGACCAAGACATAGCCGGTGCGTCTTTGTTCAAGACGCCAATTCTGTTCGGGGCATAAATGGGCTTGTCGAACTAGATTTGTTCGGCTCATTCAGAGTCTCACCTGAAGTGCTTCAAGCCCTGCTCGATAAGCTGAATGGCTTTGGCGTATTTCTGAGACTGTGTTGGACGATCAACAATCAGAAAAGCCATAGCCAACTCAGAACATCCTCGTTGAACTTCAGCCAAGGCCGAGATCAGTTGCCTGTCATTGAGGGGTGGGGCAGGGGGGTGTTCAACCATCCAAGGCGAGCTCGCCTGCGATTGCCGCATAACCGGCGCTGTCCACCGCATGATCACGGACGAAGGTTCCCTGAATAGACCGAGCGATCTTCAGGAGCTCCATCATCTGAGCGACATTGATTGGAGTGATGGGGCCTTTTTCGAGACGGCCATCAAGATAAACGTTCCACAACTTCGCAATGACCTCGAAGCTGCGTTCCTTTCGGCCGTGAGCCTGGTCCCGAGCCCCATTCACAATTTGTCGGGCTTCGGCCAGGATCGAAGCGGAAGTGGATTCGGGAACCGCCACAAGCGGCACCTGACGTTGAATGGCTTTCTTCATCACAAAGGTTCTCCTGGGCGGTGGAAGTAGAAGCGGCGTCCACATCTTGTTTTTCGTGGTATCGAATACAGGACAAAAAACTCACCTACTCGGCCTGTCACCATCTCGGCTATACCAAGATCATAAGCGACTCGGGCTGCGTAGATTCGTTCAAGATCACCCACCGGCCATTCGCCTTCCTGCACTGCTCTTGCAGAAACAACGAATTTAGCCAGCGGGGGATCATTAGGATGGACAAGTAAGCTCATGTCCAAAGCATGCCGAAAACCGCCCGAAGAAGTAATGGGTCCGCCTTTTAATTACGTCTAACTAAGAACGTATTGATGATCAGCCTGAATTGATTTGTGGGTCACAAGTATTACCTGAGCTAGGTCGGGACACAGCGACCGAAGGCATTCTGCTGTGCTGGATGCTCTCTCCGCATCCATGGCGGCATCCGGCTCATCGAGAATGAGGACGGAAAACACCTTGGCTGTCAGCATTCGCCCCAGACCGATCCTCAAAGCCAGGTTGGCGACCGCCTTAAGCGAGCCGCTGAGGCTGCCTATGCCCTGGCCGTCCAGGGTGAGGGCGAAGCCAGGGTCGATGGCTACGTGCCGGTAGGCGCCGCCTGTCATGCGCTGGATCAAGGCTGACGCGACCGCTGCTAGGCTGGGCACGAAGGTCCTCTCGATCTGTGCGCGGACCTCATTGATGGCCGCCATGGCAGCTTTCCAACCCTCAGCCTTCTCCCGAGCTGCGGCCACTTCAGCCAATACCCGAACGTGATGGTCGCGGGCTCTCTCCCAATTGGCGTGAAGTTGGACATAAACTTGTCGAGCAACAAGTACTGCTTCGGTATCCGCAAGGGTCTGCGGAACAAGAATCAGTTCTTGTTGTCTTTGCCGCCAATTCGGCAGGGCCTTTTGGTATTGGAGGAAGTCTGCGTTCTGGCTGTCCCAGATGGCTATATCGGTAAGAGCTTTTTGGTGGATAATGCAGCGTCTTTGCAAATCTTCCAATTGTTGGATTTGCTCCTTTACACCAGCTATATGCAATACGAGAGACGGCATTTTATCTCGCTTCGCATACATTTCAACTTCGTCTTCAAGGGCCTTAAGTCGAACAAGGTTCTGACCGCCATGGCTTAACTCATAGCGCATTACAGTTGCCGCTGCTTTTGCTATTTCTTCCTTAGCAGCGTCGCGATTTTCCCACACAGAAAGGTGTGTATTGATCTCTCGCATTGTTAATTTAGGAGATGTTGGAACCTCCATGGCGTGAAAATCTGGAAAACCCTTCATCCTGTCGGCCTCGACTGGCCAAGTGTGATTGCAGGCAGGGCAGATCAACTCGCCTTTGGAATGAAGTCGTTTCCACTCTTGATAGTCTTCGACCAGACGGATTTGCTGAGCCATTTGCTGAAGCTCATTCACAGTAAAAGCGGGTGTCGGCCAGTTTTCCAAGAAGTCACGAGCGGTGGCATATTCTTTTAGTTCCGGAAGAGCTTCCCTCGCAATTGAAGGAACAAGTCTGGAAAGCTGGTCAAGTTCACTGTTAAGCAAATTTAACTCAAACCTGAGTTGAGGAAGCTTCTGAATTTGCTGGTCGTAAAGTTTGTAATCCGTTTCCGTCAGAAAAAGCTTAGGACGTTCACCTTGTGGTTCTGACGGTATTCGATTGATCTTGATTTTAAGATCACGTAGCTCATTCGCTTTCTCTCGGAGAGAAACAAGCTCGGTAGCCAGCTCTTCAGCGGTGCGAGGGTCTTGGGGAGCCACAGGCTCGTCCGGTACTGGTCCAAGACCGCGAGCGAGGGCATCGCCCTCTTTGGTTGCGTTAGTTGCCTCAGCCCGACAGAAACCTACAAGCTGTTCCAAGGCATCCATCCCGAGCGTTGTTTCTACCATGCGCTTGCGTTCAGCAGGCCGCATGTTCGATAGAGCTTCGATCAGACCTTGGTTGGCACAATTGGCCACGTCGAAAACTTCCAGGCCGTAGCCAAAAAGTTCGATGATCTTGAGATTAACCGACTTGGTGCCCACCGCCAGGACTTGGCCGGAAATGGTTTCCAGCTTTCCCCCTTTCGGGGTGCGAGAGACGCGGTACTGCTCCCCACGGACTGAGAAAGCTAAAGTGACGTTGGCTTTAGCATTCAGGGGCGGCGCATCGTCTCGGAGTGCTGCCACCCCAAAAAGCGCGTAACGAATTGCTTCAACCAAGAGTGATTTACCGCTGTCATTACGACCGGAGATTGCTGTAACACCTTGTTCAAAGTCAATTGATCGAGACTGATGCACGCCAAAGTTTGTGAGGGTGAGTGAGTGGAGCATGATCTCATTCTCTGTTGGAACTCCAATACTTGGAGCTCGGTTGAAATTTGTTCGAGAGCTTTCGGCGTTAACCTTCGAGTTTTTCGATCTATAAGTTCTGCCTCATAAGCCCATCTAAATTCGTCTTCGTTTTCTATAGAGAAGCCGTCACCCACAAAAACTGAGAGCAAGTCAATGAGAGATGACATGGCGCTTTTCATTCAAAACGCTAATGATCTCTTTGGGGACACCGTTTCGTGCGAATGCTTCTGCGAGCAAGCCGTTTACATTGAAATCAAGAGTCTCGATTTCGGGCAGAGCTTCCTCGCTTACGTCAACAATTGGTCGGCTGCTGATTTGGAAGGCATCAAGGTCCTCGGGTATAGTCTCACCGGGTCTCAGAAAAATTCTGAGACAAAGCTGCCGCGTGTTAGCGGGCAATTGATCCAAAGTGCCGCTCCAATACATCGATCCCTCGTCGTGGGCGTAGGGCTGCATCGAGCCTGCGGCGATAACTTCGAGAGTCCCGCGCCTCTCAAATCGACGCTTGTGATCATGGCCAGTGATGGCGAGAGACGTGCGAGCGGAAAGGGCTTCGACGGGGATTAGGTTGTCGCTCTGGCCGGTTAAGTCCCAGTGACCGAAGGCTGCGTCCAACAGTCGCTCAGAACCGGAAACGAGTTCTTCAGCCCTGCGATCAGCCACCCAAGGGAAGAACCCCATGTCCATCATTCTAGCGGGCTTATCCCGAACGATGGTGATGTTTGGCGCTTGTCCGCTAACCAGTGCGGCGAAGAGATCAAAGCTGGTCTTCTGGAAGTCACGTCCGATGTCGTGATTGCCGGCCATCACGACAAATAGACATTGCTGAGACCGCCTTGCGGCGTTCAGGTAGATGTCAGCGGCTCTCAGCACGGTGGCCGGCGTCACCCGAGGCGTGTCAAAGAGATCACCGAGATGGACGTGAAGGTTGGTGTCTGACTGCACCGCCATCATCCGTTGCTCGAAGTCCCCCCAGACAAACTTCTCGCGGTCCCCTCGACGATGTAGGGGCACGTCCGTCGTGAAGACGCGACCCAAATGGGTGTCAGGCATGAGCTCGATCCAGTGCCCGCCGATGTGGAGGCGGTCCCCGAGCTGCCAGTCTGCGGGGGCGGTCACAGGCTCACCACAGGGCCGCAAATGACGGTTCGGGGGGTATTAAAAAATTGTTTTTCCAAAATTATTCCCGTGACGACGCTGCACCAAGCCCATAACACTAGGAAAAGAAAATCTCGCATGTTTCTATCCTTCACTACAAAACGAGACCGCTTCTCCCCTTCGCGTGTTCTCGCGGGGAGTAACAGGCTCAAGATGTCGCGGATTTACACAGCATCGTCTGCGACACAGATGATCGAGAAGTTGGCCGGAAGGTATTGGTCCAACAAGTATTTCGTACACAACACGATGCGCGACAGGTTCGCGGCCCTTATACCTTAGACGGCCGTAACCATTTCGGTTGATCCTGCCGATCCAGGGCCAGCAGCCGTCTTCAACTTTAGGGCCGATCCACTTTAAGACGCGCTCGGGCAGATTGGTCCTCTCCACCTTTCAGGTCGATTGGAGAAGGCCGGCGATGTTGGGGGGCGTCCAACCTTCCGGCTTCAGAATCTTCCCATCCTCGCGCTTGCGCACTTTGCCGGTGGCCGGATCGACCTTGGCCATGTTGGCGGCCTGGATCAGTTTCCATGCGTCTGCGAGCGGTAGATCATAGTGGAAGGCAGCATTCGCCACAGCTCGGATGGCGTCTTCTATCCGGATAGTAATTCGAAGGAGGTTATCTGTCTCCATCGCTTTAAGTAATCTCTCGATGCTGAGGACAATCATTCCATTGCGGAAGTCGCTCGGCCCAGGACGTTGCAGCAGCCTTCCACCATTGGGCAAATCTTCTATCTGATTCAGTGGAAGACCGTATTCGACAGCAGCTCCGACGATGACGTAGATGAGATCACCCATCCCATCCAACGCCTCCACCCAATTTCCGTCAAAGAGAGCCGGCAAGAGCTCGTCGATGCCCTCTTCACGAATTAGCCTAATCCGGAGCGCCTTGCGGTCGGGCGGCGGCACAGCCGGAATTGTGCAAACGGGTACGTCACACGCGACGTGAAACGCAGTGACATCAGAGACGAGCGAATTCATGGGGCAATTACCTTCTGACTGTGTTGTATCGCGCTGAAAATCAGCTTGATTTGGTGCAGGCAGTCGAAGAGGGCATCATGTGCCGGGCCTGTGAAGGGAACTGATTTCTCGTCAAAGTTCCTCCCCCAGGTCAGTCCAGCAATTAGAGAGCGAACATCGCACCCCCAGAAATGAGGGAAGGGATTTCGAAGCTCGAACTGTTTCAGATACGAAGCAATGAATGGAGCATCAAAACTGAGCGGCTTTGAGACAAACACCGCGTCGTCTGGACCAACCCAATCAATAAACGCCTGAAGAACAACACCGGGTTCTTCTGCCCGAGCCATAATGCTTGAATAAACATCAGGGGGTTGGCTCGCCCACCAGTTGCGGGTGCTTTCGTCCCAAAATCTCCCCGCAGCCGGCAACATGCACCGACTGAACATGCTCTCCGTGTCGATGGTGAGATGATAGGGGTTAAAGCGAACCGCACCTATCTGTAAGATAGCTGCATGGACAGGATCAGTACCCGTGGTTTCAAGGTCCATCATTATCCAAGCGGCCACGGTAAACCCTCATCCCAAATAAATGATTTTAGCACATCCCAGGCAATGCACCCTTGACGCACTAGAATGAATTGTGCCGGGATCACATAAACCCGAGCATTGTGCGATGAATTCACTACAAAGGAGTAGTTACCGCCAGCCCGTGTTGTTTTAGTTGCGGCTGTCTTTTGATTGATCTGGATGAGGGAAGTTTTGAAGCCTTTCACCTCGGAGGTGTCTTTACACTCGACAAGCCAAGTTTTGGTCCTATACGTCAGTAAATAGTCGGCGGGTTTCGACGTTAGCCTGACCAATCTTTCGTTCAGGCCAAAGGCATCTGCCGGGTCTTCAAAACGGTAGAGAAACGCATCCTTCCCCAGTTCAGCGATGCGTTTCTCAAAGGCTTCCTCGTGGGCCTTACCGCGTGGGCGAGCTTTAGCCATTCAGCCCGGCCCGTTCTGCAAACAGCCAATCAACAGCGGTTGGCCAGAGCTCGATAGGAAGTGGTTTCCCGACGCCCCCAGCCGGGGTAAAGGGCAAGTCCGGGAATTCACGGAGCTCAAGCTGACCCAGGCGAGCTTTCTTGGCGTCCCAGGGGGCAAAATTCAGCCCTACGCTGGGAGAGCAATCGAGAACCACTGACTTAAAGATGTCAGGATGATCACACATGATGGTGGAAGCGTGACCAATCGCTTCAGTAACTAGGTTTCGATGAACACTGAAAACGAGTTCGTCATGAACCGCGAACATAAACCGCGCTTCACGAGCTCCCCAACCAAGTTCATTGAAGCGGCGCAGAATTCGAATTACGCTCCGCTTCGCGATGGCTGCGCAGATACCTTGAATTTGGGCATTGATGGCCTGATTACCGGCTCGGGTTTGAATTCGACGGATGACCTTTTCGATGAACCAACGAACACTGTCGTCGTCACCAGCGGCCATTTCCCATTTACTGCGGAATAGGTGTGCCCATTCCGGAGTAGCTTCGAAGCGCACCCGGCGGTGATGGTCCGCCAGTCGAACAAAGCCTTGGTCGCGAACTTGTTCCGTAACTTCAGCTTTCCACTGCCAGAACCTTGGATAGGTGGCCTTGTGTCGGTCGGTCATCTCTACGACGCGATCACGATCCCACCCCATCCGAGTCCCCACGGTATTCAACAGAAGACCGTAAAGACTCTCGAAGTTGCCACCTTTGCCGATCTCGGTACGCCAATATTTGTAAGCAGAAGCGGGCGCCATCTGCTCACCTTTGGTGTTAATCAGAATATGGGGGGGATGGTCTGTAACACTTGGGTCTCGGAGAGCTTGAAAAGCCTCAAGCGGCACATCGAGAATACCGGCAGAAGTGAGTTCGTGCAGGTCCTTATAGGGAAGTTGACGATAGACTTTGAGAAATTCCTCATCCTGCGAAAACTCAGCAGCAGTGACGAGCTCAACCTGGCTCCAGTCCAATGAAACGATTACGTGATCGTCGTGATCGGCCTCATAATAACCACGGACGTAAACACTATCACCTCGCTTTGCGAGCTGTTGAGGATTTGGATTTGCCATGGAAAGCCGACGTGTGGCCAACTCGCTGGACACCTGGGGGTGCAACATGCCGGTGTCGGGATCGACGAGCTTTTGGTAAGGCGCGATGTAGAGTTTGCTGGCCTGTTCGATGCTTGCGATCTCGCCAAGGATCAGCAAGCATTCTACGGCTTGCTCATTCCCCTGTTTACGAAGGCGTTCGATCAACCTCCCCCGGCTGTCGGCATCAGATTGAACTTTGCCTTGTTCCATGATCGGCTTGGTTCGGAACAGGTCGTACATGATAACGCGCATGGGCATGTAATGCCCAAGATTCAGCCCGGCCTTGTTTTCAGGCTGGCCGATTGCTGCTGCCCATTCGTTTGGGATCGATCCTCGTACTTGCCAAGCTTGTCGAAAGTCATCGGGATCGTCGGGCGAGCTCAACCACGCCTTCAGCTTAGCCCGATAATTGTGGCCGTTCTTTCGATACCAATCTTCCGACTCCAAAAGATCGGAATGCAATTCCGTAGGAAAGGGAAGGCAATGACGCAGTGCGGCCTTTAACCGGCGAGTACACTCAGCAAATCGGACCCGGTTAGCCGCTTCGGATTGCCGAACAGCGCCAGGATTGATCTTGACACCGTGAGCCCAAGTCTGAGCGTAAATCTCCACCATGGAAAGTTCTTGATCAAAGAACGTGGAAATGACTTCTGGATTGGTTTCGACCATAAACTTCAGCAGTGCGTGAAACAGACGAACGCACCAAATGGCGTCATCGCATCCGTAAGAAACGACTTCGGCCCCTGTTAGGAGCCCCATATGGTCTCGACCTCGAAGGACTTGCTCATATGTGGTCATGTTGTAATCGAAAAAGCTCTTCACGCACTTTTTCAGATTATATCCATAAGCAAATTCCCGAACCCAGCCGTTATAGGAATGAGCTGCGTCAGACTGTTTTGCGATGATCTTGCTCAGCACTTCCTGCATGTCTGAGCTCTCAATTTGAGCTGCCGACACCCGGCGAATTGCTGGCAAGAGACTGGCCATTTCGCCTAAGCCCTGAGCTACAAAATCTTCAATCTTGTATTCATCAGGCCCAAAAGCAGAAACAGCCATCTGCATGGTGCAGATATAGTTTTCCAGTTTCCAGCCGACTGTTTTCTCTAATACGGCCCGCTCGAAGGCAGCATTATGGCAAACCCACCGTGCTTCTGAACGCTTTTGAGCCAGAAGTAGGGCCACATCTTCCCACGACACTCTGGCGAGAGCGTCTGCATGACCGAGATTGAAGTAGTAAGCGTCAGGCGATCCTTCGCAGTAGATAGACAGTCCGCAAAGGTCCATGCGGTTGATATCGAAAACGACCTTCTTCCCCTTGTTCATCGACTTGATGCCAGGGGTGGCGCGACTGTTCTGAGTTTCAATATCCAGGCCGATGAACGAAGCACCAGCGATCTGAGAAGCAATCGTCGATTGAAGATAACCAAAATTGGAGGCATCAACAAGAATCGAACTCACAGTGGAATAACTGGTCATAGGGAGAATTCCTTCAATCGTTGTTCCATTTTGTCGATGTTGATCATACCAACCTTCATGTTGGCGGAAATTTCTGCCAGGGGGACAACTAAAAGTCCCACGACGTTCCACATAGCTTTCCAAGTGGAAAAGTTATGGCGCACCCATTCGAGGTGGCCTGGCTTGAATCCGACTTGGGAAACGAGTTCTTCATCAAACTCGGGAGCAGTTACCGCTCGAATTGCAGCGTTGGGATTGATCGCTGCCCAAGCTTTTTCGCCGAAACGGAGTATCCCAGGAACAGCATCCGAAGGATCACCGACCATCGACTTGTAAATTCGGACGTGGTGGGGTGGAATATGCTCGTAGGAGCACGTCACTTCGACGTTGGGTAATGCCGCGAGTTGAAACAAGTCACGGTCGGGTGTGATCACCCGAATAGGCTGGCCTTGTTTGGCGTAGGATAATGCCATCGTGGCCAAGACATCATCAGCTTCCCAATTTGGGACTTGCACGATGACGGAGGGGACATAGGACAGAAGCTCGCGTATGAAATTCACGCTCGCGAACAAATCCTCTCCCATAGCAGGACGGTTTGTTTTGTAGCTGGGGAGTTGTTGACGCCGAATTTCGTTACCACATGGCCCATCAAAAACAAAAACAGGGGGAGAAGAGCAAGATCGAATTCGGTTCAGGAAACCGCGAAGACCGATGGTTCCGCCGCCTTGCCGCAGCATTCGCAGCAGATAACCGTTTGCGTCAACAATCTGCACGCATTTAGTCTGCGGGAACAATTCCATTTCTTGTTCGGGCATTTGGTTCGCCTTTGGCGAGAGGGAGCCCCTTCGGGTTTGATCCCGAAGGGGCTTGCAGTGCTAGGCAGCAGCAACGCGGGTGAAGGTGATCAGACCCCAGTTGTTGCCGTTCTTGCTCTTGCGTTCCACGCCAAGCTGAACGCGCACCACGCCGCTCACACCAGCGGCGCGGCAGCCTTCCATGAACGACTTCCAATGAGCCCAGTTGGTGGTCGCCAGAGTGTGCCCGAGAGTGCTGCCCGCAGCGGCCAGCTCTTTCTTGCCGGAAACGTCCATGACAGCCTTCACCACGGTCATAGGAATGTCGGCGCTGGGGTAGTCGCGGGCCTTGGGATCGACACGTTGCGCACGTTCGATAGCCCCCTGCCAGCTACCACCCGTAGCGCAGGTCGCACCGTCATAGCTTTTCAGATAGGTGACGGGGTTCGAGCCGAACTTGATCGCCCGGCAGTGCGCCACGGCCGAGAGATTGATGTCCACCAGGATATCACCGCCCACCAGAAGGCGCTCGGTGGTGAGGATCAGGCCGTGTTCCTTGACCGACAGCCACTGGTCAACGCTGATGCTGCCGGTGGCGAGATCATCGTAGCCCAGAGGACGCCCTGGCGTCACCACAGCCGTGCTGGTCTGAGAGACCGGCGCGACCGCCTGCGCCTGATTGGCGAGGTGGGCTTGAGCAGCGGCGGTAGCCGCCGCGATGGCAGCAGCGATTGGATCGACCGGAGTGGTCGTTGCGACGTTCGTATCCATGAGTGTCAGTTTCCTTTTGAGGATCGATGGTTGGCCGAAGCCAGAAGGATAGTATTTCTGACTGAATGGGCAGTCAGCACCCCCAATCCTTACTTGCGAACAAGTCAGGAAGCTTTATCGACCGACAAATCAAACACCTCTCGTGAGCTATCCACGGACGCGGAGAGCTTCGATTTGGCTTTGATTATTTGAAAGATACGCTGGTCGATGCTGTCACGGTACTCCGCTACAGTTACCAGCAGGTTGTCTTCTCGTTCACCGCGAATGCCTCGTCGGATGCCTTGCAGGAAGGTGCTGTCCTTATAGTTCAGCGAAGCCCAGTGCATGTGTTTGAGGAAACCCCAATTGAAACCAAATGCGGTAACATTGGGGTTGGCAACAATAACTTTCGTGCGGCCAGCACAGAAGTCCTCATCGATCTTTGCTCGTTGTTTTCCCGGTGTGTTGCCATTCATCAGGGCGCAAGAGAGCCCCATTGCTTTAACTTGCCGGAGAATTCGTTCTTGTTCAGGGACGAATGTTGCAAAGATTAGAAAAGGAGTATCCTTTGCTTTATGGGTGCTCAGATGAACCTGTAGAAGCTCATCTTTGCCTGTGAGCTCCTCTTTAGCCAGCCCGAAAGTTTCAGGATGCGCCATGATTTGGCGGCAACGAAGAGCATGAACGCCCCCGTGTTCACCGCTCAGGAAATTATCCTCTAACTCAAGCAGAGCCTCACTCTCGAATTCATCGTAAGCTTGACGCTGTTTGGGGGACATATCGCAGAGTTCGGTGACAATCACTTTTTTCTCTGGTCCGTAGATGCTCTCAAAACTTCTACGAATAAAGTATTTCCCCAAGATAGCACTCAGTTTCTCAGGGTTGCGCCAAGCTACAATTTTTCCATACTCGTCTTGCAGAGCGTGTTGGGCCAAGAACCCACTATGCGACCCATAGTATCGCGGTTCGATCACATGAATAGTTGGGTAAGCACTATCGAGACGGCCATCAATCAACGTGCCGGTCATCGCCACGTAGCGGGGGATATGTCGCATGGCCTGATACCAAGCCTGGACGCGCTGAGAACTGTTCGTGGTCCAGAACATGTGGGTCTCATCGCCAACAACCGCCCCGGGCTGTGGAAATCGATTCCAAATTTTCCGGAAAAGGTCTGCGCTGATGATGAAGCAGACAACACGCTTGTCTTCCAACAGAGGGAGACTGTGACTGCCTTCCATGATGGCGATCTGCGCTGGCTCTAAGGTCGTGAACCTCATGAGCTCGTCTCGATTTTTCTTGAACAAACTCTTCGGCATAACCCAAACCGTTGGGAGCTTCTGAGTCCGGTAAATCCATTCGATGTAAACACAGACGGGGGGAGTCTTTCCGCCGCCGGGATCATGAAGAAGGCCACCCCGAGGGGTGGCCATCAAAAAAGCTAGATCAGCAATTTGGTAGTCGCGAAGTGCAAGAGGACTAGCCATGATTTTCCCGTCTTCGATGTTCGTTTGATGGAGTAGGCTCACGAGTGAACCAAATGCCGTTCCATTCAGAACGCATGTAGCCACGCACAGTCATGGAACCGAGTGCTTCCCACGGTATACTGACGATATCCGCGACACTCATTCGCTGAAGCCGTTTGGAACTGATTTCCGTACCCGGCCAAGGAATATCGTTATCGCCTACTATCAGTAGCCTACGATCAGCAGTTCGGGCCTCTCTTCGAATGTCATTCAAGTCCGATATGTTTTCCGCCTTAGCCCCCATCAGTATAAGGGGCTGCACATCAGTCTGGCGCAGTTGAGTTATGATCTCAGCCTTGCGAACAAGATTCATCCACAAGATAGGTATTCTAGTTGGTGAAGACATTTTTAGCAGAGACACGAATTGAATGTGTAGCTCTTCTGGATTTCTGGTTCGTATCAATGCAGTCGTGTCTTCAACCGCTGCGGCTTTAGGAAGAGGCAAAAGGAGCCGCACCACGGCATCCTCTTCGATTAGCCGGCGGAACGCTTCCATATGTTCACGAGCCGGGTTTGGCGTGGTGGGGGTGATCAAATGGTTACAAGGGGCTAGGCCCACCTTGCGAACGAAAAAAGGAGACTTCACATTCTTCATGAATATCGCCGGCATTCCGCCACGAGCTTGAAGAAGCCACATGATGCCGTCTGAGGCTTGATGAATGCCCCATCGATAGACCTCGATATTCATTGACTGTTTCCCTCTGGGAGATCGATCATTGCCCTCTACCAGAGAAACGAACCAAGACACACTGGGTTGGGTCAGTTGGAGCTGAGCCAACTAAGAGCTTATAGAAACGAGTTTTCCAAGGTTCTGACGTTTTAGAAATCAGAACCCCGAGCTCTCGCAAAGCAGAAATGCGTTCTGCGCGTTTTTTCGATCTGTTCAACGTTTGACTAATTTGCCAGAAACTGAGCCCAAGTTGATCATTCGTTCCTCCGCCATTCGCATCAAAGTGGAAATCGGAACGCGCATCCATGCAGCTATCGCCTCTATTTGAAGAGTTGTAAAATCGTGAAGCCCTGTGGTCATCTGGTTGATCATGTGCTTGTTGACCGTCAGCTCTTTATAACTGTTCGGCCCTCGCTGATTGATATGTTCAGCCATGACGTGACCAAGAGCGGTGCAGAAATTGCTTATCGTAGTCCGTTCGTGATCTTTCAACCGGACTCGACGTTGATCGTTACTGATCACACCAGCAGCGGCGCAAGCGTGAGTGACAGTGCTTTCGGAGCAAAAACTCCGAGCAGCGATCTCACGATCCCCAAGGTGTGGATAATCGAGACGCATCTGGACGATCTTGGCATAATGCTCGACCGTCTCCTGACTCGCAATACGAGGCATAAATACCTTCCTTTTTGCCTTGCGAGCTGCCGCCGAGGGCGCTAAGCAAGGGGCTGTTGGAGTGAATGAGCACCCCCGTTCGGATGGCAATCCGGGCGGGGGTTTTACGTTTGTCGGATTGGTCCCCCACTACATCTTGTGTGCGGCGCCTGGGCAGACGCTTCTGCACGGGTTCATCACCTTCCGCACGGAAAGTGCAGGAAAATCAAAAACCTGCGAACATCTGAGGGAACAGTCTATAATTCGTAATCAGTAGGTCCGGGGTTCAATTCCCCGAATCGGCACCATCCCTCTAAAAATGTCCGTTAGTTTTCAATAACCTGGGAGGGATTATAGCCCGGTCGAAACCTGTCTGCAACTAAACTCAAGCCAGGCTGTGCTCAAACTGTGCGTTTATCCTCCGCATCTCCTTAACCAGACCGGCAAGCCCGAGGTGTTGATATCGCCGGGTGATGGCTGTGGACCCGTGCCCGAGAACTTTTGAGAGTGCTCGGTCAGAGCCCCCGCGCTGGGTCCACCACGACGCAAAGGTATGTCGGAGGTCATGAAACAGGAAATCTTCGATGCCAGCCATGCTCAGAGCGGCTTGAAACCAGGGCTCAGGCCCGAAGTAGGGCTTCAGAGTGTCGGGGTTTGGAAACACGTACTCAGTGTGAGCTGGCAGGAACAAGAGTGTGCAAAGAAGTGTGTCGGAAATCGGCACCAGCCTTTCCTTGCCACCCTTGCCCCGAATCAAGATGTAGCGGTCCTGAAAATTTATCTGAGTCCAACGCAGCGGCAAAACCTCCGTTCGACGCAGACCGATTTCCAACACGCATTGAACGATTGCAAACTTCACAAACGTAGGAAAACATTTCAGAAGCCGCTGGGCTTCCGATAATCGAAGAAATCGAGTTCTCTCATTAGGCAAAGGCAAATGTTTTTTGGAATAGCCTTTGACCACATTAACATCAGGCCCGTCGTTAAGCGTGCTAGCAAAGCTCAACAAGCTAGACAGAAAGGCGAGATGCTGACGAATAGCGGGAGAGCCTAAGCCAGCTTCCTCACTCTCGTTAACGAATTCAATAATGTGCTCTTTTCGGATGTCGCAACAATCAAGATGGCCGACACGAGGGTCCCACACTTTAAGTGAGCGAAGATAGCCCTCACGAGTTCTGTCGGCCAATTTTGTACGTTCGAAAAAGAGAACAGAAGCCCTCTTAAAGCTTAACCTGGGGTTAAGCAGTCGGAGCAAAATCGCTTCAGCTTCCTCCTTGATTTCAGTTCGAGAAGAGCGGCGTACTTCTCTTCCGTCTCGGTCGATATATTTGAGCTGCCAGAAACGGGAGCCAGGACGAAGATAGACCTGCCCTGACTGCTTCCCAGCGTGGTTTCCCATTCCAGAAAGACTTGTTTGTTTAAGAGCCATTGCTTCCCTATCTTAAACGCCCCAGGGAGTTTACCTTGAGAAGCCATCCGTCGAACAGTGGAGTATTTAAGTTTCAGTGTTTCCACCGCCAAGTGCAAAGTTTCAGCCATGCTCAACCCCCGCTGACTTTCACGGGAAATTGAGCGAATTTAATCTTCTTCGTCAACCGATGGTAGCGACTGTTCCGCTATAAATTCCTCAGCGGTAATCCAATTTCGACGCAGTTCCGCCCCGTTAGAGGCGGTAACTGTAAAGGAAACAAGGTCTTCCGCCACCGTCAAAGACACCGTGCCCCCTTTGAAAGGTAGGACCAAGTTCAGTTCGGTGGCAGGGCTATGTAACACTGCTGTCATTCCTTCAAACAATCACGAACCAACTGGTGAATGGTGGCGAGATCATTGAGCTTCAGAATCTCGTTCATGGTGTCGATGAACTGCTGATGGCGTGCAGTAGTGACCCGAGGCCCGTTGTTCACAGCAAGCTGTGGGGTAGCCCGAGGGAGCGGCACGGTGGGAACCACGGGCCGAGGCAGCGGAAGAGGCAGCGGGGCCGGCGTGCTCGGAGGCCGCGTCGGTTTGGTCGCAGCAATGGCAGCTTCGACCATTCGGGGAGTGGCCTTGGTCTTACCGGCAGCTTCAGCCAGCTTCACCGCGTCAGTCATCTGCTGGACGGCCTGAATGAGAGTGGACGCTGCCTGCATGGTCTTGATCGCAGTGGTCGGAGCGATCTTGCCGGCGGAAATGAGTTCCTTGACTTCCTGGGGCGCCGCCCGGAGCTCGAGGATGTTTTCGACCTGCTTGGTGGACATACCAGCCTGTTCGGCAATCTGCTCGATGGAAAGCCCACGCTTCTGCCACCGTGCGAACAACTCCGCAGTCTCCAACATCGTGAGACCGTTCTGCTTGTTGTCGTGATAGATGCCGATATCGCGTTCCAACTCGGTCGTGCCAGGACGTTCCGGAATGCACGGAACGGTCTCGATGACATGACCCTCAGACGCGAGAAGACGGATAGCGGCAAGCCGGGTGTGGCCGCTGATGACGATAACCTGATCATCGACCTTGCGGATACCCAGAGGGGTACGCAGACCCTGAACCTTGATCAGGTTGGCGAGTTCACGAACCTTCTCATCGTATTCGGGGCCGGGGATACGAACATTGAAGCCGGGTTCCACCTCGATCTTGGCAGGATCGATATGAAACAGGTCCGAAGTCCGATTGGCGATGTCTTTGAGGCGCATTGGGGTTCCTGTTCAAAAGGAGAGTGAGGATTTCGTCACGCTCAGGATAGGGGCTGGGAGATTAGACATGAATGACTAACTCCCGCGATGCTCCGCTCGCAGAGGAGACGACTTCTGCCCGTTCGGGCGAAGAGAGGTTAGAGGGCGAGAGCCGTCCGCCAGAGGTCGTCGATAGCTTCAGAACTCAGTCCAAGAAGGCTTCCGACACTCTCAATGAAAGGGTGCTCTCGTTCAAACTGAAGGGAATACTCCCAGTCGATCATCAGCCCTTCTCGAACAAGAGGGTCCGCGATACCCGCAATCTGAGCTTCAACCGCAGCAGCGTTGATACCGGCGCCGAGAAGCGCCCGTCGAAGTTGGCGCGGAGACAATGGGGTAAGTGGCACGGGGGGAGGCACAAAGGCTTCGATAACCGCACCCGCAAGGCGCGGGTGATCAGGTTTCATCAGGAAGTTACCTTGCGACGTAACGACCACAACATCGGTTTGAGCAGAGCTAGCCCAACTGACCGCCAGGATCGCAGCGTCCGGAGAGGGTTCCGCAGGACCAGCTCGTACCACCAGAGGTGGCTCAGCTTCCCGTGGGGGAACAGAGAAAAAGGGAAAAAGTTCGTCGGACATCAGGGATTCCTATCGGAGAACGAACAAGGCGCTGGCACTCATGTCGGTCAAAGTCAGCGGCGTTGCACTACCCCCTGCCTTCGCAGTAAAACGCAGTTTCCATGCAGTGGTACTCGCCGCTATATTGAGTGCCCGCATTCCCGTAGCGTTCGAGTAATTTCCGTTTCCGGAAGTGCCTGCGTCGAGGCCCAGGGCACTGGTGCTGACAACTGTTCCAGAAGCATTGAGGACTTGCACTTCCAAAATCACCGAGTTGACTGAAGTGCTGCCCTGTGCCCCCAGCGAACTCGCTCCGACAAAACAGACCGCCACATTTCCGGGAAAACTAATATCGATGATCGTGAGGGGCGTTGTCGAAAGGGCGGACGACCCCGACCAATCGGCCGAGCTGCCAATGATCTTTGTTGAGGGGATCGAATCCACGTACTGTTTGGGCGACAACATCAAAGGAGATGTTGGGTTTGCCAGAACAGTAGCAGAAACGAGTTCTAGGTTGTGCGAGGTGGGCGCCAGCCGGAAAACAGTTTGACCTGCGTTGTTGGCGATAGCGAAGCCGCCAGCCGTCGAAGCAAAAAGGGAGTATGAATTGCTTGAGTCATAGTTTTGAAACCGAAGAGCGGCAATGTTATCTGTCTGACACCCCCGCATAACCAATGCGGTGCCGGAGCTGGGTTCAGCAATACAGGATAACAAGCCAGAGAAAGTGGCCGCCGTTTTGCTGAGGACAAGATATTGAGTAAGAACATTGCCGGTGTCGGTCGCAGCAAACGCGAGCTGAACCTCGTTGCTAGTCCCGATCCGAGCGCCATAGATTTGGCCGCGATCAGTACCACCGATCTTCAACGTTAGACCAGCAGTAGTATTACTCGCGCTGCTGCTGTTTGCAGCTACCAGAAAGGCTTCGGTCGTATTTCCCAAGATCGTGGAACGAAGTCGCGCCACGCTGGCCAACCGCGCAGTTGGCACGCCGCTCACGCTTTGTACCACCAACAATGCGTCGGTATTGGTTAGTGATGTAGCGGCACCAAGTTGATCAACTCGTGTGCCCTCTGTCCCACTCATAAATCACCCACAAATAATTTCAAGGGGGTATTCTATCCGGAACCGGCCTCAATCCTCACACTCTTCGAGTTCTTTATCCATGTCATTTGCAGAAATCGTTTCCCAAACCTGCTCGTCGGAAACCAAGAACTCGTATTCATTCTCAAGACGGGAGTAGAGCTCTCGCATCTGATCGCGGAGAAAGTTCATTAAGTCAGCGTCGCACGCGCTCAAGATCGATGCCCACTGCTGCGCAGCGGCGTTACAAACAGAATAGACAAAATCAACATCTTGCTGGCTCATATCGCTTGAGATATGGAATGAGGCAAAATCTTCCAGAACCAAATTACCATCAATCGTATTTTGATGGCAGTAGCGCGAGCTGTTTCGTGACATAGTGAAACTCAACTCATAGATGTCCGAGTTGAAAAGCTCGTCCATTTTCGGGTGCTTTTCAAAGAGACCGCATTTTTCCATCAAACCTTTCAGTGTTGGCTTATCGATTTGACAGAGAAAACTAGCTCCATCGCCTTGAGACCAGAACCCACTAAATCGCACGGACTCAGAACTGATTTCTAATCCGAATTCCTCTTTCATATCAACAATAAAGTCGGATATAACGTGTGTTGACCAATCGTTATATTCGACATTGATGTGGCGGTACTTCTCAATGAGTTTATCTTTTCTCATTCAGACAAACTCCTTACAAAAGCCCGACCCGCTCGACGGTTAAACCCAGCTCGAACCTTTAACAATTCAGAGCCAATTTCCCACTCAGTCCCGTTCTCGATTAGATATTCTTCAGTTAATTGCAGGGAGAAGCGGCGCTTTGAGACTCTATCGGAATTAAGTTTCGGCTTCAGTTCCAAGCGAACAACCTTGACCCTATATGTGTTTGTTCCGTTCTCATGATCGATTCCAATTCTGCGACTCGCAATTAAGATCATTTTCTCTGCGAGGCCGCTCAAGCTGTTTAAACGCAAAGTACTGCCGGCATACCAGAAGGGAATTCGCAATTGGAGAACATTGTCTTTCTCCCAAGCGTCCGCAGCAAAATAAGAATCTACAAGCAAGAATTTTTTCTGAACGCTGGGATAGTGCTTATCAAGTACCGCAAACGTAGCACCATTTCGGGTTTTATTCTTTAATTGCTGCAAGAAAGTGTCAGGAACTTTCTGAGTGCTTGACCGCCATTGTTGCACATTGGCTCTGTAATGCCCCCACTTTGCCCCTATAGTCCAGGGATCGTGTTTGGTAGGCGCAAACAGCTCCCTGGCAAATGCGTATTCCGGCTGAAGAAAGGGAAGACGGCTCTTCTTCTGTGCCTCTTTGGGTTCGACGACAGCACGACCCAACATTTTGACCAAATCACAAAGCAACTTACATTCAGCTTTGTGTTTTTTCCAAGTTTCAGGCTTCATGAAACTGTTTCTCGCGAGAGATGGTCTGCATCCAAGAAGGACCTTTGTGTTTGGTAGTAGTCACACCAATGACCGGATAGGGAGGCGGCGTAATTGGAAAATCGATGATCATATCGGACAAGACGATTGCCAATGTTGCATCAGAAATATTTTTAGCAACGTATTCAAAAGCAGGATGGAAATCACTTCCGCCGCCGCCCTTGAACATCTTGGCATCAAGCGAGTCATCGGGACCAAGTTCTACATGATTATGAATTTCAGAGTCACAGGCCAAGAAATGTGTCAGGTCTGGTCGAAATTCATCGAGAACGGCCATGACTTCAGCACGGCTATAGCCGAGTTCTTTCGCTGACATGCTGCCAGACGTGTCCTGATAGATGATGATGTTGCCGAGCCCTTGACGGAAGTAGCCCGGAGACTTGCCTGGAAGGCGACGATGCGGACGGCTCCACGTCGCAGCACCTTGGGTGGCGCCACGAATCAGTTCCCGGAGAAGGTCTTGCCAAGGGACCGAAGGCCGCTGCAAGCCATCGACGATGCGTTCCTCGCCCAGGGGCAGCTTGCCCTTGAGCTTGGCAGTCATCAGGGCCTCGTGGACTGCGAGCTCAATATCCGCGTGTCCCTGGTCCTGCTGGTCCTTGGTCTGCGCAGGGAAGTCCAATACCTGACCGGGTGCGTCGCCCCCCGGAAGACTGCCCGCGCCAGAGTCTCCGCCACATTCCTTCAGCAGCCGTTCATAGACAGCTTCCGCCGTCATCCCCCGAGCCCAAGGGAGGTCAACACCACCCTCGTCGGGCATGACGATACCCGCATCGTCCAGTTCGATATTGATTACGGCGTCACAGGCGATATTCCAAACGATGGGATGCCGTTCACCACGCCGCAGATGGTGCTTACGAACCAAATGCTCCATCTCGTGAATGAGGACACCCATGAGGGGGGTGGGCTCGAACCGAGCCAAGTAACTAGTGGAAATGAACAGGCACTTGCCATCTACCGCCATAGTCGTTGTGCATGGGTCGTCGATTACAAGGCGCTGCTTGTACATCAGTGAGGCGTAAAACGGATGATGGATATTCATTTTGAGGCGCGCAGCAGCAAGCTTGTCGAGAGGCTTGAGGCTCATGGATGAAACTCCGTCGAAAGGATTTGAAGATCGTCGGCAACCTTACGGTTGTCAGGCCAATCGATTTCATAAGTCAGACGCTCATATTCGTATTCTTCGATGCCGATCGTTAACCAGTCATCTAAGAATTGAGCTGGCCCGTCTGCCTCTGCCGACTTCCACCATTCAGGGGGTTTATCAGCAAATTTTTCTTCGACGGGACGGGTGACTTCGATGATCAGAGCGTCAAGTTCAGCCTTGGCGGCATTCCACCGCTCGGTTGAAACCTGCATTTTCGCATCGAATTCACTAACTACCGCCTGAAACGTCTTCATTGCTTCAAGGCGGTTGTTGTGTATGCGACGGAGCTCTTCAACAATCCGATCCCGACGCTGAGAAAGCGTTTCCATTACCCAAGCAATGCCTCAGCACGGGCGGCAACACGTCGAGCTTCTTCAGCAACCGTCATTCGGAAGCCGGGGTCAGCACGAAGAGCCTTGGCGTCATGGCGAACCAGGCTCTGCATTTCGACAGCAAGCTCTGCCAAGCCGGGGTCGTTGGTGACGTTCAGCACCGGAAGGACGGCCATCAGCTCACGAACATTCTCAACCAGAGTGTCGTGAAACTTACCCACGGTCTTGCCAGATTCCGGGTCAACTCCGTACCCCTCCAACTTGGAAGCGAGTTCCGAAGTGCGCCGGATGACACGCTGGTAGGCACTGGCGATGCGTTCGCTGATGGTCTTGTTGATGTCATGTTCGGTCTGGGTGCGGATGCGTTCCATCTCGTCACCCACACCCTCCAGAAACCAGTTCGTGGTGTCAGGCATCGGCTTCATCCGGAACCTGAATTCGAACGAGTCCCGGAGAACTTGAGTGGTCGGATAGTCATTAGGATCGAACAGAGACTTGAGCCGGGTGCGGGCTTCAGCGATCAGGTCGGGATAGATTTGAATGATGTGTTCGCGAGCTTCGACGAACTTGGCCTCTTGCTGATTGAGACCTTCCACAATGCTGAAGAAGCCGACAGTGTTGAACATGCGCTCACCCTCCTGAAAGCCGGGCAGGGTGACGCTATCGAACCAGCGGCGAGCTTCGCCGGCCACTTCCTCGATACACTTGAGAGCGTTCTTACTGATGATTTGCTTCACAAACCGTCCGCTATCGCCAGCCACGGTGTTGTGCTGGGCGGCAACCGCATCGCTCACCTTGCGGTCGATCTTCTCGCCACGGAAGCAACGGATCGTCAGACCCGCCAGCATGGCGTTGGAGC
>FRDC01000604.1_pt3 | contig 37382 bp, 49 predicted proteins | sample 1106171 | NCBI WGS metagenome assembly FRDC01 (sample SAMEA3930566, study PRJEB13176) | freshwater metagenome | biome: Drinking water system; feature: drinking water; material: water | place: Singapore | collected 2014-12-20 | reverse complement strand
TACCAAGATTGAGATCCATTAGGATAAATCTTTGCCGGTCCATCGTCTCGATGAAGTTGATCTTTTTTATTGAAATAATAAACAATATTATTAAACGGGTTAACTTCTCTTGATAAGTTCATCATTTTCCCACCATTCTTTTCGTCCATCAGCCCAAATTACTGCCGGTCCATCTTTTCGATGAAGTTCACCGTTTTTATACCAGTATTGAGTTCCATTAGACCAAGTTATTGCCGGTCCGTCGTCTCGATAAAGTTTATCATTTTTGTGCCAAGATTGAGTTCCGTCAGCCCATATTAGTGCTGGTCCATCTTTACGATGAAGTTGATCATTTTTATAATAACATTGACTTCCATCTGCATGAATTGCTGCTGGTCCATTTAATCTATGAAGTTTATATTTTTTATTATAATAAAAGATAGAACCATTGTAATGAATTTCTCTTAATAAATTGTTGTTTTTTCTGATAGCCATTTAATTAATTATCATAAATAGATTGTTCAGAATTTCTTCTGAACAATCTTTTTTGCTTAAACAAACTGAGACAAGCTGGCAAGCATCTCGTCAATTTCTTCAATCTTTAAAGACAAAGGAACAGTTTCTTCCGCCGTCTTGTAAGGATGACGAGCAATTTCGAAATTTTCTAAGATTTTCATATCGCTAAGCCCGTACCATTTCTGTTCAAAAACAGGATAAAGTACAGGTTCGGGACGCGGACCTTTGATAACATGCCCGATTCTTCTCTTTTGCTTGTCAAAAAGATATTCTCGAATCACGCGATTTTGCGGAGCTTTACGAACCCATCTTTTATGCTCAGCATATCGACGCAAAGCTTGAAAGTACAACTTCTTGAGCTTTTTAAGCTTTAAAAATGTTTCGTAGCTGCAAGAGTGAAACCCATAACGAGACTGGTAAACTGATTGTTTCGTTTCCATTTTGTTTTCCTTTGTGTTTGTGTTAATTAAATCTTTATTTCTTTTGAGTTGAAACAACAAATAGAAGGGAGTTAGTTCATGCATCACCCCCTTCTAAAGAATTTTCAGAATTTTTAACAGAATCAAGATCCAATAGCTTATAACAGCTAAATTTTCTTCTAAGATTAGAATTTATAGAAAGAGGCTCTGTTGCAATAGCTGTAACTTCGTTATTTTGATCCGGTTCATGAAACTTTACAGTTTTGATACCGTAATTCAAAAGACGATGATAAGCCTTTATAATCTCTTCTTGATTGTCAACAGAAAGAAGAACAAGATGCGGGTGTTCTTGGTCCTATCCAGGCGAAAAAGCTCGTACAGCTTCAATAACCGCATGAGCCGACTGAACGGCAATTTGAGAAGCAGGAAACAAATCTTTTCTAACTAAAACGTACAGATACTTTGTGTCTTCAATCTAGGTCATAGAAATACTCCTTTTTCTTTTTATCGACAAATCTAGAACAAATCACTAAATGCTTCTGCCCGGATTCGAACCGAGAATTTCTCATTTAGAGTGAGACGTGTTGCCTTTACTACTACAGAAGCGTATCAGTGCTAAACTTCACTTTGTATCAGTGCTAAACTTCACTTTTTACTATTCTGGAAACAAATTCAACAAGGCAGCAGCTAAACAGAAAATAATAATACCTCCTGTAAAAACAGGTATAATCATCAACCAGTCACCTACTGTGGGGCGCTCAATATCTTCGTTTTGATTCAATTGAAGCTCCTCTCTAACACTTATTCTGTACAATCATTTGAGAGATTATCAAAACTTTCTGTTCTCGGCTTCTCGATAACGTCTGTTTGAGACAAAATATAATTTTTCTTAGACGACTCTAATAAAAATAGATAGTATCTGTAATTTTCGTTATAAGATTTCCAACAACCAGTTTGTTTTAATTTTGCTAATAATAACTGTCTTATAATTAGTGGAGGTTCCATAATAATATATTATAAAACACAAAAATAAATCCTATATTCAAATTTGAATAAATCCATCGGGATTTGACATTTCTCCACAGTTTTCTCGTTTAACTTCAGCAGCTATACCAAATCCAGGAACAGTTAAAATCATACGTTTTATATAACCCATATTTTCATTAGTAAGGAAGTTATTCTTTAATTTTTGCCAAATATCAGACAAATTATTAATATCAGATTCTTTTAATACACTATAAGTGTAAGTATGACGCTCAAATGTATTCAAATTTTGATAAAAAACAAAATAAGATTTTGATTTCCACTCAAAATAAGCTTTCATAGATTCAATTAAATCTTCAAAAACAAGATAGTTACTTTCTTTGTATTTGTTTAATTCAGTCTCAGTAATATATTTATTGTTTTTTGTAATTAAATCAACAACCGGACCATCCATCCACCATCCTTCTTTTCGTCTACGAATAAAAACATCAAAAATTGGATCAATATTAAAAGAGTCTGCCATACTTACTAAATTTTCATTTGAAATAAAATGCTTCATTGTAGAAAAAGAATTGTTTTTATTCCATTTAAAATCAATTTCATTGAAATTTTTCAATGTTTCGATATCGTCAACTTGATGTGCCCAGTTTTGTGTATATCCACATCGAAAGCAAATCCATCCGTTTCTTGTGGCAACTAAATTTTCTCGGCACTCTTTGCTGCCGTCCATGCCTCCGCAAGTATAAGGATGCACAACTCCTAGGCATTGAAATTTATTTAGTTCTCTAACTGTCTCATCATTCCAAAGCATACGTCTTCCTTATAAAGACTCTTTTTTCCAAATACATTTTTTGTTGTCGTCGTAAATATAATAATTTCTATTTTCAGAGTCTAAATGAGCCTTAAACAGTGCTAAACATTTTTCTTTTTTCTTTCGATCGCCAATAATTCGAAATTCTCCATTTCTGCTCACGCAAATCAAGCGAAAATAACCCTGTCGCAGCCCAGCAAAGTATTGCTGACTATTAAAATCGGTTGTTTTCACTTGATCATTTCCACAAACTGCTCTTCGGATATCATTTTAATATTCATCTTTCTCGCCTTTACCGCTTTACTAGAAGTGCTATTAAAATCTGCAATAACAAGGAAATTAAGAGTTGAATCTACAGCGTCAGAAAACACGCCACCGTTTGTTTCAACCAGTTTTTGCAACTCTTTTCTTGGTCTGCTAGCCGTTCCCGTAAAGCAAAAAGATTGCCCTTGCAATTTTCCAGTCTTAGTAGTCGATTTAGGTTTGACGATGCCCTCTTGAATATTCAATATTTGAGCAAGTTCTGAAATTGTTTTCCAGTTTTGTTTGAGACTGCTGCAAATACGATTGGCTTTAGTAGACTGAAAACCTCCAATCTTAAAAAGATCAGTGGGTTTCATTTCTTCCCACATCTTTAGCGTAACTATTCCGCCTTCAACAATATTTTCAGCTTCAGAGCGTCCAAGCAAATCAATAGATAACGAGCCTAAAAAATCTGACAACGAAACATCCATTGATTTCTTGATCTCTTCAAGAATTTTCAATGACATTGTTTTGCCAAGACCGGCCTGCGTCATTGAATCAACTGTCAGAAAATACAAATCTTTAATGCAAGATACTTTTTTGGCATTAATTAACTTTTCTAGGGACGAATCCCCCAAAAACATAATTTCACGCTTTTTAATATATTTCATGATTCTTTTGTTTTGCACTCCAATGCAATGTTCTGGATCAGAGCAAAACAAAAATGGTCCTCTTTGTACAACTGAACGTTCACAAGACGGGCAACTTTGACAATTGATCAAAACTCTATTATCTGACTTCTTAACAACTCTAACCACTTTGGGAATCACATCACCAGCACGAACCACTTCAATTTGATCATTTACGGCAATATCTATTCTCTTAATTTCTTCAATATTGTGAAGCGTAACATTTGAAATTACTACACCGCCCACAGAGACAGGAGCAACAGTAGCAACAGGATTAATACTTCCCCTCGTTCCAACGTTCCACTTTACATCTAGCAAGGCAGTAAATCCGCCCATAGGAGGCAGTTTCCACGCTCTTGCCCAATAAGGAAGTCCGTCTTTCTCGCCTAAAGAATTCTGAGCATCGCAGTTGTCAACTGAAACCACAAATCCGTCAATTTCATACGGAAGATTGCTTCTGTTTGCTGACGCTGATTTGATATACTCGGGAACGTCTTGAGGTTTGAGATAACGAGTATTTACAACCTTGAATCCATTACTAGACAACCAGTTAATTTTTTCTTCGATAGAATTCCAGCTCTTCTTCCCAACAACGTTGAAAGCTACGCAATCAAGATGTTCGGCATTTCTTCCGTCTGTACGCCGAACAGTACCCGCGGCGACATTTCGAGGATTAGCGCCTTCTTTAAACAAGAAGTCATTCCATTTTGACAGAGGAAATAAAGCCTCAACACGAACAGAAATATCTACTTTTTCAGGTAATACTTTTGGAAAACCATTAGCGTTTTTGATAGTGTGCGTTACGTCTTCGCCAATAATCCCATCTCCGCGAGTAATAGCCTGAACAAACTCGCCTTTGCGATAGATAATTTCAATACTGGATCCGTCAAGTTTCCAGCTCACAGCGAGCTTGCTTGACGAGTTGATCGCCGTTCCAATAGAATTTAACCATGTTTGGTATTCTTGTTTGCTGTTGGCATGGTTAATTTTCTTTAGAGACCCCATCGGGATCTCGTGACGAACCTTTTGAAGAGCAGAATCTTCGTCAGTAGGCGCACCAACCGTAGATAAAAAAGCATTATTCGCGTCAAGAGACTCTAGTTCGTCTTTGAGAGCATCAAACTCTTGATCAGAAAGAATTGGAGAGTCGCTATTATAATAGGCGTCGCTTGCTTCGCGAAGTTTTTTCTCAATTTCTTTGATTTTTTCTTTGCTTGAATTCATTGTGTTGCTTCTTCTATGATCGCGAAAAATCTCGCGAGCCTAGCAAGCAAAAACCAAAAAGGTCCAGTCTCTGAAAAACAAACAAAACCCAAGTAAAGAAAAGTTTAAGTTATCACAAACTGCAACCAACTAGAAAGAGACGAAGTTCTAACAATGCTAGTGTTAGGATAACTATAAGCAGATCTTAAAGCGTAACGGTAAGTCCCCTTCGCTTTGGTACTAATAGTCCAAGAACGTCTTCGAGCAGGAACTCTAAACTGATTTGTTCGAACCCAAACATTATTAATAAGAGTTTCTTCAAGAATATGAAAAACACTTTCGTTTGTTGAGTTTACCGTCCAAACAAAAAATAAAGATTTATCATTTTGGATTGTTCCGCCGAAGTTGGTAGGAGCAAGAGGATTCGGAAACGTTCCATTCACGAGAACTTCAACGCTGTTAGAAGTTTTTGAAAAATATAAAACTTGAGGAACAGTAAAAGTATTACTGGCATCTTCTCTTAAAATAGATTTAGTTATAAAGCTAAACTGTTTTTCCGCGGAAGAAAATGCGGTCCGAACAGAAAATCTATAATAACCAGGCTTTGGAGCCTGCCAAGTAATAGATTGTTCTAACATTTGAGACGCATCTACTCGTATAAATCCGCTGCCAACCCTTACCCAAGCATCTCCAACAAGTTCTTCTGCAAAGATATGAAATGCTGTTTTATTGGGCGAAGAGTCTTGCCAAGAAATCTTGATACGATTGTTTCCAGAATCAGTTGCTAAAACTTTTGTTGGAGGTTGAGGTTTTTCAAAACGAGTGTCTAATATATAAGACTTTTGTTCCCAACCTAGTCCTCTTGAAACAACATAATAAACGTTTCCTTTTGGAAACTCGATGAAACAATCTTTTTTATAAATAGAACCTTCAAAGTATCCGCTTTTTTCAGATTCTAGAGGAACGGCTCGCCAGTAAAGATAATTATTATCAATGAATCTGTTATCTAAAACTTTAAGATCTTTAGTTTGCGGAAACTCTGTGTTGAACATCCCATAAACAATAACATATTGAGGATTCTTTACTAAAAGAGTATTGTCATTGATTATTTGAAATAAACTTTCTGAAGATGGTTCGTAAACAATACCGTCAATAATCATTGGATAAAGATCATTCATATAATATTCCTCGCTTTGTTTCTAATTACAGAACAAAACGATAGAAGACCTTGAGTTTTTTGAGAAATATTCTGATAGATTGTTAAATCTATCAGAATGAAACCGTCTTAGATTAAACACGTTCCGCATTCGCCACAAAACTTAATATCAGTACGAGATTTTGTACCGCAAGTTTTGCAGGTAATTTTGCCGAGAGAAAGCAATGGATCTTTTAATTTTTCGCCATTTCCTTTTTCGCCTTTAATTTGAAAAGCAATAACATATTTTTCGCTTTCAAGAGCCGACAAAGTTTTTGTAACGAAAGATTGATTAATAGGACTTCCGGCAACAGTAATGCCGTCTTCATTATGGTCCTTCTTAGATTTGTCTGGCTGAACTAAGCATTTAGTTTTATTTGAGGCAACAGACTGATTGCTGTTGCTGTAAGTGTTTGCGCAATACCAAATTGGCTGAGCAATAGGGCAAATGGGGCCGGTATCTGGCCAGGGACGAGAAGGCGTCCAGGGCGTTTTAGGAGTATAGGGCCAGCGTTCAGGAAAAGGGCCAACAGGATAGGACGGATCCGGTGCCGGATTGGGAACAAAAGGATAAATCTTTTCTCGATTTCTGCGTTCTTTTTCTAGTTCTTTAAATAACTTTTGAAGGCTTTCGTCTTGATTTTTAGCAAATCTTTTTTCAAATTGAAATTCTATTCTGATAATGCCGTCATCAATTTTATTTCCGCGATAATTAACAATTTTATCTGTTTTTTCAATAAACTTAAAAGCATTTTTAACAATAGAATGGCTTTCGTCTAAAAAGCCTTTAAGCGAAACTGAAGATTTTTCAGGAACGACTAAAGACCGTCCGGCAAGAGCATCTATTCCGTCAACAGATACGCTCACAGACGCGCTTTGATTTTCTTGGTTTTTGAATACTAAACTATATTCAGAACCAAACGGTAGATATACAGTTGATGTTCCGTCTTTAAACACTTCCCGAACAATTTTGTTGTCCGGTTCAACTGCCACTGCCACAACAAGACCTGCTTTGTACATAAAACACACCTTTCTTGAGCATACCGGCTAGATGCTCATTTGTTTAAAGCCGATTGGTTTTGCAGCGAAAAACGCTTTCGCCGCAGAAATATAGTATCGTCAAGTTCAGTCTCTGTTAAACATATTTACACTTTTTAGGTGCGATCAAGAGGGTCGAACTCTTATTCCAACAAATACAATATATTGGTCTTTAGCTTTCGCTAAAGTGCGAAGCGATATATCTTTTTTTGTTGTGCTTTACCTTTTAAGCTAGATCGCAACAAAATCAGTTAACAACAATAAATTTGAAAATTTCTGATTGTTCGGATTCAACAAAAAGCATTAGATCTTCAACTTCAATGTTTGCAAATGGAGGATCGAGCTTTACTAATTGATCGTTAACTTCTTTTATTTCATGCACAATACCAATCGCAGAAATGATTTTTTGACCAACCTTGTAATCGGCACTAGAAACAATTTCTCCATTTGCTGTTACACCGTTTAGTAATAAAACAGAAGGTTCTTTAGCCTTTGCATCTATATTTTTTTGGAAAATAACAAAAACTCGAATTGGATCGCCTTTTTTACCATAAAAATATTTGACAGAAACATATTCGTCATTGATATTTGGATCTGCTAACTCTATTTCTTGCCAAAAATTTTGAGCAGTTACTTTTCGAGAAATTATTTTATCTCTAACAGATGCAACAATAATTTCTTTCGCAGAAAGAGTGCTAGACTCTGCTAGCGGTTTTTGATGCGAACAAGACGGCGCAACTAAAGAAAAAACAATTACAAAAAGAGCGCAGACAGCAAACATGCTCCAAAAAAGAATTCCGTATATTGTTGTAAAAGATTTTTTAAGCTTTTCAAATAATGACATGCTTACTCCTAAATTTAAAAATTACGAATGTTCCCGGCAGGACTCGAACCTGCAACCTTCTCGTTAGGACCGAATTGCTCTTCCAATTGAGCTACGAGAACTCGTTTTTATCCTATATAAACAATATGATGAAACAAATTTGGATTTTCTTTCCAAAGCTTAAATTCTTCTTCTGTCATTCCTAGAAACTCTTGTAGCGAGCAAGCGTAATTTTCTTGCCTCCAACAAACAACATACTCGTCAATGCAATGAGAATCTTCTAAGTTTAAACGAACCATATCCATAAAAGTAACAATCGGTTTGATTTTTAATGGTTTTTCTTTCTGGAAGATTCAAGAGTTTTTGGCAAAGTTTCCTCCATTTAATTAATTTAAAACTCATTTAAGACGAAATATCTTTATAACTTTAATTTCACAGGAAACCAAAAAATGTCCTTTATTCAAAAATTCCCATTAGCAACCTTCTCTTTTCTTGGAATTAGCTGCGTCTTAACAGAGTTTAAGCATGTTATTATCGACTTTTCATCAGGCAAGGCTGCCTTCTGCGCTAAATGTAATTTATTTGCAGGTCCGCAGCAAGTATATTTAGATACTTGTCGATTCGAAGAAAATATTGCTTGGCAATTCACTGAAAATGCCGTAATAGATACATTTGAATTTTCTCTTTTTAAGGAAAACGGTCAAATGTATGTTAATTTTTCAGCAAGCTTGAGCCAGCTTGATCCATTCTTGGGTTGAAATTTAATCAAGTAGAAGTCGTAATCCCAAATACTCCTCGGTATTTTTGCAATTCTTTTATTCGTTCTTCAGATTCCTTGATTGACTGAAGCTTACTGTCTAGAAGTTCTCGCAACCACTTTGGTGTTTCTCGTTTTACAGGTTCTTGCTGTATAGGTTTTTTTAACTGCAAGAGCTCTTTAGATTTGATAAAATCTCTCATTGCTACTAATGCAGTTTCTAGTAGTTTTTTGTTGTGTTTCGGGTCAGCCAAAATGGCTGCCAACTCATGAATATTTTTCCAATCTTCTTCAGTTAAATTTTGCATAATTGACCTTTATAATTTGTTACGTTAACGATCAAGTAGTATATTAAAAATTATTGCTAATAAACTGTTTTAATTTATTTTCAATTATTTGATAATATAATTTATCTATTTTGTCTTTATTTGTTTTTTCTTGAAGAGGGCTGTTTTCTAGTTCAATAAATACTTGCTTATCCAAACGTGCATATATTTCTTTAATCTCTTCAACCTCAACCTCACCATTACGGATCTGACGTAGAAAATTAGCGTTTGGTCTGGGAAAAATTATATGACCAGTTTGTAACAATTCAATACAAGTTTCTAGTAATCGCACAGCATGATAAGCGTTTTTAATGCTATATCCAAAAGAAGCAATATCTTCTTTTCTTTTTGCTCCAAGTTTTCTTATTTGATCAAAATAATCTACAGCCTTTTTCCACTCTCCAAAAGCAAAGCCCTGCATAGGTTTAATTATTTCTTTGCTTAGAAACAAATACTTGTTATCTAATAATAGCTGACCAATATCAGTAATTTTTAAAATATGAGTTTTTGGCGCAAACAAAATTTCAGAAGTATTAGGACTAAACTTTTCTAAAAGATGAAAAAACTTTGGAAAACTCCAAATTACCGTATCTTTTTGTTTATCTTCAAACTGTTCCCAAGACTTTCTTCCAAGTAAATATTCACCAGAAGGAACCGCAAACCCCCTAGTATCATAGTCGCTAGTTTCAACATTAGTTCCATATAATCTAGAACCAGTTAAAACAAGCAAATCAGGATTTAACCAAAACTCTTGCATAATCTTTTAAAGCTTCTTCTTTTTATACTTCTTTAGTATAATCTTATCATTTTTAATTGAAAAGAAATTAGTATGAACGTCCATTCTAATAACATCTTTTTCTGTTGCAAAGTATCCTGAAGTCTTGTAAAAATTAATAAGATACTGCGGAAGATGAACAAGCTTAGAACAAGCGATGACATCTTCTTGAGCGTCTTTTTGTTTAATTTTTCCCTCGCACAGTTTATTTAAATTACGGTTACAGATAGATAAAGCAATTAAGAATCCTCGCTTAAATGCTTCAAGCTTATTTATAATAAAATCTTTGTTTTTAATGTCGCTATATTGAAGTGATTCTAAATCTTCGTTAATTTCACTAATTAAACGTCTTGAATTGTCAAAAGTAGATATAAAAAATTGATATAAAACAACTTCTGGAATTTTCATTTCGATTGCACCTTATTTTTGAAACTTATTTGTTTTGTACTTTTTAATCTCTTTGGCAATATTAAATTTGCTATCAATATCTTTCTCGGCCTGTTCTATTGTAGCAAGACTGCTTTTGATAATTTCTAAATCATCTGTTTGCTCTAAAATATCAATTAGTTCTATTAATTCACAAACTTGATCTCTACAACTTTGTAAATATTCATTTTCAAGACGAGAAAGAGATTCCGCCGTTTGATTATCTTTCATATCAACTTATCGCTAATGTAGCAGTATCAAATTAAACAAATCACTAGAATTTTTAATCACTTTTAACTATCTAAATTAGTGATAATATTTTTAATATCTCTTTCTGTTTGAATGCCTGTTGTTTTTTTAATTAAAGATCCACTTTTAAAAAACAATAAAGTTGGAATAGCCTGAACATTATACTTTTGAAGAAACTCATGATTTGAGTCTGCGTCAATCTTCAAAAAAGTTACTTCTGGCATTTCATTAGCAATTTTTTCTAGAACAGGTTGTAAAGCTTTGCACGGCATACACCAGTCTGCGAAAATGTCTAAAACAACAGCGTCATACTGAGCAGGATCAAAATTCGAACTGTTTATTTCTTTCATTTTTACTACCTTATTTTAATTATTTTTATACCCGACAATATTTCCTTTATCGTCATAAATGACGATTTTTCCATTTTCATTAATTCCAATTTTTCTCTTTCCTTTTGGAGCCTTGCTAGAACACTTGTCAAACTTTTTAGTTTTTTCATTAAAAATCATTTTAATGTTTTTAGGTTTTTTATTCACAATTATTTTTTAATTTATTAATTTGTCCAGAGTTTTTCTGGAACCAATGATTTTCAGTTTTAATATGATTTTTGCGTACAAATTTAGCTACAGAACGAGAAAAATCACGATAATGAAAACTGTCTGCAATTCTAACAACATAACCTTCGCATTCATTAGAATCAATTTTTGGCGTATATAGTGACTTAATTAAATATTCGTTCCAAATACCTTTATATAAGGTCGGCACAGTTGGGATGCCGAGTAAAGCAAACCACTCGCAAGATTCTTCCCAAGCAAGGCATTCTAAATTTTTCCAGACAGAAATTCCATAAGCATAACTTTCTAAATTATTATAGGAAATTGAATGCTCGGCATATAAATTTTCAACAACAAGCCGCATGTCTTCTGGAATTTCATGAGCAATTTTACTATGAAAAGACTTAATCCAGCTTTTTGACCAGTGCTTCTTATCAGATAAAGATCGGGCATGAATATAATCATTATAAATTGAAGTACACTCGCCGTCCATTTTAACTGTAACAACAACTTCTTTATCAATAAAACAGTCAGTATTTTTTAGTATTTTATCATCAACAGTAGCGCCAGGAGACCAGGGTAAATGCAAAGTTCGAGGATACTTAACATATTTTGTGTATAAATCTAAAACTTTTCCTTGTTCTAATATTTTTTGAACACCGGGATCATCAAAAAGGTCGCCACGAGTCCTTTTTCCGTTCGGTAGAACAGGATCTCCCCATTTTGTATAAATTTGATCTGTATAAAGATGTTGCGGTATTATTTTGTCATTTTCCGCAATTCCGCAAAGTTCTCTAATCTTTTCAACAGAAAGCGTAGTCATTTCTGCTTCTAGATGATGTTTTTCGCAAAGACATGCACCATTATTTTCATAATATCCAAAAGAACCATCATTCCAAAGTTTTCTCTCAATAATATGATGAACAACAATATTAATATTTGATTTGCAAACAACGCAACTGTGATGATCTCTTTTTAGACAAATATTAACAAACTCTTCTCTACTTAGTTGCTTATTTTTCATTTTGCTTGAAAATGATTTTTAATAATATTTTGAATTGAAAATTTCCCTCGACCATATTTATTCTGTAAATTTACTATCGCTTGTTTTTTAGTAATCTTTTGATTAATCATATTCTTAAAATCTTCACAAATGCTTTGAATCTCAATTGTTTCAATTTTTTTACCTTGATTAGCAGGAACGATATTTTCAACTTTTTTAAGATTTTCTAAGTCGCAACCAAACGTGATTGATTTGATCTTATTAATATGATAATCATATGAATTTTTATTAATTTCATAACCACAAACTTTTCTACCAAGTTTTATTGCTGTATATGCTGTTGTAAAATTACCCATAAAAAAATCGCAAACAACATCTCCTTGATTAGAAGAATATTGTATTATCTTGCGAATCAATTCTTCTGGCAGTTTATTTTGATTTTTTATTTCATTAGCAGCATATTGTTTTTTAATATAAAAAACGTCTTCTAAATCTTGATATAAAAGCGATCCCTCTTTTTGATCTTTTTCATGAAAACCAAAACGACAATTAACATTAAATGTTCTTTCAGAATTTTCTGATTTTGTATAATATAGTATATGGTAATGCGAAGTAACAAACTTCTTTTTAGTGCTAACCCCAAAGTTGTACTTCCAAATACAATGATTTACTTGATATAAATTTAGTTTATGAGCAGCATTTAAAACATCTCGTAAATTAGTATGACCAATAATTATATATATACTACCATTCGGCTTAAGCACCCGTTTGGCTTCTGTTAGCCATAGCAATGTCCAGTTTTCATAGTCTTTAGGAGCCTCTTGATATCCCTGAATGACATTATTTTTTATTCTATTATAGTGTTTATTAAAAGAAGATTCTCCGATCCCAAAAGGCGGATCAAAGATACCAAGATCAACAGAGTTGTCTTTTATCTTCTTTTCGCTGTCTAAACAGTCTTCTGGATAAATTTCAATCAAACAACAAATCCTATAAATTAGGTATTGTTTTTATTACTTTGAATTGCGAAATAAGGCTGATTCCACTGACGATTTTTATTATCAATTGATTCTAACAAAAAGTAAGCGTTATAAGCCGGACTATTTGAGTCACAAAAATATCGACCAACAATACCGCGAGGATTCTGTTTCCACAATTTAGCCGTTTCCGAAGATTCTCCGTAATACTTAATTAAAACTTTATAAACACTGTGTATTAAGTCGTCAATTTGTTGATACGTTCTTTGAATGTACTTTTCTGATTCGATATCATCTTTTAAAAATGGATCTATAATTTGATTAATTTCGCGAATAAAACCGTCTTCTTTTTCGGCCTGATCTTGAGAATCGAATACTTTGCCGTTGTTTGCTTGAAAAACTACCTTCATTTTATTTCCTTTACTTAAAAACAAAGTTACTGTCCTAAACAGTAACTTTGTAATATTTATTACTTGTATAATAAATCTAGGCGGCCTTTCATGATCTCTTTTACATTACTCGTTTTGATGCCAGTTCTGTGGTCATATATAAAATTATTCTTAAAATTATATGTTCTTATTCTACCTGTTCGGTCTCCATTTCCAATCTGGTCTTTTTTCTCGGCAGAATAAGCAGAACGGGCTTGTTCATAATAGTGAGTGTTGACTCGCATAGAAAGAATTTCAAATGCTTTACGTTTGTTTTGACTCTGATCTCTTCCATCAATAAATACTGTTATACCTGTTGGCTTGTGTCTCATTCGAACAGCAGAATCAGTTTTATTTCTATGCTGACCACCCGGACCCGATCCTCGTTGAGTCTGAACCTCAACTTCTGACATATTTAATGTCTTCTCTTTGAAATCAAAAAGTTTAATTATGCCAACAACCACAACGGAAGTGTGAGTCCGATCGTTTCTTTCATTAGGTGGAATCCTCTGAACTTGATGTTTTCCGGCTTCGTGTTTAAAAATATTCCAAACATTTTCGCCAGAAATTTCAATTGAGATATGACCGCTCTTGGCGTTCAAAATATTTGTTTTTAGGTTCTTTTTGTTAGCGTAGGATAGATAAACTGTTGCTAATTCGTCAACAAAGCTTTTAGAATCCTCGCCGCCTTCACCAGCTCGAATCTCTATAATTAGGTTCTTGACCTTCTCAAAGAGACTCCGCACTCTTTAAGAAGTTGCCAGCAAAATTGTTATACTTGTTGTTATTCATATTTTTCTCCTTAAAGTAAAAGAACTAATTGGGCGAACAGGGCTCGAACCTGTAACCTCCGGGTTCAAAGCCCGGCGCGCTGCCAATTGTGCCATCGCCCATTCTCAAGAGTAATTCGGCTAATTAGCCTCTTACTCTTTCATTTTTTTCTAGTTTTGCTCTTGTTTTTGCTTTCATTTTTTTCATTAGTTCTAGCTTTTTTTTGTGCATTCTTATTTGATTTTTGCGATGCTTTCTTGCTACGTTTCTTTGCTTGCTTGTCATTATTCTTTTCCTCTTTAATAGTATATTTCTTACCAGCGATCAATGAAGAACCGTCCTCGCCAAGAACTTTTGCAATTCGCGTATGTAATTGCACTTTAGGGTCGCTCAACCCTTGCTTTTTTAGGATTTTTTCAAACTTTTCAGCAGTAACCTTGATTGGTTTTCCTGCTTTCTCGCCCTGATCTCTAAGCGAACGATATATCGCTTCTGCACCAAAACCAAAGCTTCCAAACATTGTTTATTACTCCCAACGTCTGTGTTTTTCTACAACAATTTCTCTGTTTATTCTTACCAAATGGAGACAGGGAGGCTCGAACTCCCAACCTATTGCTTGCAAAGCAATTGCTCTACCAGTTGAGCTATATCCCCTATATTTTTCTGACAAATAATCGAATCAATTTCTACTAGTTTTCTTTATAATCTTTTTATGAGCAGGAACATAAACGTGCCAACACCCAGGATCAAAACATTCTCTAATTCTCGGTTTAAACTTCTTTTTACAATCAGGACAAATAACTTTTTTCGGAAGTTTAGAGACTTTATTACTGCCAACAACTTTGTTTCTAATTCTTTTTCCTAATGCCCAACCTGTTCCAGAACAACCAGATATCATTGTAGGCGTTTTTTTACACCAAACATATACTTTTTTAGATTTAAGCTTCATATTTTATACATAATCAGAATTCTTCGCAGTTTCTACCTTCAAGAAGCGTCTTTATTGCTTTTCTCAACTTGCTTCGTTCTTTTGCTCTATTTTTTAGAGTAAAACCATGATGAAATTGTTTTGGCATATCATGAATTCTATGTTTTTGCTTAAGAAACTGCATCACTTCATCAGTGACCTGATCAATCTCATTATCATCTGGCATCCCCGGACCCATACAAGGCATATGCATAGTCCTTAAAAGATAGAAAAACAATTTATTTTTCTATTGTATTTCCTTTAAACGTTTTCTACCTTTCTCAGATATTTTATAGTAAGATTTATTGTTATCATCAAAGCATTCCTCAAGAAATTTTCGTTCTATGAGAGAATCTATATCCTTAGATTTTTTACCTGAATAATTGTTACTTTTTCGATTAATTCGAAAATTTGAATCATTTATTTTATTAACGGAACTTTCCCCAATAATTATCAACATTCTACATTCTGTGGAAGAAAGTTTATCTTTTTCATCATTATCTTTTTGTTTTTGCTCTTTTTGTGAATCTCGATTCATTGTAAGTAAATGATTAAAAAAGGATGAAATCAAACTTTTTACTAGTTCTATTAGTATTGATAGTCCCATTATAAATAATCCTTTTTAATAAATTGCTTAATCCTTAAAAGCTGGAAAAGGGATTCAAACCCTTGTGGTCTCCCTTACAAGGGGAGTGCATAATCTCTCTGCCATTCCAGCAAATTAATGAGCCGCAAGAGAATCGAACTCTTATGTTTCTCCTTAAGAGGGAGATGCATTCCAGTCTGCCAACGGCTCTAAATGATCTCTACAGGAATTGAACCTGCAACCGTCGCCTTAAAAGGGCGCTGCTCTGCCAGATTGAGCTAAGAGATCAATAAAAAACAATACATTGATACACCAACAAATTGCGAGTCTAGGATTCGAACCTAGCTAAGACAATTTATGAGACTGTCTGGGTCACCAGACCTACTCGCTAACTATTCTATCGGTAAAAACCTTCACTTTTTTGCTTGGTCACTCTTTTATTTTTATTTGCTTTACTATATTTTCAATTAACCGTTATACTTGCAAAAGATCTTTCGGATCAAGATTTTCTTCTGTGTTTTCAACTTCAGTAAACAAACTGTCTTTTCTGACTTTTCTCTTTAGATCAAGCAACGAGTGAATTTTTGATTCAATACTATCTTTCGTTATAAAATAATGAACATTAACTTTGTCTTTTTGATTTATTCTGCGAAGCCGACCAATTCTTTGATCAATCTTTGCTGGGTTCCAAGGAAGTTCAACATGAATCATATTATGCGAAACCAACTGCAAACTGTCAAGACCAACGCTACCGGCGTCAGAAGACATAAATAACATACAGTCATCGTTTTCAACAAACTCGTTAACAGCATTTCCTCTTTGCTTCATAGACATTGAACCGTCAAAACGAACAAAACTAATATTTTTCAGGCTCTTCGCAACAATATCAAGCATCGAAGTCCACTCTGAATATAAAACAACTTTCTTCTTTTCAATTACAGCAAGTTGATTGATTGTACCGACAACTTCATTTACTTTTTGACTGTTATAAGGCGTTCCGTCAATTAATTCTAGCGTATTGCAGCACTGTCTTGCTCTCAATAAAAAGGCGTTTAATTTCGCCTTGTCAGCAAAAGTTAAAGGCGTATACAGCGATTTAGCAATAAGTTTGTTCGCTTCTTCAATATATGCGTCATGCTGAATTCTAGACTCTTTGCTCATCTCAACAAAATGCTTGATATGAACAGGTTCTTCAAGATCAAGTTTGTCGTAAGAAAACACTCGTTTGCTGATTAATTTTTTTAGATCTTGAATGTTTACGACTTCGTTTTCGTAAAGCACTTTTGTAGCATGTATAGACTTTATCTTTTTGAATTTTGAGTCAAATTTCCATTTTGCTCCGAGATAGTTCGGATCAATAATATCCATAATATTATATAGGTCGTCTAGTCTATTTTCAATTACAGTGCCAGAAAGTCCCCAAAAATAGTCGCTTTTGATCTTTCTAAAAGCGCTCCAAGTCTTGCTTTCGTCATTTCGAACAAACTGAATCTCGTCTGCAATAACCAGTTTGTAGTTTTTCTTTGCAAGGATTTCTATGTTCCTAGATAGTGTTTGATATGAACAAACTCCAATTACATCAATTGCCATATTAATAAATTTATTTACATTCTTACCATTCAAGAACATAACGTTCTTATTCAACACTCGATTAATTTCTTTTTCCCACTGTTTGGCAACTGATTTTGGACAAACAATCAAAGCGTTATCAGTTTCAAGAAATTTTATGCCAGCAACAGACGTTAGCGTTTTCCCGGCTCCCATCACCATCGAGCATATTGCTCTTTTAGCATTCAGCATTTTAAAAAGATTGTCTCTTTGATAGTCATACAAAGAAATTAGATCAGTTAGCTGTATTTTTTCATCGAGGTTTACTAATTGAGTATTTAGTTCGTTATTCTTTCGATGATAATTTTCTTTAGTAATTATGCTTGGAGTCTTGATCAAATTAGGACCAGAACCGATTCTTACGTCAACACAGTCAAAAGAATCATAATAAACATAAGTATTAATTGAGCTTGGTCTAATTCGTTGAATAGACTTATTTAGTGCTTTAGAAAACAGTGCTACATTTTCATCGTCAAAGTGTTTTCCTTTGCGGAAAAGAAAATCTAGAACAGCAATATGCTTACAAAAACTACATTCTTTACTGCAATATTGTTCGCAAGAACAACTTAAATGATTAGTGCTAAAAATAGAAACAGTTGCGTGATGATGATTAGATTCAGTAAAAAGTATTTCTTGAATTTCTTGATTTTCTAAATTGATAGCTTCAAGCTGATAAGACATAGAAACTGCATGACGAGAAATATTATTCATTTCAACATCTACAGGCTTGTTTACCATGTAGCTGCCAAAAGATTTAATTTTCATCTTTTCTGGATTGAAATCAATTTTCATTATTTTCCTTTTTGGGTCTTTGATACTTGCTTAATGCGTAGAAACTCGGCTATTTTGCCAAGCGACAGAGACTGATGATAGGCAACGGATGGGGCCGGAGTCGAACCGGCAGTACCCTTTGAAAGAGTACAAACGATTAGCAATCGTTCGCGCCTCGCCATCTGCGCCGCCCATCCTCTTTTCGTTTAGAAATCCAGTCTTGAACTATTTCTTTTTCTTATTTTTAACAATCTTTGTTATTATTCTAAATGATGCTTTATTTGAACTTATCCAAGATTCTTTTAAGCAACAATAAAAAGTTTTGGGCTGTCTTATTCCCAAATCAACTCCATAATAAGATTGAATTTTATAATATAACAAAATGAAAAAACGAGTTGAACGCATTTTTATTCATTTTTGAGTGCCGACAGCAGGAGTCGAACCTGCCATACAAGTCTTATGAGGACTCTGCCTAGCCGTTTAGCTTTGTCGGCAAATAACTTTTATTTTTTCTCACCAGGAACAGGAAGTTTATTCTTGTTCACAACGCTTTCTAATATTTGGAAAGGAAAGGGTTGTATAGCGTTTTCAGGCGAAGATTCTTTATTATAAGTTGAATATATAAGCCAAAATAAAGCAAGAGTCAAAACAATACCAACCAAAAATCCTAAAAGACCGCTGTAAAGGTTTGAACTATTACAATACTTGGTAATTTTCATAAATAAGATCTCCTAAAAATAGAAAAATAGAATTCTATTTATTCAAAGATCTTTCCTTCTTGATTGTTTTTCTAAGCAATTTCGACTGATTATTTAACATCAAACCAAAGTTCTTTGTTTGATTGCGGGTCGCCGCCATAGTTTACTGTAATTTCTTCGCCTTTTTTAATATTTTTGATAGCTACAATTCGTATTTTTGTTTTTTTATCTGCCGGCTCATAATAAGCATTAGGAAGATAAGAGTGATTTAAAAAGCTAATCGGCCCCATTGCTAATGCCACTCTACCAGAACCCCAGTCAAAGCAATAGTTAACAAGATCTATTTTTTCAAGATGCTTATATTGATCACGAGGTAAAACAAGCACTTCATTGATCTCAATAATCTCGCCCTTTTTAATTTTTCTGCGAGATAAAACCCCTCTACCTTTGTTTTTAACGTTCGACACAAATACACTTGTCACAAAAAATATCCTTTTACCAAAAATACTTCATTTAACCAGATAACGACTTAAAGATCGCCGAGAGACTTGAACTCTCACACACTATATTTGCAGTATAGGCCATTACCTTTCTGGCAGGCGACCAGTATTCAAATTTTTACTGGATAATCATCGCTATCAACAAAGCCGTGCCATCTATTATACATTTCAATATTCTTTAGTATGCCTTTGTGAAAATAAAGTTTATAATACAAATAGCAATGATTCAGATCTACTTCAATGGCGTCCATCACTCCGTCAAAAAGAATTTCAGTGTTCAATGTTTTTTTAGTGCCAGTTTCAAATAAAAGAACTAGTTTTTTTGAATTTAAAATAGTATAAGTATTAAAATTACAATCTAAATTTTTAGTTTGCAGATGATATGGCGGATCTTTCATCATTTCTGGAAGTTTAAAGTCAATAATGATTTCATCAAACATTCCCATTATTTTCTCTTTTGTTTAAAGATAAATCTCTTAGTAAATCGTTTTTTATGTTTCCTAAAGTTATATGTAAATTATTTCTTGGAGGAAGATTCAATTGTTCTCTGATTTTGTTTAGTTGAGGAGAGCGAGCGTTCAACCAAAAAGCTCTTCCATTTGTGTATATAATATTTTCGTATTCAAAGTCAATTTGATCATATAAAAATGGTAATATTTCCTCTTGTGTTACTATTCTGTTTTCTCGCTCTCCAGCTATAAAAGTCATATGACAACCATTAAGACTTTTACTCCACTTTTTCAGTCCGCGAGAATAAAACCAATGATAATATTCACTAATTTGATCGTCAACAGATACATAATACCAACCAGGCTTTTGGCTGAGATCAGGGATGCGTATTATTCCGCCTGACGAATACACTTTTAACGGTTCACAAGAGAATTGAACTCTTGATTCTTGATCGACAATCAAGTGTTTTACCACTAAACTAGTGAACCAACATTTCTTTAATGTTTTTCTGCTGCAATTACTCGCTCAACCATTTCTTTGTGACCTTTTTCGGCTTGGTTCCAGGTTTGATAGCGAATCACTTCGCCTTTTAGCGGCCCGCTCAACACAAGAGTTTCAAAGAAAATTGGTTGCTCATTAATGAATGAATGATTAAGACCTAAAAACACAGTCGAAATTGTTGATTTCTTTGTTTCTGTAACGCCAACAACTCGAAATTTAGTGTTTTCTGGATTTGACATCCATTTCCCATTAGTTTCGTCCGGCACAGGCTTTTTGCCAACTAATTTGTAAAAAAGTTGTCTGCTCATGAAAATTTCCTTTTGAGTCGAAAAGAAGGGAACTTCTGCTTTAGTTTCAAATAAATATTTTATATTTAGCAATCATCTTGCGAAACACAAGCATTGCTAGAATCAAAGGAATCCTCAATGAAAGTAATCCAAACCCAGTCTTACGCCAAGCAAATTGAAAAGTACAGTATTTTTGGATTTTTTGAGAAAGAGGAAGAAGAGATCAAGCAGTTTGGCGTAGAAGATATGAGCGGGAATATTATTGCTGATTTTGACCTTGAACCACAAGCCCACAAATATGCAATTGAAAAATCAAAAAGAGATGGCCTGATGTATCGAGTTGTTGACCGTCAGCCGTCTTTAAAAAGAAGAAAAACTCGGGTCTTTTCAAAATCTTAAGATTTAAACCAAACACTCCCAGGGGGACTCGAACCCGGACCAACCTTTCCGTTCGAAGCGGATTGCTCTTCCAATTGAGCTATGGGAGCTAATAAGTAGGTTTCATATTATTGTTTTTATGAAACTCGCAGTCCATCAGATCTGCCGCATTTAAGCAAGCACCAGCCACCTATATACTTGTGCGCACGCATATATAAGCTCTTAACGCCATGTACGTTCTAATCCGTACTGCTACTTATATAATATTTGAACAATTCTAAACTGCCTCGCTAGGATTCGAACCTAGACCAAAAGCTTCAGAGGCTCTTGTCCTACCAGTTAGACGACAAGGCAAACTAAATACTTATTCTATTGTTATATATGCTATCTGATCAGGTATGTTAAAAGATATAGGAGAAACTTTATTTCCAGACTCCCAATTCTTAAGAAATTTCGTAATATTATCAGGCAGATCAAAAAATCTTGATTCGTCACTCGATAACATGGCTTTTTCGCCATTAGTGAACCATGATCCAAAATCAGTTTGCTGATTTAGAGCAATAGCAACAGGATCAAAGTGAGCTAGGTGAAACCTTTTTTCCTTATCTATAAGAAGATTAGCAGCTTCTATTACATTTTTTGTGATTTTTATAACCATTCGTGATATTCCTATATTTTTATTTAAAGAAGCAAATCAAAGATATAAACTATCTTAAAGCTGCGTATAAGATTCGAACCTGTTCCCTCGACCTCCAAATGGTGTTAATCTTAAATCCTATCGACTAATCGGCTATTACTGACTAGTATGTTGTTGGCAAAGATATTTTTCGCGCTTTACCAAATTAGCTAACGCAGCACATTAATGCTCCTGGGAAGATTTGAACTTCCAACTCTCTGCTTAGAAGGCAGAATTTCTGTCCAGTTGAATTACAGGAGCGTAGAGATTATTTTTGATGAAACTCTTTTGAAGTAATATGATTGTACTTAAACAAATCACTTTTATTACTCTTTAAAACAATAGATACAAGGTCTCCATTTTCAAATTCAGCTGCATATTCTCTTGACCAAGGTTTTTCGTCATTTCTTGTAACAAAGCCTTTTGGCCCAAAAGCATATACATTGTTGCTGTAAAATGTAATTATTCCAGAATGTTTAATATATATAAATTTTTTATCTATTTCTTTATATCCATCCTCGTCAAGTTCTGTTATAACCTGCATCAATTTAGCACCAGATGTGATGATATAAGTATCGAGCAAGTTATGTAAACATTTACTTTGAAAATCAATTCCTTTAGGATCAAAATTATCAGGTAGTCGGTGTTCGCAAATTATATGATCAAACATTCCCATTATTATTCTCCTAAAGGCTATCTAACGGATTCGAACCGTTTTATCTGGCGTTCACCTAATTTCTCAAGAAATAAATTGCCAGCGCATTCCCTAATGCTAAGTAGCCTACATGCTTTCATGTTGTCAATCTAGTTTCGGCATAGCCGTGACTTAGACGGGTCAGCCCTCGTTCAGCCGGTCTCTGTCGCGGTAGTTTTACCAAAATTCTCCGCAAGCATTATAGAGGCCGGATTCTTGGAGTATGGGCGATTCCAGGTAATCTTTCTAAAAAGAATATATTAAGTATTCTTTGTCTTCATATTCGACTTCTTCAATCATAATCTCAAGGGCTTCGTCTGAAGTTATTTGTCGCTTTTCTCTATAATCTCCGCTAATAACCTTGAATTTTGATAAAATATTTACCATTTTGCTCCCAAATTAAAACAGAACAAAACTCTTCATAATCAGCCCAAGAAGATTGGAAAAGAATATTTCGCATAAAACGGAAGGTGGGAGATTCGAACTCCCAAGGGCCTTTCGACCCACGCTGGTTTTCAAGACCAGTTCCTGACCAATTCGGATACCTTCCTAATAAGCAACCTTATTTCTGTAAAATACAAACTTTATCTTGCGCAGAAATAAAAGCCCGTAGAGAGAATTTAACTCTCGTTTTTTCGTTGGCAACGAAACGTAATAACACTATACGATACGAGCAAAAATCTTGTAAACTTTATTACACTTTTTTCAAGAATGCGAGTTGGAGGAATTTAACCTCTTCGAGCATACACCTGCTTTATTGTTAAAGCTCAACACGTTTACAGCGTGCCAACAGGATCAACTCGCTTATATATAACTTATACGCAACCAATAGCCTAAGTTAGGCTCGATACAAAAATACGCAAAACTTGCCTATTCAAATAAAGGTCGCGATCGGGACTCGAACCCGAATATCCCTGTTATGAGCAGTTAACCGTTTGCGATCGACCCAAAAGGTAAGTTTGTGCTTACGGGTTTTTAGGCGTTTTTCCATTAAACTATCGCGACCAAAGCAGGTAGCGAGGATCGAACTCGCCTGTTCAGATTGGAAATCTGATGCACAGCCACTATGCCATACCTGCATTATTTCGTTTTCTAATAAGCAATAAGATGCGCAGATCCAAATTGCCCATTCTCGCCATGTTCGTAAGAAGACTCAATTACAAAACCTAACTTTTCTAGAACTGATATAAGAATAGGATTTACAACCCAAACTCTCATCATTGTTTTTATCCCCATATCTTGATATTCTTTTTTATCTTGATTATATTGTTTGATTGCAGACTGTATAAGTTGAAGCCCTACCCCTTTCCGACGAAACTGAGGATTTACTACAACATCAAACTGAAAGACCATAACATCTTCTCCGTACCCACTGTCTTTATCCCAACCGCTTGCTAAGGCTCCAATTACAACACCATTTTCTCTTGCAATTTGTGTTATATTTTTATTGCGTCCATAATTTATTGTTTCATTTTTAAAAACCTGATCAGCTTGATCTACGTCTTCCCATTCTTCGTCTGGATCAACATTACGGATTTCGAAGTTATTAGAAAAAGAATACCACATTTAAAATCTTTCTTATTAAAGTTTCCACTTTACAAAAGGCTTGGTTGGACTCGAACCAACGGCTCCAAGTTTATCGGCATTATTGCCTTATTCCCCAGCGATTTGGCCCTTAACCTTGAGGGGTTGGACGCTCTACCACCTGAGCTACAAGCCTAAACCATCAAAAGGATAGGGAGGGAATCGAACCCTCTCAATCTAGATTAACAGTCTAGACGCTCTGCCTTTGAGCTACCTATCCAGTAATTTTTACGCAAATCAAAATCAGGGTGGCCGGATTTGAACCGACAATCTTCTGGACCCAAACCAGACGGAATACCAAGTTATCCTACACCCTGTTATTTTCCTTCATCCAAACAGTCTAACGCAATACTTGTAACAATAATGTAAGCAAAAGATAACAACTAATATGGGATTGGCAAAGTATTGACTAAAATTAGGAAAATTTTGTATTAAACTTCACCATTCGACTAGTTGTTATCTTTGGCTTACAAATAAACGCTTTTGAACAACGAACAACAACTAATATGGTGTTAGCAAAGTGTTTGAAACTTTTACAAAGAGTTAAACTTTGCTATTCGACTAGTTGTTGTTCGTTGTTCAAAACAAACATTTATTAAAAGCAATAACTAATATGAGGTTTTAACAAAGTACATATCCCGTTAAACTTTGTTATTCGACTAGTTACTGCAATTAATAATGGGAATGATCGGGTTCGAACCGATGACACGAAGATCTTCAGTCTTCTGCTCTACCAAAAACTGAGCTACATTCCCGTTGTGGTTGCTTTATTCTGTTTTCAAATAGCCTCAAACCATTCTTGTTTGAGTTGAATAAAGTTTGACCTTTATTCTGTTTTTTAATTCGTCGTTTCGGCTTTCGCTGAGACAACAAACACAAGTTTATATCAAAATCATTTTCACAAAAAAAGCCCAACTTTTTAGGGTTGGGCTTTGCTGTTCTTGGCCTTGTTAGACAATATTATGTCATAAAAGCCAAGACGCAAAGCCCGCCAAAGACCGGATACTTTGACGATCCGGATGTGGCGCGAAACTGATCAAAATTTTTGGGCATAAATGCGTTCATGACTTTTATCTTTTTGTTTTCCTAAAAACGAGGGGCACTCGCCCTCTGCCTGTCATTATACACCATCTATCGGCAAGATTCCTCTTTTTTTACAAACTTTTCCTAAAATTTATTTCCATTCACTATTCCATTCCTTAAACGGAACACCAATCCCTAAACAAGGTAAAAGATCATCTCTGACAATTGTTCCAGTAAATTGACAATTCTACGAACTCTCCGAAAAATTGACCCTCGAAGTCCAGTCTTGGACCCATGCTTGGTACAGGAAAGGCAATTTTAAAAATTGTAAAAATTTACATTAAATTTGATATTAATTTAAACGTTTGATTGCTGTATAGTTAAGATCCAATGTAGATCATACTTTTCATTAGTGTCTTCTTCGTATGGTTTTCCATTAAGGTCTGCATTGTCACAACAAATAGTGTATCGGTTTGATTGATCTTCTGACCAGTGCCTATTCATTTCCTTTATGATTTCTATAAGATCTTTATATTTTATATTACCAGCAGAAATTTTCACTTTATAAAACGATATCTTGCCCTTTTCCCGTATAACCTCAAAAATACAATTTTCTATATATTTTACTTGATCTTCTTTTTTTGAAGCCTTTTCTTTTTCTAGCATAACCAAGTAATCTGAAAACGTCTTCACATTTTATCCCCTTTTTTATTATTCAAAGTTTCAACATTTCTATCAATCAATTTTATTGTACAGAACTCAAGTCGGTGGATTCATTTTCTTTTTTGAGCGCTTCGTTTGCTTCTAGTCTCTTTAACAAATCTTCTTTACTAATCGGTGAATAGTCAATAAAAAAGTCTAAATGACACTCTTTTGCTTCTTCAACAATTTTAATATCTTCGGGCAAAATTTCTGCATAGAGAGGATTATTTGCTGCCTTTTGTTCATTAATAATTTGAGTATAAATTTCTTTTGTATTACATTCTTTTGTATAGCCAAAAGATCTTCTTCTGCGCATAATATCTTCTGAAATTGATTGAGTAATCGAAGTAACCTTACCAGTATTGACATTTACTAAACTATACTTTTTGACTGATATCGTGTCTCCGTAATCAGCCTTATCTCCAAACTCAAACAAAAACAAAACACAATCATTAAGAGGAAAAAGAACATCGTCCTCGCTATTAAGGACGTTTCTTCTAACAACATCTCTTAGTCTTTTAAGAACATCGCTGTCAGAATTAAATTTATTAATTACTTGTTTTATGAAAGAACTTAAATTAGATAAATCTTCTTCAGAATGAGAGTTTGATTCAAACTTTTGATTCATAGTTTGAATAATATATTCTAATAATGAGTTTTTTCTTGAGTCAAAACTCAAACTGGTATTTGGTTTTTGTATTTCTCGACCATGCAACTTAATAATAGCTTCTTTTAACTGTTCATTTTCAATTGGTTCAAATGTCATCTTACCATTTATGATTTGAAATGAAATTTGAAAATCTTCTTTAGTAGAAGACTCAACAGCAGAAATTATTTCTTGTACGCACTCTTCAACCTTGCTATCAGTTAGAATTTCTTTCATTACTTTTCCTCGCTTTTTTCTTCTTGTTTCGTTGACATTCTGCAAAGGCTAGCTTGCTTAACAAATTCTGTATCATCTGAGAACTTTTCAAGAAAGCTTATAGCTTCAGGAGAATTTGCTCCAAACTGATCAACAATCTTTGAGTATTCGTCAATGTTTGGATTCTTTTTGTGGCCGGTTTTATAAATGCTCATTTTAACCCTTTCGATTCATTTGATGTTTGCTTTAATAAAGAACACAAGTTTTGTGTTAATCTTCGCCACGCAGAAGTATTCGAAAAACTTTCGCCAGACTTTAGAGTAACAGTAAACTGCGTAAAATCTTCAATAGAATCTAATTCTAGACCAACTGGAAAAGAAAAGATAGTATCTTTATTATCCAATATTAATTTTATAATATTTTGATTATTAGTTTCAAACACCAGCCAACCATTTTCAACCATTTTTGGAAATTCTAATACAAAACTTTGAAACGAAGGCCAAAATGTTCTGTATTTTTCGTCTTTAAAAGAAGTAAATTTACCGTCAATAGAATAAAGGGTTAAGCCATGCTCTCTAATTATTCTTTCTTCCTTTTTAATATTATTCCATTTTTCAGCAAGAACATCTTTAGAAAAATAAAAGCCTTCATGAAATGATTTTATTTTAAAGTTTGATTGTAAAAGATTATGGCACAAGATTCTAGCTAAAGGATCAACACTATTTATAAAATTTGATTCAAGATAATATGTCGCAGGACTAGACAAAAAATAGAATGTATTATTTTTTGACACTACTCTATTTAAGTGCTGAATTTTAGTATTTTCTTCTATTTTTGTGCTATATAAATACTTCAATTTTTATTCCTAATATTAAAGAAGGACTAAAATCTTTTATTAACGAAAAGATATTTAGAATTAATTGAATTTATTAAGAAATTTATCGACCAAAAAGTTGTAGAATCTAATCAAAACATAAAGATACAATAAAAATGACAGAATTTATTAATACGATATCTCTTGACGAACTTCCTTATGGTGTTTATATTATAAATAAAAACGGCTATTGCGTATATGCCAATCAAGCGTTCATAAACATTATTGGTTATAATAAACAAGAACTTGCAACAATGCACGTTTTAAGCTTGATATATCCAAAAGATTACAAAAAAGAATGTAAAGAAGAAGCAAACAAACCTGTTCAAGAAGAAACTATAAGATTTCTATGTAAATTCGGTCAAACTATTTGGACATCAGTATTTGTAATTAATAAAGAAATTAATAATGATTGCTATAAAATGTATTATGTCAGAGATGTTACTAAAAAAATAGAAATGCAAAAAGTTCTTGAAAAAGCAAATAAAGACCTTGAACATTTTGCTTATATCGTCTCTCACGACTTGCAAGAACCGCTTCGAACTATAAATGGTTTTTCAGAGCTGCTAAAAAACAAATATTCTAAGTGCTTAGATAGTAAGGGAAACAACTATATTAAGTATATTATAGAAGGCACTAAAAAACTAGATAATATCATTAAAACAGTTTTAGAATCATCAAAATACAACAATACAGATTTTGAAAAAAGTGAAATAAATGTCGAACAGGTTTTCAATGATGTGCTTAAAACTATGTCTTTTAGTTTAGAGAGCGTAAAAATACATAAAGAAAATCTTTCTACAATTTATATGAATGAAATTCACTTATTTCAAATATTACAAAACTTAATTTCTAATTCTTTAAAATATAGAAACAAAAGTAAAAACATTTTAAATATTACAATATCAATGAAATCAGAAAAAGATAAGAATATAATTTGTGTTAAAGATGACGGAATAGGTATTAGCAAAGACGCTCAGGAAAAATTATTCGCAATGTTTAGCAGAATAGAAACAAGAGTTGAAGGTAACGGGATTGGTCTTGCCTTGTGCAAAAAAATTGTAAACTTATATCAAGGCGAAATATGGCTTGAATCTGAAATTAATGCCGGAACAACTATTTGTATATTAATGCCAAACAAGAAAGAATAAAATGATAAAAAAACTAATTAAAATACTTGTGGTTGAAGACTCTCTAAGCGATATAGAGCTTATGAAAGAAATTGTAAGCGAATCAAATTTTGATTTGGACACTTCTTCGTTTGTTTTTGTTACTTCTGGCGAAGAGGCGCTCAACTATATTGCTATAAATGAAGTTGATTTTATTATACTAGACCTTAATTTACCCAAAATAAGTGGTAAAGAAGTATTAAAGTTTATTAAAAATTCTGAGAATAAAAAACAAATTCCGATTATTATGTTTTCAAGTTCAACTCTTCAGGAAGATATAGCAGATTGTTATAACTCATATGCAAATGCTTATATTAAGAAGCCAGTCGATTTTCATGAATCAAAAAATGTATTTGATATAATCAAAAAGTTTTGGCTAGAAATATCTTTATTGTCTTCGGGGAAATCAAAATGAGCAAGCCTATAACAATAATCATTATAGATGATGACGCTAATTATTTTAATTTAGTTAAGGAAACTATACTGTCTAGTATCAAGGATGTAACAAACATAAATATAATACATAAAAAAGATGATAATTTTATTAACAATAAAACAGAAGCTGATATATTTATTGTAGATCATTTTATTTTTGGCAAAGAAAAATCTATTGACATAATAGAAAAAATTGACTCTTTTACCAACATATCAAATGCGCATATATATGTTGCGACAGGATATGGTAACTATGATTTATTAAAGAATTTGTTGCAAAAAGGGATAGCAGGTTTTATAGATAAAAATGATATGTCTCATGAACGATTAATTGATAAAATCAAAGAGATTGACTGCTCAAACAAAACCCTTGAAGCAATAAGCACTAAAATTAGTAAAATTAAAAACAAGAAAGCTTTATAAATTATTCAGATTTCTTAAAGCCCATTCTCCATAGGGCCTTTGCAATATCTGAAGCGGCTTCGCCGATAGCGTCTTCGCCAACGTCCCAAAAACAAGCATGAAGCATCTCGTGAATGATAGTGTCCAACTCTTGCTGACCTTTTAAATTCTTATCAATTATAATTGCTCGATTTGTGTCTAATGGAGAAGTGCAATAGCCATATAATTTTTTTAAGTTACCAGATTTCTTAAAAGCAAATCTCTTGCCTCTAAGAACAATAGAACGGACTTCTTTCTTCTTTTTTTCCATAGATAAAATTACAAACACAATAAATACCTAACCTTTGGAAATTAGTGTTTATCTAATTATTCTTTTTATCCAGTTTGCAAAATGATGATTTCTTATAATTTGATCTTTAGTTAAATCTTTTTGCAAAGAATTAAAATAAATAGAACACAAAAGATTATCAACAGCGTTTTCATCATAATAATAATCAAAAATATTTTTAACTAAAAAAGGTCGTCTTTTGCAATTTAAAACAGCATTTGTGTTTGAATGAAAACCTTCAACAAAAGAAGCAACTCTCATTTTCATGAATAAGCCTTGATAAACTCTTTCAACAGAGTTGGTTACAACGATTCCGCCATATTTTAATGACTGATTTGCTTCTTCTAAACTACTAATATTCCAACCATTTGCTTTATAATTAAATTTTTCATTAATAAGTTCAAAAGTATTGTCGTTAGTGTAAACTGTAACATTTGCGTTTTTAGGCAAGTATTCTTGGCAAATTTTTAAAAAGTTAAAATCTTGAACTAAATTATTTTTTAGAATAATAAGTATTCTATTGTTATTATTTGCTTCCTTATACCCATAACGATGCAAAACGCTTCTAACTGTTTCTTTATCTTCTTTTGAATATATTTTTTTATTATATTTATGAGTTACAATTTCAGAATAAATACCATAACCATTACTATCAAAAAACAATCTATTATCTGGATCTATTAGACATTTTTCTATGTAAATAATATTTTTACCATTTTTAAGATAAATGTCATCAACGTAAGGGCAGTGCCAAGTAATTAAATTTGTTTTATCTTTAATAATATTATAATGCTCAATTCCGTTACAATTGATAGGTAAATTTTCAAATTGAAGATTAATATCAAAGTCTTCGCAAATTTCTTTGATATTAGTTAGAATATTACTTTTAAGTACACTTTCCCATGCAACGGCGTGAGCAATAGATTGCATTTTTATGCTTCTATAAATTTCCTATTTTCATGAGATACAACTATGTTTTTTTGACATCTTATTTTTATTTTATTTTGCTGCAAGACATTATTTATATCGTCTAACGAATTAATATCTTTTTCATCAGAAAATATTTTATGAAGAATTTTGCTTGAAAATATATACATCCCTCCGTGGAGGGCGTCAACTAACGGAAAATCCATAACTTCGTTGACTGGTTTAGAGGCGTTTGGTCTGGTGCTAATTTCGTCTTTTGTTGCTCCATAACAAACAATATCTTTAAGTTCTTTATAACCCGTTGAAGCAGCACAAAAAACACTTTCGGGACGCTGAATGTAGGTAGCAATACTTTTTTCAATAAACATTCTAGGAGTCTTCATAAGACCATTGACAACTATAATAAGGTCTCCACGAGATCTCTTAAATGCATTTCGAAGAGAAGAGCCAAAACTATCTCCGCCAGGAACTATTTTAATTGATTCTATTTTTGACAATATTTTTTTATCTAAATCGTTCAACAAATACTCGGAAACGATAACCTCGTCTGGTCTAATTTTTCTTGGGGTTATAGCTTTTAATATTGTTTCATATATAGAAGAATCTTTATCTTCAGAAATAATGATTAATGAAACTTTAGGAATAGAAATATTTTTATCAGGGATAATTTCCTTAACATTTTCGGCTTGATGAGGATGGTCTGATAAAATTCTGCGAACAATTCGCCCTTGAAGATCAGAAACAGACTTCTTTTCAAAAGAAACATGAGAAAATTTACACAACGGGATATTATAACTGTTGATGAGAAATCTTGGAGAAAGATTATACTTTTTAGCAAGAGCAAACAAAGTATATTCTTCTAAAGTATAAGACGGAGCATATCCATAACCAGAAATAAGATGATTCTTTGCGCTGTGTTTGGCTTCTGCGTCAAATTGATTCCATTCTTCAGGTGATGCTGAATTAATTATATTAAATATTGAATTAGAATACTCAGTAAAAAATTCAATATTTGTTCCGCCTATAATTCCGGTTTGAAATATCTTAAACATATTGTTTCGATATCCATTTTTCCACCAGTCTGGAACGTAGTCTTTATTTATTAGCAAGTCGGGCCTGTGAATAGGAGATCCAGAATGATTTATATTCTTATTAAAATTAATAACGGCTTCTCTTTGAAAAAGCAATCCATTTTGAAATAACTCTCTAGGTATAATATCAAATATATAAAGATCATAATCAAAATGTATAAATGGTTCGTCTTGCACGCCTATTGCAAAAATTTTGCCCAAAGAAAAAAATGAACAGTATTTTGAATCTAAATCATTTAAAGACTTATCAATACTTTCAAACTTCAAATTTAATTTTTGAGTTAAAAATTTCTCTCCTGCATCATCAGTGTATAAAAATGGTTTACCATATTTTTTAGTTATTGATTCAACAGATAATATCCAAGACAAATTAAAAGACTCTTCATGAATCCACTTATTATGTTTATTTTGTAAATAAGGAACAGACCAAAAAGACATTATGGGCTTCATTTGTTACCTCTTTATATTTCTTCTGTGTTATATCCGAATGCTGTATACGTTGAATCTTCTGTTAATAGATTCATATAAGAACCACTTTTAATAGAAGACTGGCCTTGCTCAAAGAATAAACCCTGAGAATCGCTGGCAACAACAACAACGACAGGACCACCTGCGTCATAATAATAATATTGATAATATCCCGATCCAGGTGGCGGCGGCGGCGGGGGTGGAGGGGAAGGTGGTGTTGGAGGCGGCGGTGATGGCGGCGTTGGTGGTGGAGGGGAAGGTGGTGTTGGCGGCGGACTTGAGGGAGGAACGGACGGATTAACTGGTGGCGTAACTGGCGGTGTAACAGGAGGTAGAACAGGAGGATTGTCAGGCGGAATCACTGGAGGAGTACCACCAGGTGGAACTATAGGAGGATTAATAATCCCGCCAGGAGGAATCACAACCGGAGGCATTGGCCCAACAGGAGGAGTTACCGCAGACGGAGAACAGGTTCGATCAAATGGATACTTAAAATACATTTTACCATGTAAGTATCTAATTTTATTTAGAGAATAAATTATTTCATTTATATTTTTACTAATTTCTTTTGCAAATTCGACTATGTTAGAAAAAGAATCAGGATTTGGAACAGCAGAAAAATCAATACCGTTAAATGCGATAGTATTAATATCAGTTATTGGCGTCCCGGTTTCGTCATTAAAGAAACCAACATAAATATCGCAGTCAGGCAGTCTTCCAAACTCATCTATTAATTCGCCTTGCACCATTTCTCTAATAGCGTCTTGAAATCTTTCTACAGAATCCACAATAGCATAAGGATTAGACGCATCATAATAATCAACATTAATAAAAGCATTTTCTGGTATTCCAAATCCAATTGAAATGCCTGCCTGTCTCATTTTAATAGATTCTGCTAAATTGGCAAATATATCATCAAAATTAACAAACTGAAAAGTTTTAGGAGCAAAGTCCGAAAACTTCTTAAAGCTTGTTACATATTGCGATAAATCAAAAGGGTCATTCATGGTTTATTCCAAGTATAATATCCGCCATTACTAAATGAAGAAATATATTGCAGCTTTTGTGAATCTGTCGCAGAAACACCAACAGAACGGAAAATAACTCTAGGATTTGTAACTAATATAGAGTTAATCGAAGAATTTATTGAAGATTGCCAGTTTTCACCACAATCATCAAATGTTCCGTCGCTCAATATAACAACATTTCTCAAATCAGTAAAATACTGAGATATATTAGACAATGAAGAACAAAAATTTGTCACATTTGATCCTGATATTAAATTTAATTCTATAAAATTAGTTAATTCAGTAACGTCGTTATAGGTAACTAAGTTTTTTGTTATCATTTTATAATTTTCATTAAAAACAAGTAATGTTATTTTATCATTTTTTCTTACATAATTATTTAAAAAGTATAATAATCTATCTTTAATTCTTCCTAGTTTATCACCAGCCATAGAGCCACTAGTGTCAATCATAAATAACCAAGGAGACAGACCAACGTAAAACGGGAAAGGAGAAACTCGAACGTCCTCGCCTGCTAGAGTCGTTGTACTTCCTTTTACAATTCCGGTTCCTAAACGGGCACCGCTGATAATAGACGAAACCCCAGTTGTTCTATTAACTTGAAACTGCTGCCCAAGAGAAGTAGAACCATATAATATATTTTCTTGAATATTAGTATCTGGATTTTCTGCGAAATTAACAGTTACAAAACTATTTAATAAACCAGACATATTAACAAAAGAATTAGTTCCAAATAAAGAGTCTTGCATCTGCAAAACTGCCAAGTTATTATTAATTATACAATATGCTAAGTTTTGCTGAGAGCTTGAGTCAAAAGCAAATTCTCCAATAGAATTAATGCTTAAATTATTAAATAATGCTTTTTTAAGAACAGAAAGTTTATAATTTTGATAATTTAATTTCCACAAAGCTGGTTGCCCATTTGTATCAGCTCCAAACACAACAATTGTATTCTCAAAATAATTAAACTCCATAGAAAATTTAAAACTTTCATTACTAGCGTCTATATCCATTTTGTTACCAATATAAGCAATCGGGTCGCCTATTTTGGCAACAGTCATAGAATTTCCAGGGAAAATTTGTCTAATATCTCCCTCGCTATCTAGAGCAATTAAAATATTCTCATTCATTTCGCTGCTGCCGCTTTGATTTATAGGATGAATCCATGTTACGTCATGTAACTTTAAATTAGATCCAAGAAGCGATAAATCTATCTTTCCTCGATCAACTAATTGATTTGACAATAGAGCAAAATCATATGAAAATATTCTGTAACGAAGATTTGGATCAGCAATCAACTCGTCATAAACAAGATACCATAAGCGAGTTTTTCTACCCGGTAAAGAAGGCAGTGGTAAATCTTCGCTAGGCACATCAACTTCTAAATTGCAACATCCAATTTGGGAAATTTTTGCAATTTCTTTATATCTAAAAACATTACTTGATTGATTATTAATAATTGTTTCATATATATAATTGTCAACATAATTTGGCGAGTTAGCAGAACAACTTGAGTCAATAATATTATAAGCAGCTCTGCGAATAAATTCAAAAACTCTTCTATTTGATAAATTAATTGCTTCTTGATAATTATTTATATCTACTATAGAATCAGCAACAGCTTGTGGCGTTGGGAAAAAAACAAAATATCCAGCAGAATACACCGGATTAAAAGCAGGCACCGGAATCGGACATAAGTTTTTACAATTCGCTACTTCGCTAGAAGAGAAAGCCTTAATAGTTGTGTCATTATTTAATTGAGGAATAGGCGAAATCAAATCAACCGTAGACAAAATTGATTTAATTAAGTTGGTTTGTCTGTCGCGAATCAACAGAGTTCCGTGCCACCACTTTTTTCGATTTATCGAATCGCCATCTGCCATACTTTATCCTTAAGTTTTGTTCTGACTATAATAATATTTATAACAAAAATTTATTTCAGGAGACGTAAATATACCTCTTGGAAAAATTAAGTTTGTACCAATAACAGTAAAATCTTCTCGAACACCTGAAGTCCAGTTTTTAAACACATATCCTATTCCTATAATATTTACTTCATCGGCAGAAAGATCTTTTGTTTTATCAATAGGAGGAAACTGAAACTGAGGTTTTACTAATAAATAAGAGTTTTTTGTTTGAACAGCTTTCAAAATTTCAATTACATTAGTAATTGGCTCTTCTTGGTCAGGTAATAATAAAAATTGTTTATTCAATCTTTTAATGAGCGGGAGATTGGTATTAATCTTATTACAGGTTGAATATTCTATCGAATCTAGTTCGTTTCCAATTGGATAGTAAAAACCCTGTACTTCAGGTGTATATTTTGATTTTACTAATAACAAGGCGTTTCCATTACCAAAAGTAGGTATATTTGATATTTGTAACAAAATTGGAACATTCAAAGAAATATTATTTGACATAGGGACGCTAAGGTTTTCGCATCCAACTAAAGTATCATATTTTATTGAAAGATTATTTTGTATAATTTCTGGACTGTTAGGCTTTGAAGGTTTATTAAGATTCCAATAAAAATCACAAAGATTAATATCATAAGAACAAGTATAATCATAATAAATTGTAACAGACGCAGTTCCTTGAATACCAGTTTGTCTTCCGGTAGCTTTGATATCAATTCTTATAGAACAATCTTGTCCTTTAGAAGCGTTTTTTAAGTTTTCAAGATATTTTTTTATTGAGTAGTCAGTTCTCAAAACCCAAATTTCTGGATGACCAGGAACAATGGATAGAGTAAGCGAGTTTTTAATTTCAGAAGGAATATTAGAAGATATTTCCATATCATATCCTTCGTCGTCGTTTAAGGGCAAGCGAGAGTACAAAGAACCAAGATATGAAATAGATCCAGAAGGATCTAGCTCTAAAGAAGCTTCTGGTGATATTAAAATGTCCCAAGAACCTCGATTGTCTAATACCAAACCGAAATCTTTTACATTTTTTGATTGTGTCTGAGACTTTTTTGAATTTGTTCTGTTTACAGCTAAAAATCCAAAATTATTAATTTCTGACGAAGTGTTTATAAGTTTAACTTTGACTGATTCTAATTCTCTTTTATCTTCAATAACAACATTCATAACCGTAGCAGAAGCTGGAACGCCAACGGCGCACGGAGTTCCGAAAGATTCATTCCAAACTGAAGTATATTTTGAAGATGTTGGTTTAAAGGGTACTAATGAATAAGGAGTTGCACTGTTACTATAAGTTACCATTCCGCTATAGTCAGATTCATTAGCAGAATAAGAATTTGTGCCCGCAGCATCTACAACTCTTCTTGTTCTAATTAGTAAATAAATAGTATCTGCATCAACGCTATTAAAAGAAATTGGAGAAAAAGTATTGTAGTTAGGCTCAAAAAAACTATTTGGAGCTGAAACCGAATAAAAAACTCCGTCTTTTTCATATCCTCCAAAAGCGACTTGAACTCCTGAAAAATCTGATTTATCAGATTTATTAGCAAAACCTAAATTAAAATCAATTATGAGTTGAGGTTCATTAATTGCCGGCAAAGCAACTGCGCTCACTTGACCAAGAACAGACTTTGGATTAGGAGAAACTTTAACATCGGGAATAAAAGTTGATATTAAATTGTTTGTAGAAACCGAAGACTGTAAATTAACAGCTGGATCTACAGAAACAACCATTCCAGAAGATCCCCAATCTTGATTAATCTTATTAACTAAACTTGTTAGTGTACTGTAATTTGTATATAAATATTCTTTTGCAGAAGAAACTTGAGTCGAGCCTCTTAGGGTTATTGATGAATTATTAATACTTGTTAAGGGCAGCGGATTAAAAATAGGAGTCAATGCATTATAAGACGCATTAATAGATTCAGCTGTTATAATTGAAGATAAACCAGAATTAACAAGAGAAACAAAATCGCTAATACTAACAGCGCTAGAATAATCAAGAGTTTTAATGGTTGAAAAAATAGACGGAGTAGCATTAGCATTAAAGATTATATTTTTTTCTCCAAGACTCGAAACCGCGCTTCTATAAATTGGAACCGAAAGAATATTAACTGGCGGCATAGTTGAAGCTCCAAAAAAAGGAAAGAATCCAACATAATCAGTCGCAATAAAGTTTCTAGTAACAAGCTCCTTATTTGTTACCGGATTTATACTAAAAATTGGTATTGGAATTTCTGTTTGTACTGAATTAACATAGTAATAAGACTGCCTCAAAAATGACG
>FRDC01002742.1_pt1 | contig 37406 bp, 32 predicted proteins | sample 1106171 | NCBI WGS metagenome assembly FRDC01 (sample SAMEA3930566, study PRJEB13176) | freshwater metagenome | biome: Drinking water system; feature: drinking water; material: water | place: Singapore | collected 2014-12-20 | reverse complement strand
AAACGAAGGAGTCGACGCGAACGCCATAACCCCCCGGAACATGGAGAGCAGTGATTTTGCCCGGTGAAGGCGTGAACTTCTCCGGATGTTCAGCATTGATTCGGCATTCAATCGAATGAGAGGTGATGCTGACATCGGATTGTTTAATTTTGAGCTTCTCACCGGCAGCAGCGCGAATCTGTTCCTTGATCAAATCAAAACCCGTGACCATTTCAGTGACCGGGTGTTCGACTTGAATTCGGGTGTTCATTTCCATGAAGTAGAAATTCTTTTTCTCGTCGACCAAGAATTCCACCGTACCGACGTTTTCGTAGTTCACGGCTTTACAAAGTTTCATGGCCGCTTCACCCATGCGCTGGCGCATCTTCGCGTCCAGAATGGGGCTTGGGCTTTCTTCTAAAAGCTTTTGATGGCGACGTTGAATCGTGCAGTCGCGTTCGCCGAGATAGAGGCGGGTGCCGTGCTTGTCGCAGAGAACTTGGATCTCCACGTGGCGTGGGTGTTCGCAATATTTCTCGACGTACATGGCGGGGTTGCCAAACGCAGCGCCTGCTTCGGAGCTAGCGCGTTCGAACGACCCTTTGAGCTGAGTCGGATTGAAGACGACGTGAATGCCGCGACCGCCACCGCCCGCAGCCGCTTTCAATATCACCGGATAGCCAATTTTCTTCGCTTCTTCTAAAGCAGCATCGACGTTTGGGACCGCGCTGACCGTCCCAGGAAGAAGTGGAACGCCGGCATCTTTAGCAATTTGACGGGCGCGAGTTTTTTCGCCCATCGCTAGAATGTTTTCGACCGACGGACCAATGAAAGTAATATTGCACTCGCGGCAGAGGCGCGCGAACTCGGAATTCTCAGACAGAAAGCCGTAACCCGGGTGAATGGCATCAGCGCCGGTGATGTCCGCAGCAGAAAGGATGCTCGCAATATTTAAGTAACTGAGCTTCGATTGCGGTGGACCGATGCAAACGGCTTCGTCCGCCATCTTCACGTGCAAGGAATGTTCGTCGGCAGTGGAGTACACCGCGACAGTAGAAATGCCCAACTCGCGGCAAGCGCGAATGACTCGAAGAGCGATCTCACCGCGATTTGCGATGAGGACTTTCCTAAAAAGTGAGTTACTCAAGCGGGCTCAATTACAAATAAAGGTTCGCCGAATTCTACCGGCTGACCGTTTTCTGCCAAAACAGAAACGATCTTCCCGTTGAAGTCGGATTCAATTTCATTCATCAGCTTCATGGCTTCGACGATGCAAAGCGTGTCGCCCTTCTTCACTTGCTGACCTTCCTTCACATACGACTCGGCTTCAGGCGAAGGCGAGCGGTAGAAGGTGCCGACAAAGGGTGAAAGAACTTGTTTTTGATTCCCAGAAACTGCAGCTGTAGCAGGTTTTGAAGCTGCCGGAATTTCAATGTGGTGCGAGTGGCCGTTGCTGCCGTTCCCATTGCTATGAGCGGGAGCGTGGTGAACGGGGTGCGAAACCGTGTGAACCATTGGAGCAGCGGTCATCGCGCTCGTGGTTTTCAAACGAATTTTCTCTCCGCCATTTTCCCATTCAAACTCACCGATCTGATGTTCAGCCATGAGTTCGAAGAGGTCTCGAAGTTGATCGAGGTTGGGTCCGCCTCCGCTTCCTTTAGAAGTGGGACTAGATGAAGGGGTTCGAATCGAAGTCTTTGTGGGTGTCGTCACTACTTGTTCACCTTTTCAACATAAGTGTAGTTGCGGGTATCTACCTTGACTACATCGCCTTCTTTGAGATGGAACGGTACCTGGACCGAGGCTCCTGTCTCAAGTTTTGCGGGTTTGGTTCCGCCGCTGACCGTATCCCCTTTAAATGCAGGATCCGTTTCAATAATTTTTAGAGCTACGAAAGTTGGAAGTTCGATGCCGATCGGACGTTCATTAAAATACATCACTTTAATGACTAAGTTTTCCTGCAAGAAATCTTTGCTCGCGCCCAGGGTGGTTTCTTGAAGGGCGACTTGGTCGTAGTTCGCCTGATTCATGAAGTGGTACCCTTCGGCATCCTTATAAAGGTACTGCATTTCTCTTTCTTCTGTGTTGGCGCGGTCGAGCTTGTCACCCGAAGTGATCGTTCGTTCAATCACATTCTGATTGAGCATGTTTTTGAGCTTCGTGCGGGTAAAAGCCCGACCCTTCCCGGGGCTAACATGTTGGAAATCGACGATTTCGTAGGGGATGCCTTCGATCTCGACTTTGAGACCTTTTCTAAACTGGTTGGTCGCGTACATAGGTACGCATCAGTATCTCGATCGAAACAAAAGTGTCAACAGAAGGTTGGTTAGTTGAGCTGGGTCTTGTAGCGCTCGACTCGCTGCAGAAGGTCTTGAAGGAATTGAACTTTTTTGATCGCTTGGGACTTCTTGTAGTCGGGATCGGCTGTGATGGCGGTTTTAGCTGGAAGGACATCAAACTGAGAAGCGTTTTGGCTGTCTTGATCGGTCCTCAAAACCAGGGTGCCTCTTTCGTAGGCTTGGGCTTCTAACTCTCGAACCATCTTGGCTGTTTCGGGGTCATGAGGGTGGAAGTAGAGCAACATCTTGTAGGCGCCCAGGGCTTCGGCCACTCTTCCGAGCATCAAACAGGATTCTGCAAAGAGGCGTTGAGCGACGAGATTGTCCGGAACCTCGTGAACGACATTGGAGAGTTCCTGAACCACATCGTCGTAGCGTTTCTTATCGAAGAGCGCGCGAGCGAGAGCCACGCGGCCACCGACGAAACGGGGATGTACTCTCAGGCCTTCTTGGGCGATTTCAATGGCGTCGTCGACTAACCCAGCTTTGCGATAGGCTTCGGCAAGCGGAGCAAAGACGCGCGAGCTCGGGTCTTCCTGATACTTTCGCAGGTACGTGTAAAGGAGCGGAGAATCTGGAATGCCTTTTTTCTGTCCAACCATTAAGAGGAGAAACCTGCTTCCTTCTCATTTAGAATTCGCGGGGTGATGAAGAAAAACAATTCGCGCTTTTCAACCGAATGCGTTTTGTTTCCAAAGAGAGCTCCAAGGATCGGGATATCTTTCAGAATCGGAACTCCGGCCTCGACCCCCCTTTTACCCGAGGTATAGATACCACCTATCATGAGGGTGGTGCCCGATTCCACAATCACCTTGGACGTCATATTTCTGTTGGCAACGGCGCTCTGGCCTCCGCCCACTGATTGGGGAACGTCGCGGGAAAGGTAGACTTCCATCAAAACGTTTCCGTCGTTTACGACGGTCGGTCTTACTCGGAGTGAGAGAATCGCTTGAGCGACTTGGCTAATGCTAACGAGCTGACCATTTTGGAAAATCGGATTTGAAATTAAAACCGGCGTGCTTTCTAACACGTTTGCTTCTTCGCGGTTCAAGACCACGGTTTTCGGTGCTGATACGACTTTTACGTCGTTCGTGGATTCACCAATGGCTAAGGTCGCGGTCAGGCGATCAAAGTTCGGAATAAATGAGAGCCGTGTAGAAATTCCGAGCGCGCCGTTGTTGGCAGTGTTGATCTGCCCCGTGCCCGATATCGAAGAGGTCAGCCCCGCCGTCGGGCTTTGGCCGGCCATACTGACAAAGGCTTGGTCGGTTGCGTCTGCGCCGACGCCGAAGCTGGAACCGATCGATCCTTGCAGAGTTTTTGTAAACTGTTCCGAAGCCTCGACCACCTTGCCTTCAATCATGACTTGAGGAGTTTGAACGTCGAGAATCTCAATCAGTTTTTTCATACGTTCAATATTGTCCGGGATGTCTTGAACAATGACGCTGTTGGTTCGATTGTCCACTTCGACGACTCCTTTAGCGAGAGTCGAACCAGAACTGAAACTGCCTGAACTCCCAGCCGCTCCGACGGATCGAAGAAGTCTCTGAATGTCTAAGGTCGTCGCGTAGCTAATGGGAAAAACGCGGGTAATTCGAGGAGCTGAGTTTTCCGCTGCAAGTTTTGCTTGGAGTGCATCGTTTTTACTGCGAGTGAGAGCTTCAAGAGGGAGGACTTTTAGAACGTTGTCTTGTCGTTCAGCGCCCAAGCGATAGGTCGAGAGCACGACGTCGAGAGCCAGATCCCACGGAACATCGATCAAGTTCAACGACAGCTTTCCGATAACCCCATCGCTGATGACGATGTTGAAACCGCTGGCTTCGCTGATCATGCGAAACAGGTCGGAGATGTCAGCATCTTTCACTTGCAGAGTGATGGGGCGGCCGATGTAATGGCGAGTTTTTTGGCTCTCCATGAATTGGTCCAGCTGAGGATTTTTCAGTCGTGGGTCGCCCAGTTCCGGAGAGTTCATTCCAATGTTTTCAGAAACGTTCGCCGGAGGTTTGGGGGCTTCTTTGGCTTCCCCTGGAGGAGGCGGTAGCGTGGGCATTTCTCCCGGGCTTTCAGAGGCGGCTGCAACAGAGCCGGTGCCCGAAGGCGGATTGAAGATGACCATGGTCGCGCCCCCGTTTTGATTGACGTCGACCGAGGTCATTTCCTTGAGCTGAAGCACGATGCGGACGGAATCCTTGCCGTCCACCGTGTAAGGGCTAATCATGCTGATGTTGCTGTTAAACGAAGACGTGTCCATGCTTCGGCTCACGTTCTTGTTTGCAAAGGCTGCGTTCTCAATTTCCAGCGTGATCTGTTTGGCGTCTGGATTTTCTTGCTTCTGAATCGTGAGGGGCTGATCCGCCTTGATAATGAGCTGATGGGGCTCGGCAGTTCCGATAAAGTCGATGCTGGTAATCTTCGCCGCAGAAAAGCTGCTGGGAAGGTACAGGCTTGAAATAAGAAGGATCGACAGAAACTGACTGAGTCGTTTGTTGATCTTCATGATCATCTCCTATCTAGGGGGCGTAATGAACGGCCCTGTCGGCATTGTATTCGGTTGAGTGGTCACCGGATTCGAAGTGTAAGTTCCGGTCATAATCGCGTCGTAAAGAGATTGGCTGCTACCACCGCTGCCTCTGCCGGTGGGTCCTACGATTCTTTGGTTAATGGGTGGCAGAGTCGCTGAACGGGCAGTCTTGTCGCGTTCTGACTTGTCGACTGCGATGGGAATCTGAGTCTCAATGGTTTCAAAAATTCCCAACTGATTGGGAATTTGTTCGTGAACCACGATGGCGTCTTTGTTGATTTGAGTGATCACGCCGTTTTGGGTTCCGATTTTCATGCGCTCGGAGACAATAATCGTGACTCCATCCGGAGGCTGTAATACGGCCCGACGATGTAACGGACCGGATATGAATCCGATGTATTTAAAGTTATAGGCCGGAAAAGACTCGAGAGGGGGCTTGGGTGCCTGGGGAGCAGTAGGAGGCACATTCCGCTTAAAGGGGTCGCGAAGTTTCAACATTTCGACAGTCACGGTGTCTGGTTCCTTTGGCGGAGCCTTCACGGGATCTGCAGCGGCAGCGGCCGTACCGGTGAGCATCAGGCTCAGGGCTGCGATTCGAAAAGGTTTCCTAAAAAGTTTAGAAGACACTCTTAATGACCTCCTGGAACAGAAACGGGGGGAACTTGTTGAGGTGGAGCAGGTGGCATTGCTGGTGGCGCTGTGGGTTGCACAGGTGCTGCTCCAACGGCCGGCGGTGTATCCGGTGTGGCTTGAATCGACATCACCGGGACATTTGCGGTCACCTTCTTGGCAATTTCGTCTTCCTTGCTTCCTTGATAGTAGAAAGCGTTTACCTTCGCAGCTCCGTTTAGCACGACAAAGCGATTCAAATTCGATTCAGCGGGCTCCAAACTGAAGTCATCAATTCTGAGGATTCGATCTTTTGCTGAAATTTTGCGGAAGAAAGACATGACTTGCACGTAGATACCCTTGAAGGTCATGACGAAACCGCGTTGGCCATAAAAGCCCTTATTGTCTTTGTCTGAGGGAGGGTCGGGTCTTAGGCTAGTGATTGTGAGGCCGACCTTCTTACTTTCATCCACGAATAGCTTCATGAATGCGGGAACGTCCAGGCTGTCTGTGAGCGTTGCGCGCATGTCTTCTAGTTTTTGCGCCAGGGTGCGAAGTTCAGCTCGTTTCGCTTCTAAGTTTTTTACGAACTGATCGATTTCCTGAACGCGCTTTTGAAGGTTCACGTTCTCAGATTCCAGCGAAGACATTCTCGCTTTTTTTGTGTTGTAAGGCGAGGAGCTTGAGCTGGTGAAATCGTAGACGTCGTAACTGACATAGAGAAGGTAGGCGAAGACAATTAGAGCGATCGGAATCCTCTCAAGTCTTTCCATAATGGCTTCAACGTTCATTTGGGCTCTGCCTCCAGTTCAAACGTTGCAATCTCTAAGCCGCCCTTTTCTTCGACAGCCTGAGTGTTCTTGAGTGACACGTTTTTAAAGAATTCTGTTTCGCTGAGGTTCTTGATGAACTCAGAAATAGGTGTAAATCCCTTGGCTTCACCGAAAATCACCATTCGAGTTTTTTCAGTTTTATCGTCATAGCGAAAATCCCGCTTGAAACTCATGATCCAAACATCATTGGGAACCGAGCTTGAGAGGGCGAGCAAGATCTTATTGGTGGTATCTCGGGTGGTGATGAGAGTCTGGATGGTTTCTAGTTTCTTTCTTAAATTAAACTCATCTTGTTCGAAGATCTTACGTTGAGCCTCGTACATTTTCTTGCTGTCTACAGTGCTTTGCAAAGATCGTTGTTGGTTCTCTGAGTTGGAAATTTGTTCATCAAGCGCTTTGAGTTCTCGAGATTTATATTCTTCGGCAATTTGTCCCGCTAAAAAGAGAACGAGTACGGGTACGCCAATTTTCCGGACGATTGGAAGATACTGTTTTAGTGAATCAGCGTCGAAGTTTTGAAAAATATTGACGTTCGCCTTGTCGCCTGAGGAACCAGCCCCAGCGATTTGAATTTGTTTTTTTGTGGCAAGGTTAATCCGAATCATGATGAACCGGCCCTCAGGGCTAACCCGATTGGCACAGCGGCCACTGGGCCAATCGCAGCGACGTAGTCGTTCGTGAAAATAGCTGGATCGAAGGTGATGGAGTTAAATGGATTTAAAACTTGAGTGGGTAGTCCGGCGTGGTCTTCTACCACCTTGGGCAAACCTGGAATTTTTGAAGAGCCCCCCGCTAGCAGAATGTAAGAAACGGGAGCGCCGGAAGAAGAAGCATTGTAGAAATCGATCGACTTCTTGATTTCGCCAGCAAAGTTTTCAGACATGATGTGCATGAGGTCGCTGACTTCTTGAGGAAGGCCCCCCCCCACTCCGCCGATTTTTAAGCTCTCGGCGTCAGTAAAAGAAAGATTCAGCTGACGTTGAATTTCCGTGGTTAAATTCGTTCCACCGATCAAGCTTTCTTTTGTGAAGACCGGAACTCCGGCGTGAGAAATCACCAGTTTTGTCGAGCTGGCTCCAATGTCCACTAAAGCCACCGCTTCAGAGGGATTGGAAGGGTAGTTGGCTTCAAAAACGTTTTGAAGTGCGAAGAAGTCCACGTCCACAAATTTGGGAACCAGTCCAGCCGCTTCTACACAAGACATGTAGACTTCAAGAATACTTTTCTTCACTGCGACAAGTAGAATATCCGTTCGACCTTCTTTGGAGCGGCTGAGAATTTGAAAATCCATGACGACTTCTGATGCGTCGAACGGCAAGTACTGTTCTGCTTCCCAGAAAATTTGATCCTGCAGGTCTTTGGTGTTCGGAATGTCCATGGACATTCGCTTGATGATTACGGCAGTTCCGGAAAGCGAGATACAAACATTTTTTGATTTGAGTCGCAGCTGATTGATGAGTGTCTTGATGCTTTCGTTCACTGCAAGCTGGTTGATGATCTCATGATTGACGATCACATCTTCAGTGAGTTGCACTGTTCCGAAGTGTAAGAGTTTCCAGGATTTTCCGGAGCGTTGAAGTTCCACCAATTTGATGGACGAAGACCCAATGCTCAGCCCCACTGCCGCATTGCCGCCACCGAATGAAAAGAGCCCTGATAATCCTGAGAAAAGTCCCCGTTTTGGGCCTGCCATAGCCACCTGTGTTGTTCGAATCCACGACCTAATCCAATAGATAATTTTTGCATCCCGGCAAATTAGGATCAACTATTATCGCAGTATTTTAGGGCGCCAAGAGTTTGACGTTACTCAAAGGAGAGAACGCCAGATTTTCCCGTGATGGCGAGGAGAGAGATGCGATCTTTGCGGTACTCGGACAGGTCTTGTATCGGCACAAATCCGACGGCTTGAATGGATTCTTCATCAGAGGCGCTGTTGCTGCCCTGGTGGGCGTCGTAACAGAACTCTTGAGTCAATCCTGGGATATCATTTTGAACTCCCTGGGCCGGGGTAAGGGTCACGAAGTGAGGACTGTCCTTCTCGCTGAGAAGGGTTCCGGCTGAAACGGCCGTCCACTGAGAATCTGTGCAGGTGTTGGCTTTTTCAATGGAGTAAGAAAGATGACGTGCGTCAGAATCACTCACTCGGATTCGATAGGCCATCTTTTCAATGCTCGCGTCTTTTTTGAGTTTACTGATAATCTCTCCGAGTTTTCTTGCTGCCGCCAAAGATTTCCACTTCGGTAATCGATCTTTCAACGGCGGGACTGCCGCCAAAGCCAGGAACAAAACAAAGGTAAAAAGAATGAGGAGGCGCCGACGTCTCCGTTGGCGCTGTTCAATCTTTTCCCAGAGCTCGAAGTTTTCCCAAGAGGCCTGGCTGTAGCGTTCTTCGGCTAGGTCTGTGTCATGAATGGGAGCCAAAGCGAATCTCCAAAAAAGTAATAATATAAACCGCCGATGACCAAAAACGGACCGAAGGGAATTGCCGACGTCATCAAGTTCTTTTGTCGGGTGGCTACGGCCCAGAGAATTCCAATCAGGGTTCCAGCAATACTACTAATCAGAATGGTTGTAAAAACTCCCTGCACGCCTAAAAAAGCGCCCAGCATGGCAAGCAGTTTGATGTCGCCTCCACCTAAACCCATTCGGCCTTTGTATTTCTGATAGCTCCAAGCCAATCCGTAGAACAAGCCGAAGCCCACTGCAGCTCCTGCAACAGATTGAATCCAACCCAGATCCGGTACCGCCCAAGTGGTGGCCAAACCGAGCACTAGTCCGCCGATGCTCAGTTCGTCTGGAATAATTCGATGGTCGAGGTCAATGAAGGTAATCACCACCAAAATAAATAAGAAGGGGATGTCTCGAATGAAAAAGAGAAGGTCCCAGCCGAAGCGTACCTTTGCTGCCAAAAAAAGCAGCGCCATCATCGCTTCCACGACAGGGTAGCGAAGCGAAATTTTTTTTCCGCAGCCTCGGCATTTCGCGCCCAGTGCCAAATAGCTGAGCAAGGGAATGTTGTCGTACCAAGCAATTGATTTTTTGCAGTTCGGGCAGTGACTTCCTGGGCGAACTACCGACTTTCCTTCGGGTAAGCGAGCGATCACGACATTCGCAAAACTTCCGAAGATCAAACCCAGTGCGGCTGTTACAGCATTGCTAAATGCTAAGGGAAGGTCGCTCATCATTGCCTAGGTTTCCCGGCTTTGAATAGTTAAGCCGGCCAGGAGAAGAAAAAAGCCGATCATCACCACGCCGTAACTCAATCCCGCTATTCCAAAGGGGAGCTCGACGGAGAGGCCGTAAGTAGCGCGTGTTCCGAGATTGAAGTATTCCAAATTGGGGAGGGTGAGAGCAAATCCTTTCAGAAGGATCTTAAATAGAGAGAATTCCGTTTTTTCTGCAAGTGCCCGGATCTGGCTAATGTTGTTTCCAATCAAATAAAGTCCCACGCAGACCATGACTGAAATTGAAGTTGTCGTAAAGGTCGAAAGAAAGAGCGCGATGGCTCCCAGTAAAATGCTTTGAATGAGATTGAACAGGAGCGCTACGAAAAGTGCGGCAGAAAAACTACCGGCGACGTCGTATGCCATCATTGAAAGAATTGCCAAAAAAGCCAGAGATAAGAGCAGCCAGTTTGCCGCAATGACTGCGGCAAGCCCGGTAAACTTTCCCAAGACGAACTGCATTCGATTGATGGGGTGTGAGAGCGCCACTTGTACGGTTCTTCTTTCAAACTCCCGAATCAGAATGGTGCTTCCAACGAAGATCCCAATGAAGGAGCAAGAGAGGTTTACTGCGCTAATTCCGAAGTCGATCATGACGCGATCGGGTTGAATAAAGGCAAGTCTGGAAGCCAGAATGGCAATTCCAAAAAGTAAAAACGCAAAAACCAGAGTGTTGTAGAGAATTTTGTCTCGAATGACTTCGGAAAAGGTGACTTTGCCAATGGCGATCACCACAGGAATAGTTTTGGGTTGAGGAGGAGACGGTTGCTTCATGTTTTGCTCTCTTTATGGAAAAGGTCTTCTAAAGAGGGGCGAATGGGGGTTACCCAAAGCACTTTAGCTTCTTCGGCCAGGAGTTTTTTCAAAACAGCCGTGGTTTCTTTTTGAGAGGAAACGATTCCGCGAACCCCTCCTTCAGGAATAGCCCGAATATTTTCTAATTCAGAAATTTTCTTAGCTGCGCTGAGTTCCAAGCCTGTGAAGGCGATCTCCGTTTGAATCGGGCCGTCTGAAAGGAATTTTCCGATGGGGCCGCAGCCGATGAGCCGCCCTTTTTGGATTACTGCAACTTGTTCGCAAATGGCTTCCACATCGGGAATGACATGAGAGCTGAAGAAAATCGTTCGTCCTTCCGAGGCGAGACGTAGAATGAGCTCGCGCATTTCTTTTCGCCCCATGGGATCCAGTCCGCTCATGGGTTCATCCAAGACGAGAAACTCGGGATCGTGCAAAAGCGCTTGTGCAATACCAATGCGCTGGAGCATCCCCTTAGAATATTTTCGAAGCTCGAGTTTTCGGGCATGAGACATTCCCACTTCACTCAAAACTTTGGGAGTCCTGGCTTGGATCTGTGAACTGGTCATTCCTGAAAGCGTGCCGAAGTATTTGAGCAGGGCTTCGCCAGTAAGGTGATCGTGAAAGTAGGGGCGTTCCGGCAAATAACCAATCTTTGCCTTGGCCATGGGACTCACTGCATCATATCCGCCGATGCGAACCGTGCCAGACGTGGGTTGTCTCAGTCCGACAATCAATTGAATGAGAGTCGTTTTTCCTGCTCCGTTAGCTCCTAAAAATCCGAATATACATCCTTTGGGTACTTCTAAAGAAACGCCGTGAAGAACTTCGACATGAGTCATCCAGAAGCCGGTACGAAAAGATTGTTTTACTGATTCTACTTGGAGGATCGCGCTCATAATTGTCTTAAGACTAATATCATTTCTATTCCATTCCCAATACTTTACGCCGGGGGGTCGTCGAGGTGACCTTTCCTTCTTCATCTAAGAAAATCTGACCTCCCCAAGGGTCTTGGTTGGGGATGCCGGTGTCGGAGCGAAACTTCTTCCAGAGCTGCTGAAGCTTTTGTTTTGAAACTTCTTCGCTTCGTGCGTAATCCGGTCGTGTGCGTAAAAAATCACGAAACTCATAGTTCAGACGAAAGAGGTATTGGCTTAAAAACAGGGAGTTTCGTTTTTTCTCGAGTTCCTCGACAGCAGCCTCGTTCGGGGCCTGTTTCATCATGAAATTCAAGAATCGGATTCCGACTTCGTAGCGGCCATCCGGCTTTTTCAGCCTTTCTTTCAGCTGAGAGAGATAGGGAGGCGCGTTGGCATAAGCCGCTGCCTCTTCGTACATGGCAGTAGCTTTGGGGAGATCCTGAAACTCGAAAAGGTAGAGGTAGGAAAGAACTAGGGGAATCCCCCAGCCGCCCCCCCAAAATCTTTCTCGAAAATGAGCGGGATACGTGGGCAGGACTTTTTTTCGAAAGTTATTTCCTTTTTCAAGCAGAGCCAGCGCGCCTTCGTTATCATTTTTAACGGCGGTGAGATAATTTCCACCGGTCGTATAGAGTGAATAAAACGCCGGATCCAAATCGCTAGCCGCGTCAAGGTCGTAGTAGAGAGGGGCGCGAACCCCTTTTTCAACATGCTTAATAGACGGGTCTGCAATCAGAAATCGAAGGAGCAACCAATCGATTGCCATCGGGACATGTCCGAAGGAGAGGATCTGAAAAAGACGGGGATCCCATTTCTGTACCCCATCCGGGGCTTCTTTCGCTGGCGAAAGTTTTTGCAGGGTTTCTAGGCGTAAATTGAGTGAAATTCCACTTGCCAAGAAAATCAAAGAAAACCCTGTCAAATAAAGCTTGTATAAAAATGGTTTTGCATGGGTCGCGGATGACACGGGTTAGAATGTTAACACTTGCTCAAAGTAAAAAAAAGCTTACACTTGAACTTAACTAGACTACTCAAAGGTTGGTCGAACGTAAAAATGGGAGAGGTCCATACACTATGAATATTAAAAATAACAAAGAAGGTTTCACTCTTGTGGAACTGATGATCGTCGTAGCCATCATCGGGATTTTGGCTGCGATTGGTATCCCGCAATATTCGCGGTACCAAGCTCGCGCTCGCCAAGCTGAAAAGAATATTCAGCTTGCGAACATCTACACGGCTTTGCAGTCGTTCGTAGGTGCAAACAACACCTATACTTCGTGCTTGAACATGGCTGGCTACCAGCCGGCGGTAGGCGCAACTAACAAGATATTCTATACCGTGGGGTTCCATGCTGCTGCAGCGGGAGCGGCCCAATGCGGCGTCACCGGGGTTGGACAGCCTTGTACGCAATGGAACTACAATACTGCCGCTATTCAGAGCTGCGTTGCAGGAGCGAACACTTCCCTCTTCCTGGCTAATAACCGGGTTACGGCTGGTTTGGCGCTTCCAGTAGACGCCCAGGTGGCTGCTATCGCTGCTCCGGCAGTAACGGTAACCTCGGGGGCCTTCGTAGCTGGCGCTGCCGGGAACATCTTTCAGGGTGGAGCCAACAACTACGATTCCTGGACGATCGACAACAACAAAGCAATGATACAAAACCTGAACGGTATTTAAGCTTAGTTACCTGATGGTAGAATTGAAGCCGGGTTCCTTTCGGAACCCGGCTTTTTTTTGCTCAGAATTTGAGTTGGGAATTTTAATGGTCGTTTTCAGACGAATCCGCTTCGACTCCAAGTTTTGCCAAGCGGTAGCGAATGCTTCTAAATGTAATTCCCAAAAGCTGCGCTGCTTTCTTCTTGATACCGCCAGTGTGACTTAGTGCGCTGAGTAGATAGGTTTTCTCAATATCTCCCAGAATCTGGTCCAGGTTGATGGGGCCCTTTGAAAAGTCAGGGGCTGGCAAGCGAATTTCTTTAGCTCCAGACCCGGTCTCGCCCTTCGCGCCCGACAGGCCATCGGAAAGAATGGAAGCGTTACCACTCGATGTCAAAATGGATGGAGGCAACGACTGAAGGGTGATTTCCGTGCCATTTTCTAAGGTGGCAGCGCGCTCGATGACGTTTTCAAGTTCGCGAACATTTCCGGGCCAAGGGTAGTCTTCCAGCGCCTTCCAAGCATCTGGCTGAAGGTCTTTGACGTCCTTCTTTTGGGCTGTAGCAAATTTTTTCAGAAAGCTCTTTGCCAAGATTCGAATATCGCCTTTGCGGGAGCGCAGGGGAGGCGTTTTGATCAGAATGACGTTGAGTCGGTAATAGAGGTCTTCGCGAAATTTTCCAGCAGCCACAGCTTGTTCCAGATCGCGGTTAGTGGCCGCGATAATTCGCACGTCGATGCGAATATCGTCGGTACCACCGACCTTTCGAATAGTCCGCTCTTGGATGGCACGTAACATCTTTACCTGCATTCCCAATGGAAGCTCGCCGACTTCATCTAAGAACAGAGTTCCCTGATTGGCTACTTCAAAGAGTCCGGATTTTTCGGAGATAGCGCCCGTGAAGCTGCCCTTGCGGTGACCGAACATTTCGCTCTCAATGAGGTTCTCAGGGATGGCGCCGCAGTTTACAGGTATGAAGGGTTTGTCTTTCAGAGGGCCTGAGTCGTGAATCATGCGAGCGACCAGTTCTTTTCCCGTGCCGCTTTCTCCAATGATCAAGACGTTGGTTTTTGCCGACGCCACTTTAGCAATCATTCCGAGCAGGTCTTGTATCGCTTGTGATTTACCTAAGATGTTTACGCCCACTAGCCCGCGCCTCCTGCCATTTTGAAAACGGGGAGATACATAGCGATCAGCATTCCGCCAACAATTCCGCCGAGGAATACGAGAAGAATGGGTTCAATCAGTTTGGTGAGACCACCAACTGTTACGGTGACCTCTTCTTCATAAAAGTCTGCTACGCGATCGAGCATCTTATCTAAGCTACCGGTCGATTCCCCGACGCTAATCATCTGCACAGCCATTCTGGGAAAAACACCGAGGCTCCCGACGACACCGCCGAGAGTTTTTCCGGCTTCGATTTCGCCGCGAATTTTTCCGATGGCCGCTTCTAACACTGCGTTTTCAACCGTGGCTCGGCAGATGTCGATGGCGTCAATCAAGTTGATACCGGCAGTGAGCAGGGTTTGCATGGTTCTGGAAAATCGCGCCACGCCTGCTTTTTGCATCAAGGGACCGAAGAGTGGTGACTTGAAGAGAACTCGATCCAGAATAGCTCTCCCCTCCTCGGTCTTAAAGAATCGAATGAGGAAGTACGCTGTGCCCACGATTCCTACAGTGAGATAGAGAGCGTTTGAGACAACGAAGTGAGAAGCGGCGATCACAAACTTCGTGGGCCCTGGGAGTTCTTGTCCGCTACCTGCAAGCATTTCTTCGAACTTGGGAATGACGAACGCAAGCATCAAAGTGATCACGCCGATGGCGACGGTGATCACGATACCGGGATAGATCATCGCGCTCTTCAAGAGCTTTCGAATACGATCTTGATCTTCAAGGTAGCGGCTCAATCGTTTGAGCATTTCTTCCATGGCTCCAGATGCTTCACCCGCTCGAACGAGAGCGATGTAGAGGCGGGGAAAAACGGTGGGGTAAAGGTTCAGCGACTCCCAGAGGTAGGAGCCTTCTGAAACTTTAGAGCGAATGGCGATAATCATTTTCTTCACGGCCGGAGCACCCGCTTGTTCGGATAGAACATCCAGAGCTTGAACGAGTGGGATACCGGCGGAGATCAAAACGTTCAGCTGTCGAGTGAAGGCGAGAAGTAATTCTAAGGAGATATTCGGTTTCCCCCCGGAGAAGAGGTCGCTTAATCCCGTATTCATCACGCCCATTTTGTCGATGCGAGTGGGTCGAACACCCTGGGAGCGTAAGGTAAGGCGAACCTCTCCATCGCTGGCTGCAGCCATCTGACCGGAGACTCTCTTCCCTTCTTTGTTTACGCCTTTGTAAAGGTAGTCAGCCACCTATCATCCTGTTCTGTCCGGCATGATGACGAGCATCTTTTGAATTTCTTCAGGCATATGACTGTTCTCAAGCGCTTCAAGTTTCGAAATGACTCCTGAGCGAACAAGAGTCATGAGGCTTTGGTTCATGGTCACCATTCCGGTTTCCTCTTGGCCTGATTGCATGGAGGAGTAAATTTGGTGAATCTTATCGTCACGAATCAGATTGCGAATGGCCATGGTGGGAATCATCAGCTCGCAGGCCATGACTCGACGGGCTCCATTCGCCGCTGAAATCAGCATCTGAGATACGGTTGCTTGGAGGGTAAATGAAAGCACCTGTCGGACTTGCGCCTGTTGGTGGGGCGGAAAGACGTTGATAATACGGTTAATCGATTGAATGGCACCGTTGGTGTGAAGGGTAGCGAAAACCAAGTGACCGGTTTCAGCTAGAGTCAGCGCCATTTCGATGGTTTCAGGGTCGCGCAACTCACCGACTAGGATGTAGTCAGGGTCCTGACGAAGGATTCGCTTCAGCGCAGAGGCAAAGGTCTTCGTATCCATTCCCACTTCGCGTTGATTCACAATACAATTTTTGTGGGGATGCACAAACTCGATCGGGTCTTCAATGGTGACAATGTGGCCGTATTCTTCGCGGTTCAGCACGTCCAGCATGGCTGCCAGGGAAGTGGATTTTCCGCTACCGGTGGGGCCTGTTACCAGAATGAGCCCGTGAGGACGGCGAATCACTTTCTTAATGACCTGAGGCAAATTCAACGCATCGAAATCCGGAATCTGAAGCGGAATGAGGCGGAACACGCCTGCGACGTAACCTTTTTGATAGTAGAGGTTACCGCGGAAGCGGGCGACGTCTTTGATGCCGAATGAAAAGTCGAGCTCGTAGTGTTTTTCAAACTCGCTCTTTTGGAAGTCCGTCAGGACGGAGTAGCAGAGTTCCTTCGTATCTTGAGGAGAAAGGAAATCCGTTTTCACTTTCACCATCTTGCCCTGAATACGAAATTCAGGTGGAATCCCGACGCTGATGTGTAAGTCGGATGCGTTCTGCTCGACCATCGTTTTTAGTAATGCCGGTAACCCGATCTTTGCCACTTTAACCCTCCATGGTCGCTGTGAGCGCCTCTTCCAATGATGTCTTTCCTTCGGCGACCTTTGTGAGTGCCGACATTCTCAGAGTCTTCATGCCTTCTTTGACAGCCTGCTTTTTGATTTCCAGCGGGCTCTCTCCGCGTAGGACCATTTCTTTAATGGCTTGCGAAAAATCCATGACTTCATAAATAGCGATGCGCCCCTTGTAGCCAGTCATGTGGCAAGTGGCGCAACCCTTGCCTTTGACTGGCCGGAATTGCGAAATCACGTCTTGGGGAATTCCAATTTCCACAAGTTTCTCGACGGGCACTGGCGCGTCAACCTTGCAGGACTTACAAACCGTGCGAAGCAAGCGCTGAGCGATGATGGTGTTCACAGAGGCCACGACCAAGAAGGGTTCGAGTCCCATGTTCAACAAACGGGTGACGGTACTGGGCGCATCGTTGGTGTGAAGTGTGGACAGAACCAAGTGACCGGTGAGGGCAGCTTGAACGGCGACTTCAGCGGTTTCGAAGTCTCGAATTTCCCCGACCAGGATGATGTCTGGGTCTTGGCGAAGCAAAGCTCTCAGAACGCTCGCAAAGGTGAGGCCGACATCTTTATTGATCTGACACTGATTGATTCCTTCGAGGTTGTACTCGACCGGGTCTTCAGCGGTAGAGATGTTGTCGGTAATTTTATTGAGCTCTGCTAAGCCAGAGTAAAGCGTCGTTGTTTTACCGCTACCAGTGGGGCCCGTCACTAGCACCATTCCGTTAGGGGAGTAAAGACCGCGCTTAAAAACATCGAGCTGTTTTTGTTCGAAGCCTAGTTTCTTTAGATCGAGTTGGAGGTTCCCGGTGCTCAACATGCGAAGCACGATCTTCTCGCCGAAGAGCGTGGGCATGGAGTTAACGCGGTAATCGACTTCGCGGTTTGAAAACTTTAACTTGATACGACCGTCTTGAGGCACCCGGGACTCGGCTAAGTCCATTCGGGACATAATCTTGAAACGCGCAACAATCGCTCGTTTCATCTGGAGGGGAATCTCGGTGACTTCTTGGAGAACACCGTCGATTCTCATTCGGACGCGAAATCTTTTTTCGTAAGGTTCGACGTGAATATCGCTGGCCATCAGTCGGATCGACTCGGAGAGAATACCGTTCACCAGAGTGATGACAGGAGCATCTTGTTCGGTGCTGCCCGTGCTGTCGATGTCGTGAATCTGAACGAGTTCAAGTGCACCCGTGAGGCCGTCACTGTCTTTTTTCTGTTCCTTTTTGTAGGTCTCGATTGCCTGTCCCACAACGGCAACCCCGCCAAAGTATTTGGCATAAGTCGTATCGAAAGCGGAATAGGAAGTGAGCACCGCTTCGACATTCATTTTGAGTTTGAACTTCAGATCTTCAAGAGATGAAATATAGGTCGGGTCGCAAATGGCGACCACCAATGTTCCTCGATTCGTCTGAATGGGGATAGCCTGAAGCTTTCGAACAGTATCGACAGGAATCAGCTTAATCACTTCGTTGCTGATTTCAAATTTCACTAAATTGATGCTGGGTAAACCAAACTTGTGACTCAGATAGTAAAGGAGCTTGGTTTCTGCGATTTGTTTCTTATCGATGAGATAGCGGACCAGGCTTCTCCCAGATGTTCCGACGCCTGCAATGGCATCGTTCAACTGAGCCTGTGTAATGATCTTATCTTTAACGAGGAGATCAGCTAATTGCCGCGACATTTCCCATCCTTGGGTCTGTTTTTAAACGCAGAGTCTATAAAATATTTTGAGTGAAGTGACAAATATTGTCAAGGAACGGAGAGCCGGTAGCCGGCGCCCTTTACCGACTCGATGTATGCAGCAGCAGCGGGGCCTAGTTTCTTTCTCAGGCTCGAAATATGAGAGTCCACGGTCCTGTCAAAAACCGAACTCCCGTCGCCACCCCAGGCCGCTTCTAGAATCTGATCTCGGGAAAGCACCCGGCCTTCATTTTTAATCAACAGGCGAAGAATTTTGAATTCGCGGGGAGTGATCTGAACTTCCTTTTCTCCTGCATCCGAAACTACTATCACGGATTGGGAATCGAAGTTGATCTGGAGCGAACCTTTCACCACGCTGCCTTCGGTTGACGCATCGTTCGATTCTTTGCTTTTTTTAATTTTGGATTCCACTCGCGCCTGAAGTTCTAAAGGATGAAATGGCTTCACGATAAAGTCGTCAGCGCCGAGTGAAAATGCAGTCACTTTATGAGCGACATCGGTTTCGCCGGTAAGCAGGATGATCGGGAGTTTCTGGGTTTTTTCGTTTTTCTTCAGTTCCGAACAAAGTTCTAAGCCGTTCTGATCGGGCAAACCGATGTCCAAAATGATGAGTGAGAAATCGAACTTTGGAATCAGGGCCAGCGCTTCTTTTGCGCTCGCCGCGGTCGTGACCTTGTAACCAGGAATACTAAAAGTCTTCTTTACGAGGGCCTGAAAAACCGGGCTGTCCTCGACCAACAGGATATGGTTCATCTATACACTATATCGGTTTAATAATGGGGTGCTTTAAGACGTAATTCCTCAATGATTTCAACGGCTAGTTTAAGGAACCTTAAACCAGGGTCCATCTATCCCCAACATCCATCGGCGATACTGAAAGTGTCAGAATCGAACAACGTAGAACGTAGGAGGTAGATTATGACAAACGCAAGCAAGGGAAATCCTAAAAGAGTTTTAGTCGTTGAAAACGACATGTTGGAACAAGTGCAGTTTTACTCCATGTTCCGCCTGCTCTGCACTCGGCATGAAACCCCAATCATCGTGGATATTGTAGATTCGTACACGGAGGCCCGAGACACGCTAGAAAAGTTGATGTTGAACGGGGGTAAGTACGACATGGTTTTGCTCGATAGCACTTTACAGAATCCCGACGAGGGATTGGCGGTCAGAAATCTGTTCATGATTCTGTACCCCCAGACCAAGATGGTTGTCACTTCGGGCGAAGCTTACGAAGATTTTAGAAAGCAGAGAAAAGACAAAGATTTTGGATTGCCGATTCACTACATCTCAAAAATGTCGGCACCTGGAATGTACATTGAAAGACTGAGCGAGCACCTGTTTGGCGAAGTGAAAGGAGGGACGGTTCAGAAGAACGCCCCAAAGCGGGAAAAGCTCGAAGCGAAGAGACCTAAACGTCAGCGAAAAGTGGCGCTCAGTTACAAGTTTGTGGGTAGAGCTTAGGCTACCCTAAAAGAATCAATCGAGCTGCCTGGAGGTCTTGCTCAATCTGATTCTTAAGAGCCTGCGGGCCTTCGAATTTCTGTTCGGGTCGGATGAAATCAAAAAACTTCACGTCCACATCCGATCCGTACAGATCTTTCGAAAGGTCCAAAAGGTGAGTCTCAATGAGAATCTCCGGCTCATGAGACTCAAATGTCGGGCGGATGCCAATGTTTGTAACGCTGGGTAGGTCCGCTCCTTCGTTCAGCTGAGTCCGGGTTGCATATACACCATAAGGCAAGATGAGTTTCCCATCTTCGGGTCTGAGGTTTGCAGTAGGGAATCCGATGGTTCTTCCTCGGCCCGCGCCTTTCATCACAATGCCGTGATATCGAAATTCATGTCCCAAAAGCCGATTTGCAGCACGTATCTCTCGCGCCTGAAGATGTTTGCGAATCGCAGTACTGGAAACCGTCTCTCCATCTCTCTGAAAAGGAGGGACGATTTCCAGGCTCACTCCATTTTTTTCACAAAGTTTTGCAAGGACATCGAGATGGCCGGTTCTTTCTTTTCCAAACGCAAAGTCGTGGCCCACCACAATGTGCGAGGCATGCAATCTTTCCATCAACGTTTTATTGAAGAATTCTTCAGGCGTGAGGGTGGAGAATTCGCGGCTAAAAGGTTCTTCGATGACTTGCTGGGCGCCTTTCTTATAAAGGAGGCGAACTTTTTCGTCGTAGCTCGATAGGAGTGGGATGTGTTTTCCAGGATGAAGTGCCAATTGCGGGTGGGGCCGGAAAGTGAAGACAATCATCTTCAGACCGGTTCGTTGGGCTTTAGTTAAAGCCGTTGCCAGAATTGTTTTGTGTCCGAGATGGACACCATCAAAATTCCCGATGGTCACTACACTCAAGCGCGGCTCTCTGCTTTCTTGAATGTAAATCCACAGGTGTCGACTTCAGAATCAATTGCGTCGAACGGATAGTTACGGCAGTTGGCCGGGCGGAGGTCTCCGTAGATCCGGCAGTAGGGCAGGTTCTGTCCATCGCGGCCTAAGAAGGGGCATTTGTAAATGAGCTCGCAGCAAAGTCCACAGCGATGGCAATCGCCTTGGCGGGTGTCTTGGATGGCTTGTTGGATATAGTCTTGGCGGAAGGTACCCAAATAGAAACGGCGCCACTTTCTTAGGAATTGCCCCAAGAAAGTCCGTGCACCAATATTTCTGTCGTACCAGGCTTTGAGTGCTGCCATCCCCTGTCTATACATTATCTGAGAATGTCCTTCTAGGGGACCTTTCTCCCTATTTTTAGTTCTAAAAAACGCGAGCCGGGGTGAGCATCCTGCTCCTTGGTCCCCGCATCCTGCGGGGCCCTTTTACGGCTCGGTTTTTTAGAACTAAAAATAGGGAGAAAGGTCCCCTAGAAGGACACCCTCCGTGTCTAGGAAAGGGGGACGGCAGTGCTCAAAGCCTGGTACGACAGAAACATCGGCGACGGAGGGGGCGTAGTCTGCCGTGCGGGGGATGCTGTTCATCTCGTTTGAAAATGGGTGAGCGCCCTAGAGCAGGGAAGAGTTCTTCTCTCTGGGCGAGACATAAAAGGGCCCCGCAGGATGCGGGGACCAAGGAGCAGGGATGCTCACCCTGGCTCGCTCAGAGAGAAGAACTCTTCCCTGCTCTAGGGCGCTTACTTATTTCTTACGATATAAACAGCATTTCGCGGTACTTGGGCAGCGGCCAGTAGTCGTCCGACACGATGGCTTCTAGATCATCGCAAGTGCCTCGGAGCTCGGCCATTGCCGTTGCGACTTCGGCTGCGAAGGCTTTCGCTTTTGCCTCTTCGCTGCTCATGCTTTCTGCCTTGTGATAGGCCGACTCTAAAGCTGTGCGCTTGGTTTGCAAGGTACCGATCAGCGTGGAGATCTTATTCAAGATTTCTTGCTGAGGAGCGGTTGCGCCCGCGCTCTTTGCTGCGCTCACCGAAGTAGCCAGCATACCGTGGTAGGCGTAGCAGGCCGGCAGAACGATCGTGTCGACCGTCGATCGAAGGGTTTCCACTTCGATGATCATGTTCTTCAAGTAGCGTTCGAGGCGGACGTGGAATCGGGAAGCTGATTCCGCTTCGGTGAACACACCTAGGCGGGTCAGCATTTCTTGCGACGTTTTGTCGACAATCTTAGCCAACGCTTCTGGAGTTTTGCGGAGATTCGGAAGGCCGCGTTTATCGGCTTCCTTCACCCACTCTTCCGAGTAGTTGTTGCCTTCGAATCGGATGGCCTTCGTTTCTTGAACCGCTTCCTTCACGGTTTCGAAGATTGCGGCGTCTAAGCCACCCGCTGTCTTCATCTTCTTCTTCAAGGTTTCAGTGATCATCGTGAAACCATCGGCCACTGCCGCGTTTACCAAGGTGATTGGGAAAGCTGTCGAAGCTGAAGATCCCACCGCGCGGAATTCGAACTTGTTGCCGGTGAAGGCGAACGGAGAAGTTCTGTTTCGGTCAGTGTTATCGCGCATGACTTCGGGCAATTTGCTGATGCCCAGGTTAATCACGGCACGTTCGACGTTCTTGTCAGCGCCCGAACCCTTCTCGATTTCATTCAAGATGCGGCTGAGTAAGTCGCCCAAGAATACCGAGATGATGGCCGGGGGTGCCTCGTTCGCGCCCAAGCGATGATCGTTTCCGGAAGAGGCGATGCCCGCTCTCAAAAGGCCGGCGTGCTTGTGCACACCTTTCAGGACTGCCGAGAGAACCAGCAAGAAGCGCAAGTTTTGTTGCGGAGTCTTACCGGGTTCGAGCAGGTTGTCGCCATCGATGTCCGAACCGCTGGCTGCGATCATCATGGACCAGTTGTTGTGCTTGCCGCTTCCGTTCACACCCGCGAAGGGCTTTTCATGCAAGAGAGCCATGAAGTTATGTCGGAGTGAAACCTTCTTGATCACTTCCATCACCAGTTGATTGTGATCAGTCGCGATATTGGCTTCTTCAAAGATCGGTGCCGTTTCGAATTGGCTGGGAGCCACTTCGTTGTGTCGGGTTTTGACCGGCACGCCGAGTTTGTAAAGTTCGTATTCCATCTCCACCATGAAGGCTTGAACACGAGCCGGGATGCTGCCGAAGTAATGGTCTTCGAGCTGCTGACCCTTCGGAGGCTGACCGCCCACGAGGGTACGACCGGTCATGACCAGGTCGGGGCGCAGGTGGTAGAAAGCGCGATCGATCAGAAAGTATTCCTGCTCGACGCCCAGAGTGGGGAGGATTCGCTTCACCTTCGTGTCGCCAATCATGTGCAAGAGTTCGCACGCTTTGTTGGAAAGCACTTCCATGCTTCTCAGCAAAGCGGTTTTCTCATCGAGAGAATCGCCGTGGTAGCTGATGAAGACCGAGGGAATGCAGAGAGTTTTGCTGCTCGCAGATTCCATGATGAAGACCGGACTCGACGGATCCCACGCCGTGTAGCCGCGGGCTTCGAAGGTCGTTCTCATTCCACCGGACGGGAAGCTCGAAGCGTCCGGTTCGGATTGAATCAGCTGTGCGCCAGAAAACTTTTCAATGACTTGGTTGTTGTCGTCGAAGGAAACAAACGCGTCGTGCTTCTCGGCCGTCGTTCCGGTTTGGGGTTGGAACCAGTGACAGAAGTGGGTGACGCCTCTTTCCAGCGCCCACTCCTTAATGGCTAGTGCCACGGTGTTGGCAATATCGTTGTCGAGCTTGTTACCCGTCTCAATGGTTTGACGGATCTTGTTAAAGACTTCCTTGGGAAGCTTCTCTCTCATCTTATTGAGATCGAAGGTGTTCATCCCATAAAACTGTGAAATTCTTAATCTTTTACCCGAATCGTCTCGGGGGGGATCAAATTTTCGGGGGGTTCGAGAGGTGATCTCGCGGATAGCATCAAAACGGGACTTCGCGCCAGTTCCTACGCTCATGGGTCGGGCTCCTTGTGGTTAATGGGGCGAACGCAATGTCGACCCCGTAAGACCATTTATAATCCGAACCGTCATGAAATTCACGAAATTTCGTGAGCCGCCGATAAGGATTTTGAGGCATCTTTATTCAAAAACTGTTTAATTATTAGACAGTTTTGATCTTGAAACGCATGAACAAAGTCATTCTCATCAGCATGAGTGTTCTGGTAGCAATCGGCCTGGGGCAAAGCCCTTCGGCTTGGTCTAAAACCGGATCAAAACGCACCCCGGCCGCCTGGGTCAAAGAGGAAAAGGTCTGTAAGGCCTATATCCGAAAGGTTACGGGCGGAAAGAAGGAAACTTCCAAGCTCAAAGCCAAGCTGAAGAAGGACAAGCGTTATCAGAGCTGCCAAAAGACCCTGCGCCGAGGCGAACTAGCTCGAAGTGGTTCCTACGAAGCGAAGGAAGGACCAGCAGCCCGCTTGGTGACTCCTGAAAAGAAGGGCAAGCTGCGCTTACCTGCCTCGACTGTGAAGTCCGCCCCCATCGAAGAAGAGCCAGTCGTCGTGATGGATGACAGCGTGGTTCAACCCACGGAAGACCAAGCGCCCGGTGAAGCCATCGATACCGTGGACCTCAATTCACCCGATCCTCAGCACTGAGTTTCTTCAGCATCTAAACAGATTTTTTCGCAGGCTTTCGGATAGGGAAACTGACTCGCGCCTTGTTCGCGTCCATTCAGCTTGAATCGCTCTTCCTTTAAGCATTGCGAGCAGCTGGCTTTGGTTTGCACACGTTCTTCGGGCGAGAGCGGTTTTACGAAATGCAATTTGTCGATCAGCACCTCATGCTGGGAGTCGATAATTTTTTCGTCGACCAAATATTTTTCGAGATTTTGGGAGTGCTTGAGGATGTCTCTGTTTTTCGAAGCCAGACCTGCTTCGATTTGTTCCATCAGCTGTTTTGTGCAAACGGATTTGGGATAAATCCAGTTTTTGAAATCTTCGACCTCGCAAACTTTTGCTGAGTAAGGAGAGTTGGCCAAATCATCGGGAGTGCTGATCGCCTCGGGCGGATAAATTTCGGCCAGTACTCGTCGAAAGACGGGAATGAAGTTCCACCAACTAGTGAACTCTTCTTCGTAGGCCCAGTTCACAAAGTCGGAACAGATTCCCTTTTGGCCGTAGGTTTCTTTGCGAGCCACTCGTTCCAGGGCGCGCTCGCGCTTTCGCATCACACTTTCAGCGGTCATTCCTTTGGCTCGATAAACTTCAAAGCCTTTGCGGTAGCGAATACTTCCGCCCGTGTAGCGTTTGAACTCTGCCTTCTCGCGTTTGGAGTGAGCGCTGGCTCGGTAGAATCCCCACGACATGATTTCTCGTCGTCCCAGGATCTCTGAAATGATGTCGGCGTGGACGAGCTTGATTGTAGGGAGATGGAGTGAGAGCAATTCCTTTAAACGGGCCAGGTAGACGGTGGGAGTTCCAAAAATAGATTCCAAAGTTTCATCATCATCTTCGTGAATTTCCTGGAGCATGAAATCGCCGGGCATCGAGAGCAGTCCGCAGCCTTCGACACCGCGATTATGGTCTTCAAATTCTAGAAATTTTTCCGAGGAGTTTGCCAGGAGCGGACCTCCAGCGAAAAGCCCCAAGGCTGCGACCACACTATAAAGGAAGGGTCTCGCTTGAAAGAACACGTGGCCTCCGGTCGGATACTTAGCATATGCGTTAAGTCTTTCAAACTATTCCTTGACCCCGATGTACCCAGCACATATAGCCACCCCGCGACTAGTCGCATAAACGATCCAATTTGTAGGGGAGTAAAGAATGAAAAGAAGTAGTGTTGTACTTGTTTTGGGGATGACCGCAATGGTCCTTCAGCCCCATCCAGCGCAAGCCGCGAATTGTTATAACGGCTACGGGCTGATCGATATCAATCGTCGCTGGGTTTCGCCGGGACGATCACCTTTCTGCGGAACGCGGCACGGAGCAAGTGATCCGCGCGCGATGCAGGCATGTTTAGCAGGTCTGGATTCGGCTCTTTGGATGGCTGAAGTTTTGGGAAGAAACAACGGGGACTCCATCGGTTTGGTGATGGGTTACTCGTACGGAATGCATACGGAGTTTGAGCGCTGGCAGAACGATGCTCGTTCCCGCCAAGAAGGCGCTGCAAAAGTTCAGGGCTGGGATTATCGCTTGGCGAAGAAGCAAGGCGGCGAGGCTGCCATTTCGCCCGCAACCACTCAAGGTGAGAGCGATGCGGTGAAGCGCTTCGAACTCGCTGTACAGAATCAATCGGAGCCAGTCGATACGATTTCGACTCCGAATTGGAACTATGCCGGCGTATTGAATGGTTGGAAGCAAATGGGCTTCCGCTTTAAAGATGAGAACGATCTCATCGACGATGCGACTGCTCGTTTGAATTCGCCGCGCTATCGTGGCATCGCCGATGCAACTTTCGACGATCTTCGCGACTACAGCTATCGCGATCTTTGGAAGAATCGCGATCTCCAAGGCTATGGCCGCTATGACTGGAAAAACGGCGAAGTGGCTTGGAACCGTTGGTTGAAGTCTCGCTCACCTGGCGTGCGCGATTACAACAACTTGCCGGCGTTGACTGAAGACTACACGGACCGGGTTGCTAAAGACGCCGTCGATCCCAAGACCGGTAAGCCGCTTTTGGATGACAAGGGCAAACCGGTGCAGTTCTTTGAGAATGTGAAGAAGACCCGCGTCGTGAAAGAGGCGAGCTACTACAAGGGTCTCTGGGAAGAGAGTTTCAAGAAGACCTATGCTTATTACGTCGAGTACTTCTTCGCGACCGCTTATTCGGCCGCAGTCAACGAAGGGTGCTCGGTAGGTTCGGACATCGGTCGAAGCATGGGCTTGGCTTATGCTGAGCAAGCCGCTGCTTACGAAGCCTACAATAAGAAGTATCAAGATGATTCGATTCAAGGTTACTCGGAATCGTTCAGTGCGAACTATGAGAGCAGCTTCAAGAGCACCTTCACTGAATATTTCACCAATCCAAAAATTCAGGTCAACGACCTGCAGTTCTTTGGCAAGGTGACGGATGATATCAATCGTCCGGGTGAAGAAATTCGTGCTCAGTTCGCTATCACCAACTTGGGCGGAAGGGGCAAGCAGGTTGCCGTTTCGATTCAAGGCCCAGGTGTCCAGGAATCTGCTCCGGCGATGAGCTTCGACATTAAACGTCTTTCGAGACAATCGCTCTCGACGGACTACATGGCGAAGATCCGTTCGGATCTCAAAGTGGGCGATGCAGCTGTGGTTCAAATCGACGTCGATGGAACCAAGGGCTACGATCGCAAGAGCTTGATCATTCACCAGCTGGTAGAGGTGCAGTCGATTCAGTTCGTGCACATTGAAGCCACCCGCGGTCGTGGGCAGCTTCAAGTCGTGTTGTCGAATCCGACGAACCACGCTAGTCCGGTGGGTGTGAAGGCGACCTTGAGTCTCCAGGGAATCAACCCGATTGAACTGGCTTTCGATTCGATTCCAGCGCACGGAACCAAAACTCTGACCGCTTCGTTTGAAGGAATGGATCCACTCAAGATCATTCAGAGTCAGTTGGTCACCGGTGATGTGGTTCTAGTCTTCGACAATACTCAGCTGCACTCTTCCAGAGGCAATGCGGGTATCAACAAGAAGGCGGAATTGCCTCAGTACTTCCAAGAGCTCGTGAACAAGCAAGCGACCGCTGTCGCAGGGGTTGAGCCAGAAGCTCGCCTCGGCGAAGTGAAGCGTGCGATCTATGATGCGATTGCGAAGGAAACCACTTCGTTGGACGGCGATGTTTGGAAAGAACATCCGGAAACCACGATGCTGGGCGAGTTAGTGAAGCAGTATAAGCTGGTGGGTCAGTCCCCAGATGCCGTGGCTGCTTACAAGGCTTTGGCTTCCGAGCTTTGGCCGCTTGCAAAGAATGTCACCACTGGCATTCTCGGCTTGGGTGGGCAACGTAGTGCCTTCCGGGACAAGCTCAAAGAAATCAATCCTGAGTTGAAGAGCGAAGGTTCTTCTAAGTAGGATTTCCTAATATTCGGTTGTCGTCACGAGGGCTTCGGCTCTTGTGACGACAAAGCGAATGTCTTGTGCGAAGAGAGCTGCTCTTCGATCGACTTTCCTTCCATCACCCATTTCGAAAGCTGTGAACGTGCGGAGCTCTCCGAGACCCCTCCGACTTGGCTTGCGAACTGCACTGTTTCCGAAAACTCAAAGAGTGCCGAGAGACGCTGCCAGAGATTTTCAGGCATGCCATGAGTTTGGGTCAGCATCTCACCCAGATCGCGGCGAGAAAAACTGCGAGCGCCGACGCCGTAGATTTCATCAATTCTGTCATTCAAGGTTTCCGTGAGGAGGTCGTAGGCTTCTGTCACGTCCTTGAAGTTTCCGCCCTTGCTGGCTGCGTCGGCTAGTTTCAGAAGTTTTTCCCAGCTTTGCTGGTAGGCTTTCGAACGCTTCAGATTTTCGAGGGCCCTTAAGTCCTGTCGGCCGCGCATCCAGTCACTCATGACCAGGAGTCCAAACCCTGCGATTCCCGCCATTCCAAGAAGGTAGAAGCCTAAGAGCCCCGATCGTTGGATCAGAGCAGCCAGACCACCATTGTTTGAAAGCTCAGCAGCAGAAGTTCCCGGGGGTTGAAGGTAGCGCAGGTCTTCGAAGGTTTTATTTCGATCTTCCTTCGGCGATGTCGCAATCGCAGCGCCGGAGGTCTGACCCGTCCCAAGAGTACTGCCGGGCATGAGGCCGTTCACATTGATCTCAATCGGATTGGTTTTTCGAGTCTGGTAGCGCTGAGTGGTCGGATCAAAGAAGCTCAACTCCATCGAAGGGAGCGAGAACTTTCCCGTCGCGCGTGGGATGAGCAAGTATTCAAAGATTTTGTAGCCCACACCGCCCTGACCACTCTTCGAGCGATTCTTGGATTCGTAAACTTCCACATCCTTCGGCCAGTTTACTTGCGGGCCCTCGATCGCTGCGACGTTGCCTTTGCCCTCCACCTTGAGCGTGAAATTCAAGGCTTCGTTGGCGCGCACTTCATACTTGTCTACTGCAGTGGTGAGGTTGAAATCGCCGACGCCCCCCGTGAAGCTTGCGGGGCGTCCATCGGTCGGAAGTGGTTTCACATCCACAGAGATGGGTTCACTTTGCGAACTGGTTTGGCGTGGCGCCAGTTGTTGGAAGAAGGTTGAGAACGGATCTTCGTCGTCATCTCCCAGAGAGATATAGAAATTGGTTTTGATTCCGAGAGAATCAATGATGAGCTTTCCATCTTTCAGCGGATAAGCGGCATAGCGTACTAGCAGAGATCTTTCATAAGGCACGCCATCGACTGTGACGCGTTCGGAAGCAATCGTAGCCGGAGCCTGCATCACGGGCATTTCCAGGTCTTCGCGTAAGAACGAGTTCAAGACCGGGAACTTCGTTACCTGAACGTTGAAGACCCGAACACGGCGATACAGGTAGTAGCTGACAATCACTTGCTCGCCTTTGAAAGCGGACATCTTGTCGAGTTCAGCGCGGACAAAGAAGTTGTTCGCCGACTTATTTCGATTTCCCTTCAGACCGACGCCCGAGTTGGCACCGTAGCCTCGAGGAGGAGGCGTTCCAGCTCCCGCTCCTTGAACATAGATCGTGATGGGGTTTGCCGCGTAAACTTTGCCGTCAATCTTCACGGTGATGTCTTTGATTTGCAGCGTTCCGGTTTTTTCGGGCTTGAGAATCTTGGTTACCTGCTGATTGAAGCGAGCTCCGAATTTTCCATTTTCAAAGTAAGACTCCGAGAAAACGCTCGAGTATTCATTAATAGTCGAAAGGCCGACAGCGTTGTATTTGGGGGCTTCGACGGTGACGGGCTTTTCAGATCGAATTGAAAACTTGATCGAGATCGACTCATCCAAACCAATTTGGGTTTTATCAGGACGAACTTCCAGTTGCGTGGCAGCGGGATCAGTAGCCCAGGCTAAACTCCATGTAAACAGTGTCAGAAAAATCGGAAGCGTCTTCATCTTACCAGTCCTTCCTTCGAGCTTGAGGATTGCCTCGCTGCTTTTTCAATTTGGCGTTCAATTCTTTTTCACGCGATGCGAGCTCTGCCATGACGCGGTCAGCGTCTTCGGGGGTGAGCTTTTCAGATTTAAACTTTTGCTTGCGGCGATCTTTGGAGTCGCTGTCTTTATATTTCTGGGACTGTTGTTGCTTCTGGTTTTGATTTTTCTGATCGTCCTTATTGTCGTCACCCGAGGGATTGCCCTTGGACTGCTGGTCCTTTTGATTTTCTGACGACTGGCCACCCTTGCTCTTTTGTTGTTGTTCTTGCTGAATCAGGAGTTGAAGATTTTTGCGGGCAGCGTCTTCGGTCTTAGTGTCTTTCGCCGCTTGTGCCGCGCGAATTGCACCGACATACGATTGAACGGCGTTCTGAATATCGCCCTTCTTACTGTAGACATTCCCCAGGTTGAAGTTGGAAAGACCTTCCAGGCGAGGGTTCTTTTCTTCAGCAGCACCGCGAGCAGCTTGCTGAAACCCAGCGATCGACGGATCCCATTCCTCTTGCTGGGCTTGAACTACGCCTTGATTGAAGTGCAATTCCGGAATGCTTGGACTTCGTGCCTGAGCATTTCCAAAACGCTGCTTTGCTTCGTCGACTTTTCCGTTTTTAAAGGCGTCCACGCCCTTCTGGTTTTCCAAATAGACGTCGAGCGAAGGTTGGGCGGCCTCAGCTGGAACTCCAGAAATCAACAGAAAGAGAACGGCAGCCGTTGCAGTTCGTCGAGTGGTCAAAACGCGATATCCCGCGATTGAGATTTCCAAGAGGAAGCAAAGAATTCCGAAAAAGAGCGGAATCTGGTAGCGCTCCTTGTAAGTCGTGATCTTTCGATCAGCGTACTGGCTGCGATGAAGCATTCCGAGATTTTCGAGAAGTTCCTCGACTTCTTGTTCCCCTTCGGTGGCCGTCCAATATTTTCCGCCTGAAGCTTTTGCCAGACTTTGTAAGAAGTCGGGGTTGAAGCGGCTAATGACCGGCTCCCCTTTTAAATCCTTTTTGTAACCCCGGAGCGCGCCAGTTTCATCGCGAACTGGAACGGGGGCACCCTTCTGAGTTCCAATTCCGATAATGTAGAGGCTGATTCCTTCGGCTTTGATTTTCTTGGCAATGTCTTCGGTGCCTTCTTCGTGGTCTTCCCCGTCGCTGATTAAGAGAATCGAACGAGAGGGGATTTCCTGATTTTTGTTGTCTCCCGATTTCTGATTTTCTTCAGCCCCGCGTTCGAGCGCTCTCAGGGAAGTCTCGAGCGCGATACCGATATCGGTACCCTGATTGCTCACCATTCCCGAGTTTAGGGTGTCGATTGTTTCCAGCATGTAGTCGATGTCTGTAGTGAGCGGGCAGGCGACGTAAGCACTAGCGGCGAAACCAATAATGCCCACGCGGTCGCCATCCAGTCGTTGGGATAGCGTGCGAACAATGTGTTTGGCTTTTTTCAATCGATTGGGCACGACGTCTTCCACGTTCATGCTTTGGGAGAGGTCCATGGCCAGAACAATGTCTAGTCCCGACGCCGACACCGTTTCTTCGTGGATGCCCCACTGAGGACGAGCCAGAGATAGAATCAGAAAAAAGAAGCCTAAGATCCAAAAGCGCATTTTTCTGAGTTTGGCGCCCCAATCGAGTTCGGGGGCAATCCAGCGCCAGGTTTCCGATTTCGCAAATTTTTCAAACTGGCGACGCTTACGGGCCTGGACTTGGATCAAGATCCAATAGATTGCAGGAACCGCTAAAAGTGCCCAAAGCCAAATCGGAGTTGCAAACTTCATATCGCAATCCTCCAAAATCCAAACGCCAGGATCTGTTCGAGAAGAAGAAGCAGGAAGCCGATCTGGAGCGGCGTCTTAAAGGCATCGTTAAATTTAATTTTTTCTTTCGAGCGGACTTCTGTTTTTTCGAGGTGGTCAATTTCAGAGAACACATCTTCGAGCGCGCCCGCATCAGTTACGCGATAAAACTTGGCACCCGTGATTTTGGAAATATGCTGAAGCAGTTCCGGGTTGAGAGCGTTATCAAACCATTGGTAGGTCGTGATGGTGTTTCCAAAAAGCCCTTTCTGACGAATGGGCATTTTCACACGGCCTTCTCGGCCCACCGCAATGGTGTACACGCGAATTCCAAAGCCTGCGGCTAGTTCTCCGGCCGTAGCAGGGTCGACCTGTCCGACGTTGTTGTCTCCATCGGTGAGAAGAATAATGATCTTGCTCTTCGCTTTCGAATTTCTGAGGCGACTCACTCCGAGAGCTAGGCCGTCCCCGATTCCCGTCCCATCTTTTAAGACGCCGGTGGTGGCTTCACCCACCGACTTCAGAAGAAGTCCGTAATCTAAAGTAGGTGGGGCTAATGTCAGCGGTTCTCCGCTGAAAACCACGAATCCCATTCGATCGTTCTCGCGGCCGCGGATAAACTTTTCCATCGTTTCCTTGGCCACATCGAGGCGGGATTTTTCGGCCAGGTCTTCGATGTTCATGCTAGCTGAAACGTCCAGAACCAGCATGATGTCGACGCCATTCACTGTGCGGTCGACTTGCTTAAAGCTGGTCTGCGGTCGCGCGAGTGCAATCACCAAAAAAGCTAGGGCGGTGTAGCGCAGCAGGAGCAACCAGCGCATGTGGTTGGATTTGGCAACGCGGGCCGGAATAGTCAGCGGGAATGTCACTTTGGCGGGACGATTTCGTCGCGACCACCAGCGGTGTAAGAGGGGAATCAAAATCAGAAGGAGAAGGACCCACCAGTTATTGAAGCGCATTTTGCTTCTCCGCTAAAATGGCGACAACGGGTGGACGTCGTGTGGTCAAAATAAACTTTCGAGCTTCTTCTAAAATAGTTTTGCCATCGGGTTCACTTGGAATGCTGTCGGTGAACTTCACCACATCCATTCGCGACATGAGTGATTCCAGCTTGTCGAGCTCCGTCGAAGATAGGATCTGCGCCTTTTCCAAGTGCTGCATGACTTCGTAAGTGGTCGACTCCGCTGCTTCGAACAGGTAGCGCGCGCCGATGTAGCGTTTTAAAGTTTCCGAGACAGCAAAGTAATGGGCTTTGAAGCGGCCGGCTTTCATCCAACCCTGTCTTTCAATGTCCATTAAGCTGTTGAGGGCCGTTTGGTCTTCTGGCAGTTCGGGTTTTGGCGGAGCCGCCGGGAGCAGTTTCTTTCGGCGCTTGCTCCATTCCATGAGGCCGTAAAGAACTCCGGCGATAAGTAGAATCGCCAAGAGCCCGAGTAAAAAAACCATCCAAACCGGAAAAACGAGCGAGACCGGTGGCATGAGCTCGACGGGTTCGTTGGGTTTCTGGTCGTCCTTCTTAATGGCGGATTCGATGACGAGTTGAAGCGGGAGAGATCGGGCGATGGCCTTACCCTGGGCATCTTTTAGAACCAGACCGGGCAAAGTATTCTGTCCCGGCTTCAACGCAACGACGCTGAAATAAATTTCGCCCGTTTCTTGAACGGTCTTCACTTGACTGTCGAGTGCCCAAACATTTTGGGGTTTCGTTTCGCCTTCGGCAGGTTTACTCGGTTGAGCCAGTTGAAATGCGACCTGCGCCGGTTTGATTTCTTTCGTTTTTAAAAGGATGTAGAGCTCATCCCCAAGTTTGATTTTTCCATCTTGCTTCAAACCCGTGGCTTCGGTTTCGACAGCGGGCAGGAGCATGAAATCTTCTTCGCCCCGAGCCACGCCGGAAAACACTAACGCAGAAATGAAAATGCCCATAATCAGGGCGCGTCTCAGAATCATTTCTTTTTCCGAGACCTCGATCGAAAGAATTTCACGACCATGTCGCCGTAGTCGGAAGAAGTGAGGACGCTGAGCTGTTCTACCTTTCCATTTTTCAAAATGGATTGAAGCTGGCTACGATAGAACATCTCCCGCTCTTTGAACCATTTCTTAAACTGGTACGAGCCTGTGTCGATCCACCGTTCAGCTCCTGTCTCCGGGTCAACGACCAAGAGCTGCCCCACATCGGGGATCTGGCTTTCGCGCTCGTCGTTTACCACTACTGCAATCACGTCGTGGCGACGAACGAGTTGTTTGAGCGGTTGAACATAGTCTTCAGCAATGAAGTCGCTGATCACAAAAATAATCCCGCTGTGCTTCATGATGCGGCCGGCACTGTCTAACGCATCCGCCAGGTTCGTGCCCTGCGTGCGACTTTTGAAAGTCAGAATCTCGGTAATGATTTTCAGAACGTGCTGGCGCCCTTTTTTAGGGGGAATAATTTTTTCAACTTTCCCCCCAAATAGAAGCACGCCGACTTTGTCGCCCGTCTGTACGGCTGCAAATGCCAGCATTCCTGCGATCTCGGCAGCGATTTCGGATTTCAATTTTTTCTGGCTGCCAAAGTTCTCAGACCCAGAAACGTCGACCACCAGCATGAGTGTGAGCTCGCGCTCTTCTTCATACTTTTTGATCATCGTTTCGCTGGAGCGAGCGCTGACCTTCCAGTCAATGTGACGAATGTCGTCGCCGGGAACGTACACACGGTGTTCAGAAAATTGCACACCGTGGCCTTTGAAGCTGCTGCGGTACTGGCCGGTCATGACGTCGCTCACCGTTCTCCTGGTGGAGATTTCGATTAGCTTCACTTTTTGGAGTAGCTCTTTGGAAAGCACCGAGGCGCCCTCTCTTTAAGGAACTTCGACTCGCTCGAGGATCTTCTTGATGATTTGTTCGCTGTCCATGCCTTCAGCTTCAGCCTCGAACGAGACAATTACACGGTGCCGAAGGACGTCGTAGGCCACATTTTTCACATCTTCTGGACTCACAAATCCGCGGTGGCGCAAGAAAGCTCCAGCGCGAGCTGCTTTCGCCAGACCGATGGTCGCACGTGGAGAAGCGCCGACTTGAATCATGGGCTTCAACTCCGGCAAGCCCATCTTTTCGGGATAGCGAGTCGCAAAGACGATGGCCAAAATATAATCTTTCAATTTTTCATCCATGTAGATCTGAGAACAGATCTCGCGCGCTTGAAGAAGCGTGTCGGGATGGCAGACCTTGCTGGCTTGTGGGGGTTTCACACCCGACATGCGATTCAAGATGCTCTTTTCTTCCATCTGCGTCGGATAGCTGACCTTCACCTTAAACAAGAAGCGATCGAGCTGCGCTTCCGGCAATGCGTACGTGCCTTCTTGTTCAATCGGGTTCTGAGTTGCCAAGACGGTGAAAGGCTGGGGAAGGGTGTAAGTGGTTTCGCCGATGGTGACCTGTCTTTCACCCATCGCTTCGAGGAGCGCGCTCTGCACTTTCGCCGGAGCGCGGTTAATTTCATCTGCCAAAACTAGGTTCGTAAAAATGGGACCCTTCTTCGCCGTAAATTCACCCGTCTTTTGGTTGAAGATCATAGTGCCCACTAAGTCCGCTGGAAGCAGGTCGGGAGTGAATTGGAGGCGTTGAAAGTCGGCATGAATGACGTCGGCCAGAGTCTTAATGGTGAGAGTTTTGGCCAACCCTGGCAGACCTTCCAGGAGCACGTGTCCGTCGCAAAGCAGGGCCAGCAACAATCGCTCGAGCAAAACCTTTTGTCCCACAACGACCTTGGAGGCTTCGGTGAGAATATCTTCTACGAATTTACTGCGCGTTTTGATTTCTTCGGTGAGGGTCTGGACGTCGATAGTTGCCATAAGCACCTATCTTCCGCCCACCCAGAATGGCAGTCAATTACCTTCGCGTGAAACGGCGCAAGACTCGAGAATCTTATGTGAAATTATCCGACTTTATATGTCTGTTAAGGGGCGAATTTTCGAATGACTGGGGAGGGAATGTTCGGGTCTTGGTAACTCAGGTAGAGATGGTCCGTTGCGTCTTTCGCGAGCGTGATGAATTGTGGCGCACCAAGTGAAAAGCCTGCTGCTCCGAGGTTCCCCCAAGCGCTGCCATTCCACCTAATAACGCTCTGCTTGATTCCGTTTCCCCAGTCCTGGAAGGCAACACAGGGTGCTCCGGTAGAGTCGATCACTATCGATGCCCATTGAGCTGTGTTGGAGCTAATGCCCGCCGCACCCACGGTGACCCACGCGGCCCCGTTGTAGGTCATGACGGTGAGTTTATTTGCATTCATATTATCTTTATAAGCGATGTAAGGAACGTTGGTCGATGAGAGGGCCAAGGAACCGTGGCTCAGGAAGCCAGCAGTGAAACCGGCCAATCCAATCGTCACCCAAGCGGCTCCATTCCATCGTTGAACGGTCGCTCTTGATGCATTGGTGCCATCAGCGTAGAGAATGTAAGGGCGATCTGTCGAATCCATTGCAAGCACGGGTGATGCAGCGCTACCCGCTGTAAAACCGGCTCCTCCTAAGGCAGTCCAAGCGGCTCCATTCCATTGCAGGACAGTACCTTTATTTGTAGCAGCCGGATCCGTATAAGCCAGGTAGGGAATGTCGTTACTGTCGACCTTAAGCGAGATAGCAAGAACGTTGTTGGCAGTAAGGCCTGCGGCCGCTCCTAAGAAATTCCAGGCCGTCCCGTTCCACTGTTGTACTGAGACCTTTGAAGTGTTCGTGGCGTCTGTGTATGCGACTATAGGTCTTTCTAAGGCGCCAACGTCTATCGAAATCAAACCTGGATTGCCGTCTGAAATTCCTGCTGTACCGACAGTGGACCAGGTGCCCGACGAATATTTTCGGATGGTCAGTTTATTTCCGGCGGCGGGATCAGATGCCGCGATATAAACGACTCCCGCAGGACTGACAGCCATTCCGGCGTTGGCTCCTGTAGCAGTAATAACCGAGCTGTTTAAATCGACCCACGCCGGGCCTACTGCAATGGGGGCTGAGCACTGCGACCACCTTTTTTCTGTAGAATCGGAAACAGTGGTGATCAATCGGTAGCTAGAAAACCGACTTGTTGTGCCGGTGGTTGCGTCCGTCGTTTTCGTGGCCGATAACAAATTGATGGGAGATCCTACTGCAGTTCGGCAGAGCTCATCGGAATAGTATTGAATTTCTTGGTTGGATGCTCCCTTGGAAGGCGTCCAACTCGCGTTGAGGGTGGTGGATGGACTCGGATTGCTCTCCGTCCATCCTAAATTCGAAGCACCTTTATCGGAGCGATAGGAACGCACATTGATTCTTTGCCCGCCTTGATAATTCACGCCCGCCACATAGAGTGTTCCGCTTGGGTCGGCAGTGAAGGTCAACCCAAAAAAGGATTCATGCGAGAGGCTTGCTCCAACAGTGCTCCAACCCGTCCCATTCCATTTTTTGACCGCACCGTAAGGCAACCCACTGGAATAAAATGCGACGTTAAGATTTTCGTCGGCGTCAACGGCTAAATGCACGTCGGAAGTTCCCGATGTGTCGAAAGGAGTGGCCAAAGTGGTCCAGCTCGCGCCATCCCACGTTGCAACGTATCCGGAATAAGGAAGCGGTCCTGCTCGGTATCCAAAGTAAATATTTCCGTTAGTGGTACGAGCAAGTGCAGTGTCCACGATCGCAGTGCTTGTAAATCCGGCTCCGCCTAAAGCCGACCAAGCTGTGCCGTTCCACGAATAGAGGGAACCTTTTCCTGATTGGGACCCGTCTTGAAATCCAAAGTAGAGAACACCCGCAGCACCCGGGAGGAGAGAAAGATTTGAAACCACATCGACCGTAAACCCTGCGCCACCAAGTGCCGACCAGTTTGTTCCGTTGAAGCGCATGACCGTACCTTTGTTTGCGTTCGCCACGTCGGTATAGGCCACCACAGGGGCATCCGTAGAGTCGATGACCAGACGAATTTCAGCAACACTGCCCACTGAGAAACCGGCAGTTCCGACGAGTGCCCAAGCTGTTCCATTCCATTTTCGGACCACCGCCGTGTTTCCGTTGCTCGAGTCACTGTAAGCAATATAGGGCGTGTTGGTGGAATCAAAAGCCATGCTATAGCCCAGTCCCCCTTCACTGATAGCAGTAAGTCCTGGAAGGCCGACGATTGTCCAATTCGTT